>OCVV012872519.1_pt1 | contig 12776 bp, 5 predicted proteins | sample 1539721 | NCBI WGS metagenome assembly OCVV01 (sample SAMN02144230, study PRJEB22623) | gut metagenome | biome: sheep rumen | host: Ovis aries | place: New Zealand
AGTTTTTTAGTTTATAAGTCGAAAGTCAAAGGTCAAAGGCCAAAAGTCAAAACGACCTCAGACCTTAGTCCTTAGACCTTAGACTTCAAAACTCAAAAACTTAAAAACTCAAACAACATGGACAAGAATATATCATTCACCATTAAATATTGGAAGCAGAATGGTCCTAAGGACAAGGGCCACTTCGAAAGCCGCGAGATGAAGGACATCCCAGGCGACACTTCCTTCCTCGAAATGCTCGACATCCTCAACGAGGAGCTCGTTGAAGAAGGCAAGGAGCCTTTCGTCTTCGACCACGACTGCCGCGAGGGTATTTGCGGTATGTGCTCGCTCTACATCAACGGTACTCCACACGGCAAGACCGAGCGCGGTGCTACCACTTGCCAGCTCTACATGCGCCGCTTCAAAGACGGCGACGTGATTACCGTAGAGCCTTGGCGCTCAGCAGGTTTCCCTGTCATCAAGGACTGCATGGTGGACCGCACAGCATTCGACAAGATCATGCAGGCAGGTGGTTACGTTTCCGTTCGCACAGGTGCTCCTCAGGATGCCAATGCCATCCTCATTCCTAAGCAGGATGCAGACGAGGCAATGGACTGCGCCAGCTGCATCGGTTGCGGTGCTTGCGTGGCAGCCTGCAAGAACGGTTCTGCAATGCTCTTCGTCAGCTCGAAGGTGAGCCAGCTGGCTCTTCTTCCTCAGGGCAGACCAGAAGCAGCCAAGCGTGCGAAAGCAATGGTGGCAAAGATGGACGAACTCGGATTTGGCAACTGCACCAACACCCGCGCTTGCGAGGCAGTGTGCCCTAAGTGCGAAACCATCGCCAACATCGCTCGCCTCAACCGCGAGTTCATTTGGGCTAAGCTCAAGGACTAACACCTATATTCAAAGAACAGGTAGCCCGCATTGGGTTACCTGTTCTTGCTTTCCAACATTTTTCATTCTTGATTTTTCAGTCATTGTTCGCTTCGGTTTTGCCGAAGCCCTTCATCATAAAGCTCATTTAACCTAACTAAGCACCATTAACTATGAAACCATCATTTTTGAAACAGATTCTTTTTGTTTGCCTGATTCTGCTGAAGGCAGGCAATGTGTATGCAGCTACACAGCTGTATTCTTCCCCCGACGACAGTATCTTCTCCTACATGCAGCGAGCCATGCGCTTCAACGAACTCTTTCCGCAGGAGAAAGTGTATCTTCATTTCGACAACACGGGCTACTTCAAGGGCGAAACGATGTGGTTCCAAGCCTACGTGGTTCGTGCCGACAACGGACAACTCAGCGACTTGAGCAAGATAGTCTATGTGGAACTGCTGGACCCAAGCGGTAACATCATTGAGAAACGCAACATCAAAATCGAGGATGGCATTGGATATGGTGACATCAAGCTCGACAACATGATTTACGTCACGGGGTTCTACGAAGTAAGAGCCTACACGCGCTACATGACCAACTGGGCAAAAGGTGGTGCCGTGGATAAGGACAGTGCAAAGGAGTTGGACAAGAAAGTCGTCACCTCCAAGTCATGGCTTCAGAAGGTCAAGAAAAATGAAGACACCAGCTATCTGTCGGGCATCTTCTCGCGCGTGTTTCCTATATTTAAGAAACCAGAAAAAGAAGGTAACTACGCACATCCTTCCATCGACACCCTCAGCTATCGTTACCGTCTGCCTGAGCGCGAATACGTGGAGGACACCTTGGGAAACCTCGAAGGATTGGGAAGGAAAGGACGCAAAGCCAGAAACTTCGTCGTCAATTTCTATCCCGAAGGAGGCGACTTGGTGAAAGGTATGCACAGCCGAGTGGCATTCGAAGTCATCGACCGTAACACACTCGAACACCAGAAAGTGGTTGGCATGGTGACAAACAAAAAGGGCGATGTGCTTGCCATTACCCCATCGGGCAAGAACGGACGCGGCATCTTCGAAATCATTCCCGATACTAACGACTTGGAGTTAATCATCACCGACTCCAACCGCAAGAAGCATGAGTTCGAACTGCCCACCGTGAAAGACGAAGGCTGCGTGGTGCGCATGAACACACTCGATGATGCAGAAATCACCACTCTCCTGCAATGCTCACCTGCACTGGTTGGCAGAAAGCTCGGCTACGTCGTGATGAACGAAGGCAACATCGTCCTTGCCGACACCGTCACGGCTGAACCATACATGAACATTGCCTGGCGACGTGCTGAGATGAAGCCTGGTGTCAACCAGTTCACTGTCTTCACCGCCGATGGGCACATCCAAGCCGAGCGACGCTTCTTCATCTGTCCTCTTTTCACCGAAGATAATAACATCACCATCAGTGTTGATTCCGACTCCGTGCTGAAACCATGCGGGAAAGTGAGGCTCCATCTCAACACAGCTCCTAACGCCCATCTTTCCTTCTCGGCAATGGATGCAGGCACACTCAACAACGGAAAGCAAGGCGACATCCGCACCTATATGCTCCTCGGCAGCGACATCCGAGGCTACATTGCGCATCCTGAATACTATTTCGAGAAGGACGACCGCCAGCACCGCATGGCTGCCGACACGCTCATGCTTGTGCAAGGATGGCGTCGCTACAATTGGGAACAGATGACCGACCCACAGCCCATGTCGGGCAAGCATCAGATTATCGAGGACAAGCAGTATGTGTATGGTCGAATCGGCGATTCACAAAGTGTTTGGTTGATGAAGAACCACCCCATCGATAGCGTTCAAATCAGTGCCATCCTATGGAATTTCCAGCAGCAGAAGAGCCTCAGCGGAAAGGCAATCACCGATTCTTTAGGCAACTACGCCTTTGGTCTCAATGAGGATGTGTATGGAGACTACAACATGGACCTGAAAACCCGCATTGGTGGAAAACTGAAAACCTTTACCATCACCATCGACCGACAATTTCGCCCTTCCGTCCGAACCATCATGAAGGAAGAATCGCAACAAATCGTGGTGCCACAGGCGAATCTTTTCGAAGCAAAAAAATCCGACTCCGCAACTGAAACAGATGACGAAGACGAACCTTACCGCATACAAGTGGGAAAGCGAGAGTTCATCACCAAGACAGTCAAGGTGAAAAAAAAGAAGAACTACTGGACTGACCCTGGCATCGGCTGGTATGGCGAAGACAACGCACAACGCTTTGCACAAATCTACTACGATGTGGAAGACATAGTCCAAGGCATGTTGGACCGTGGCGAAATCGTTCCTACCATTGAGGAGTTCTTGGAGAAAGTCAATCCTTACTTCAAAGTCACGAACCATGCTTTGGTTGACAGCTTAGGTCACCTCATTTGGCGCAGTGGACCTTTTCAAAATGTTTACTACAACAACAGAAACGTTTCTGAAATCATTGGCAATTACTTGTCTATTCCATACGCAACCGAGGATTTTTCGTACATGGTAAATAATACAGAAGCATTCAATAAAACTTATGTCTCTCCAATCTACCTCGACGAAGTAAAATCCATCTACATCTGTCACCATCCAGCAACCAACGAATACCAAGTATGGATATTCCCTTACCCTACCTACTCCACCGAGAGCAATAAAGGCAGACGCATCACCCATTTCTACGGCTACAGCATCCCATCGAAGTTTGAAATGGAGGACTACACCAATATGCCTCCGATGGAAGACTTCCGCCGAACACTCTACTGGGCACCCAACCTGCAAACCGACGTGACAGGACGTGCCACCGTGGAATTCTTCAACAACTCCTCTTGCAAGCACATCTTCGTATCAGCCGAAGGCATTGGCCACGAAGGTGGATTCATTGCCTACGACAAGACGCACGCTGCCTACAAGCTGGAAGAAATCAAGGCAGATGAATTGGAAGGAAAGGCAGGTGCCAATGCCCCTGACATTCCCGATGCCAACCAACCTGTCAACGTGCAAGCCATCGTAATTGACAAGAACACTCGCGAGCGCATTCCTCATGCCCACGTCTATGTGGATGCCGAAAACGGAACCATGACCAACCTCGACGGACAATTTGTTGTCACCGCACGTCGCAGTGACCAAATCCGCGTTTCCTTCGTTGGCTACGAAACGCTTGCCGTGTCAGCCAACGAACTCACCCTCGCCTCCGACTCCATCATGCCTGTCCTCGCCCTCAGTCCAGCCGAGAACATGCTGAGCGAAGTAGTGGTGGAACCTGTTGACCACATCATCCGTCAGCTCATTGCCAGCTACGACAAGGAATACAAATCAAAGAAGAACAAGAGCTCGCGTTTCTATTATCGGCAAACCACCAACGTGCTTGACAACTGCACTGAATACACCGAGGCATTCTTCAATGCAAACTCCAACTTCTCCATCCGCAACCTCGGCATCGTCAGCGGTCGCTACGCCTACATTGACCACGACTCCTTAGGCTCTTACACCAATGTCAACAACTTCCAGTTCCTCACCGAACTGCCTGTGAGAGGAAATGGCGCAAAGGCCATTGAACCGCTCAACAACAGATACAAGGATTTCTACGACATCAGTTACGAAACGCTGTCCAGTCCAACCACAGGAAAACCTACCCACTATAAAATCCACTTCGTTCCCAAGCCAAACATCACGGCTACCATCATCGAAGCTACACTCTACGTTTCCACCCTTTCGCGCACACTCGAACGCTACGAAGGCACTGTCCACAATCTGCAAGTGCGCGATGCCAGCTGGAAAAGATTCCCAATCCTTGCACATTTCGACATCAGCTACACGCGCAACCGCAAATTCACCGAAGTGCAGTCGGTCGTTGTCGATGCCACTGCCATGTACGATGGACTTCCCTACCAGTTCTCATCCATGCTCTTCAACACAGGCAGACTCAAAGAGAAGCAGAACAAGTTCATCTACATCCACGACAATCTGCGCAAGCAAATCGACACAACCACCTACGACCCTACCTTCTGGAAGAATAACGAAATCGTGAAGCGAACAGACCTCGAAAACTCTATCATCGAAATGATGGAAAAGAAAGAACTTTTCTCCAACTATAAGTAATTTTTTCTAACTTCTAATCAAATTATAATGATGAAGAAAACCTATTCATTCATTCTCGCTATGGTTTGCTCAGCAGCAATCCAAGCACAAACAACACTTCCTCGTGCCGTCTATACGCTCGACTTCGAGGGAGCAACCACCGTGGCAGACATCAACGGAACACAAGTGGGCGATGGCGAACTGCGCCAATCCACTGACCCCAACTTCGGTACTTACTACCAGAACGCACCGAATGCAGCCGTTGCCACCAAAGCAACCAACTATCTCCGCGTCGAAACCGACGGTTTGAAGAAAGCTGGCGAGAAAGCCACCGATGCCATCTCCATCGGATTCTGGGTGAACCCAACCGTGGCAAACACCCAGTTTCCAAACATCAGTTACTTCTATTCCGTGCTCTACACCTTCTACACAGCAGGCAACCGAGGTCTCACCTCTGCCGACGGATGGAACGGACCAATGTGGGCACAGAACACACGAGGATGGCTCCAAATCAACGACTGGGCAGACCGTTGGGATGACTTCGGCGACGCCGAAAACGTCAATGGCACCAACACCATCAACATCGACTGGCTCGCACAGCATACCGAAGAGCAAATCGTGAAAGACAGCGAAGGTAACGACTCCATCGCCCTCGTGCCTACCGACTTCAACGACAACTGGCACTACGTGGCGCTTGTCCTCTCGCAGAAAGACAACACCGCCAGCATCTACGTCGATGCACAGCTCTTCAACCAGTGGAACTGCAAGGCTGACTTCTACAGCGACGGCTCTGCATCCCACTTCTTCAAGCACCTCGGCGGATACTCCGACCTCTACCTCGGTGGCGTAGCACAGTGGACATGGGCAGACCCCGACCCAGCCTTCGCCTACGACGACTTCACCATCTATGCAGGTCCGCTCAACGAGGAGCAGCAACAGCTCGTCATGAAAATCAAGAGCGGAGAAGTGGATGACGACGTGCGCCTGGCACTGGCTCAGAACGAATTCATCAACGTCATGGACGAATACGAAGAATTCCTCGGCGAACTCGAAGAATATGAAACACTCTTCGAAGGACTCGAAACCTACGCCACAGGCATTGCCGATGAACTCGACGAAAACCCAAGCATCGAAGGCTACAACACAGGTGCTGCCAACATCATGGCTCGCATCGAAGAAATCAAGCAGATTGTAGCAACCTGCAACGCAGCGAAGGCAAACATCGCAGCCGAGAAGGAATATGCCGAAATCTCCAACTACCCAGGCAAGGACACCTACACCGCAGCACTCGACGCAGCTCTTGCCATGCTCGACAATCCTACCTCCGCAGCCGAAGCCGATGCAGCCAACGCAGCCGTTGCCACAGCAAAGGGCATCTACGTCACTTCGCAGCCACTTCCTGCCGACGGCACAGGCATCAACGTCACAGCCCTCGTACTCCATCCTTGGTTCTGCAACCCTGACGCTGAACCAACCCAGAACGAAGACGGTTCCTACAGCTTCCCTTACGAAACCGACCATGCCTACGCCTCCAACACCACCCCTTCTGATGCCAACTCAACAGGATGGGTGAACGGCAACTCCTTCGTGGTCGATGACGCACGTGTCAACTGGACCGAAGGACGCATCACATGGAACAACTGGCACAACAAGACCAACGTCGGCACCCTCGACGTTCACCAAGACCTCACAGGACTCCCTGCTGGCTACTACAGCGTTTCTGCCGACTGGATTACCAACGCAGCGCCAACCACCCAGCACACCTACGCCACAGCCAACGGCGTGACCAAGTCATCTACCGTGCTCGACAACCAAGGTTGGGACAGCCAGCTCTGGACCACCCTCGCCACCGACAAGATTCTTGTAGGCGAAGACGGAAAGCTCACCATCGGAGCAGCCTCCACCACCATTGGGCAAGCCTACCTCGGCTGGTTCTGTGTCACCAACTTCCAGCTCACCTACTACGGCACCGACATCGACCTCACAGCTGACCTCCAGTCCAAGAAGGAAGACATTGCCGAACTCGTCTCTACCCTCACTTTCAAGGGCGACATAGCTGCCACCAACGCAGCCGTTGAAAGCATCATCGCCAACAACGACACCTACAACGCCATCGCTCTTCTCACCGACCTCATCGACAAGACACAAGGCGTGGCAACGACAGAGAACAACTTCGTAGCATCCTTCGAGAGCTTCAACGAAGAAATCATTGGCAAGACCGGTGCAGCCGCAGCAGCACTCAGCAGCGTGAGCCGCAGCATCGCCAACGCACTCGAAGCCGACACCACCACCGTGGCTGCCATCCCAGGCTTCCAGTCCCTCATCGACACCTATCGTGCCTACACCGTCGTTGCCGAAGCAGCACAGGCATGGAACACCGAATCTGTCAATGCAAAACTCAACGACCACATCGCCGTCTTCACCGCTTCCACTCCTGATGCCGACGCAGTGAAAGCACTTCAGGACGAACTCACCGACATGATGAAAGCATCCATCACCGACAAGGTAGCCGGCGAAGACAACCCACTCGACATCACAGCCTTCCTCGTCAACCCAAGCTTCACAGGCGACAGCTACGCAGGATGGACCGTTGCCAACGGCACACCAGGCAACTACTACTCCGAGTGCGAGTTCTACAACACCACGTTCAACATCTACCAGCTCGTCAGCGGACTCCCAGCAGGATTCTATCGCTTTGCCGTACAAGGCTTCTATCGTGACGGTTCATGCGAAACAGCCTACGCCAACTCAACCACCCTCGACGAAGAAACAGGCGAACCAACCAACGTGCTCAACGCCAAGCTCTACGCCAACGAAATGCAGAGCGACATCCAGTCGTGGGCAGACTTCGTAGTCAAGGGCGAACAGTTCAACGGCTATTGGAGCCCTAACGCAACCGACGAGACCATCGAAGCAGAAGACGTACTCTACTACGCCAACACGATGGAAGCAGCCAACATCCTCTTCGACCAGAAAGGCTTGAACGCCGACGGCAATACCGTTGACTTCTACCTCGATGGCACACAGGACGCAAAGCTCGGCATCCGCAAGGACACCACCATCTCTGCCGACTGGACCATCTTCGACAACTTCCATCTCTACTACCTCGGTCAGGACACACCAACTGCCATTGAACAGGTAAGCGAAAGCAACGCTTCACGCTCCGCATCACGCTTCACCCTCTCTGGCCAGCGCATCAGCACCATCACCCGTCCAGGCATCTACATCGTGAATGGCAAGAAAGTCATCGTGAAGTAATCCCTTCTTGCTCTCTGTAGAGCAGTGAAATGAATAATAGGCATTGATGAACCTCAGCAGAAGGTGTCATCAATGCCTATCATTATTTGATGCGTGGAGTCAGCTCGTTATTTCACAAATAACTTCTTCACTGTTCCGTCACTCATTTTCAGAATGTTCAAACCTTTCTGTGATGCATCCATGCGCTGACCATTCACGTTATAACGGTCAATGACAGTAGCATCGTATGCCGTTGTCCCAAATTCAATACTCTCTATACCGTCTGATTCAAACTCCTCAATGTATTTGAATTTGTTCCAAGGGAATTTTGCCTCATAGAGTGGCTTTGAACCTTTTGGCACACAGAGGATAGTGCCTTCATACAAACCTTCAAACACACTCTCGTCGATGTCGAAAGGAACAGGCACGTTGAAAACGATGCGGAAAAGAGAACGACAAAGGAAGAAAGCGTATGGCTCAATTTCCTTCACAGTACTTGGAATAGAAACTTCCGTCAAATCACTGCCGTAGAAGGCACCCGCTCCGATACTTGTCACGCCTTCTGGAATGTTACAAGACCATTTTCCACTACCAGAACCTCCCGAACCACTACCAGAACCTCCCGAGCCACCACCAGAATAGCCAGCGAATGCACCACTACCAATACGCACTGTGCCTTCAGGTATCGTACCATCCAACGATTTGTAAAGCCTACCTTCCCAATAATCCACATAGTCGCTCTCTATGAAACGTGCGAATTTCTTCCAAGGCTCTGCTTCCGTGTATCTTTCTGTTGTTCCGAATGGCACAAAGAGGCGACAATGAGGGTAGGTGTCTTCTGTGAAGACATTTTCGTTAATGTCGAGAGGGGTTTCCATTCCAAGCTTAACAGCACCTAACTTCTCGCAGCCATCAAAGCAGTAGTCCCCAATTTTAGTAACTGTACTTGGGATGGTAACAGTTTCCAAATCGGTGCAGTTCTCAAACGAACGATAGCCAATACTTATCACACCAGTTGGAATGTCAAATTCCACCAATCCCTTACAACCAGAGAAGGCATAGTCCTTGATTTCTGTAATGCTTGGAGGAAGAATGACGATAGGCAATTCCTCGCAACCAGCAAAGGCATACTCGCCAATGGTTTCAATAGTGGAGGGGAACACAACAGTGTTTATTGTTTTGTCAGTCACGTCAATGAGGTAGTTGCCAGCATAGCGGAGACCATCAGATTCACCAATCTCAAATATATTCTTGAAATCTTCCCAAGGGGAAGTCGAGGCATATAATTCCTTTGTACCTTTTGGCACGTAAAGAATGCCATTCAAGTAACTCTCTTCAGAAAAACCATCAGAAAAACATTGAGGAGTGGTTGATTCATTGATAACAGTTAATAGGTCTGTACATCTTTCAAATGCTCCATCTCCTATACTTTCAACATTCTCACCAATAGTAACAGAGGTCATACTACTACAACCATAAAAAGCATCATCGCCGATGGAAGTTACACTATTAGGAATATGAATAGAGGATAGAGCCCTACAGTTATGAAATGCAGATTCTCCGATGGAAACCACACTATTGGGAATTGTTATAGAGGATAATCTCCTGCAATTTAAAAAAGCCTCATCTCCGATAGAAACCACACTATTTGGTATGGTAATTGAAATCAAATAAGGGCTATTGAACCATTCAGATTCAATACTTTCTATACCCTCTCCAAGATTGATGGAAAAATCACGACAGCCATCGAATGCATATTCTCCAATACTAATTACGCTCGCTGGAATATATATAGTTAACCCTTCACAGTTATCAAACACATTATCGCCAATGGTTTCCACACCATCAGGAATAATAATATTCTTTAGTTTTACACAATCGGAAAATGCATAGTTATCAATCGTTTTCACACTATTGGGAACATTAACGTATGTCAAACCGTTACAACAAAAGACCAAGGTTTCTCCATCCTTTGTTAAACAGCAATTGTTTTCAGACATATACGTTTCATTTTCGGACGCTACTCTAAGTTCTGTCATGCTACTACAGCCAGCGAATGCTTGCTTTCCAATATCAGAAACATTTTTAGGAATAACAATTGATGTAAGGCTATTACAGCCATAAAACGCGTTATTTCCAATGGTTACAATGCTTTCGGGAAAAACAATAGAAGTCAATCCTTTAACATCTGGATAATCAGGAGTTGTTCCACAAAACTGAAAAGCATATTCTCCGATTGTTGTAACACTGTTAGGAATAGTAACTGAAGTTAAAAAACTACAATCATGAAATGCTCTGTATCCAATTTCTGTTACTTCATAGGTTTTACCATTATATGTAATCGATGAAGGTATTTTGACAGCTCCACGATAAGCCTGTCTATTTTCGCCCACATAATCATGTTTATATGTTACTATGGCATTATCTCCCTCCAAATTGTAGTAAATACCATCCACTTTGCAGCTGTAAGCATAGGAATTTTGCCAAAACAAAGAGAGGAGGCAGAAGAGGATACTCTTTAGATAAAATCTTTTCATGTGTAAATAAATAAAAAGGGCGGAACTGCTCTTTAGCTTTTCAGTTCTTGCAGGCTACCGCCAAGTGGCCTTGTATCTTGAAAAGCACGAACAATCCACGCCCAAAGGACGTGAACCTCGTCGCTTGTTCTCAGATACAAATGATTTGGCGGTATTTGCAAGAACGAGAACAAGGACTAAAAGTCCAAGTTATAATATGTAAATGAGCAGAAACGCCGAGTGAAAATAATGTTTATTCTCTCTTGTGAGGCATTTGTGGCGTTGCCACACGCTGCGCTCACGAGTGCGTTTCCGTTAAATAAGTGTATTGTACTGTCTGTTTCTTGAATCAATCAGGTTTTAAAAGTGAGACATAGAGTTTATCAATGTTGCAAAGTTACAATAATTTTCAAAGAGGAAAAATATTTTTGGAAAAAAGTGAGGTTGTTTCAATTTCATTGTTTACCTTTGCTCTTGTAATGCTTGGTCAAGCCTCTGCTATCAAAGTACGTAACCAAGTTTCCGAATACCCGCCACTTTCAAAGTTGGCGGGTTGTTTTTTTTATCTACCACGGTATTATCTGCAAAGATAAAATATATTTTAAAGAGACAAAAGAGACTTTTGGAAAAAATGAGATTGTTTCAAATTCTATCGAAGTTCTCTTCGAACAAAGGAAGAGCGTTTTCTCACTCTGCAACAAGTCCTGATTGCCAATAGTCTTTATAATCCGCATTATTTCAAGCTTTTTGTTTGATTGGAATCATCCAGCACAGTTCTTCATGCTGCAAAGGTAGCACTTTTTATTCGAAACAATGTGTTTGTTTTCAGCATAATCACGGAGGCAACTAAACCTGCTTTGGGTATCGACAAAGATAACGAGCCTTCGTTTTGTTTCAAGCGAGCGTTCAAACGAACGACAACGAGCGCTCGCTTGAGTTCTTTTGAACGCTCGTTGCGTAAGGAAAACGTAAAGAATGAAGAGCGAAAAGCGAAAAGTTAAAGTGAAAAGAGAGAAATGTCATTTGACAAAATCGGCAGAAAGACAATTGGTCTCCTAAAGAAACGTATTCAGTTATGTTTGAAAAAATCATTCATATCTATTGCGTAAATATCTAATAATGACTATCTTTGCACCGCAAAACCTTTATCAAACAGAAAATAAGGAATTAGTTCAATATAACAAAAACACGAATGACAATGAAAAAGATTTTACTTATGGTAGTAGCCACCATCATGGCTACAGCAAGTGTCAAGGCACAGAATGTTCGTCACGAAAGGGGTAGTTTCACGTTGCAACCAATGGTTGGTATGAGTGTTGGTTCGATGGGTGGTAAGATGGTGTATTATGTGGATGATTTGAGTAAAAAAGTGGAGATTGACGACGAGTTGCGTGGTGCCTTCATCGGCGGTGTGGAGGCAGAGTATTACATTTGCAACTGGTTCTCTGCATCTGCTGGCATCAACTACGCTCAGCAGGGTTGGCGCATGAAGGAGAAGAACAGTGGTGAGAAGTGGAACATGAATCTGGACTATCTGACGATTCCTGTGCTTGCCAACTTCTATGTGGCAAAGGGTTTTGCGCTGAAGGCTGGTGTTCAGCCTGCTTTCTTGCTCAACGCTAAGCAGGATGGTAAAAACGTGAAGAGTGGTTGCAAGAACACTAATTTCGCTATTGCATACGGTCTTTCTTACGAGTTCAAGAATGGCATTACGCTCGACTGGCGTGCAGCTATTGGTTTGCTCCGAGTTAACAAGGTCAGCGACGAGTACAACAAATACTACAGCCACGCTGCTACACTGACTATTGGCTATAAGTTCGACCTTTAAGCAACGATAAAAATAATAACTTGGGATTATTCTCAACCACGAATTACTCGAATTAAACGAATTTTCTAAGAATTATTTAATCGAATTTCACGAACAAAAATGCTGGCATTTTTATAATTAGAGAATGATTATCCGCAATCAAGTGATTAAGACGCTGAAAGCGTCACCGCTCAGTAACCGAGGTGTGCGAAGCACCCTCGGATAGATGGCAATGAGTATATCGACCCTGGAGGG
>OCVV011361525.1_pt1 | contig 12774 bp, 16 predicted proteins | sample 1539721 | NCBI WGS metagenome assembly OCVV01 (sample SAMN02144230, study PRJEB22623) | gut metagenome | biome: sheep rumen | host: Ovis aries | place: New Zealand
TATATGGCTATGAAGAAAGAATTTAAAGAGATATTGCAGAGGATACCAGAAGACAAGCGCTATATAGGCGAAAAGCTAGTAGTAGAGCTTGCTTTTATGGAAAAGACTTTGCAGAACCTTAGAAAACAGATAGCAGAGGGCGGCGAAACAGAAGAATTTACCCAGGGTAAGCAGAATTTCTTAAGGGAAAGCCCCGCCCTTAAAGCCTACAATACGACCGTACAGCGCTATAGCGTTATGTACAGGCAGCTTACAGACCTTATAGGCAAGACCCAGGAAGCAGAGAAAAGTAACGCCGTCTACGACTTCCTTAAAGAGGGCTAAGGCGTGAACTATATAGAAGCATACCTAGACGCTATAAAGGCGGGCAAGTGCATAGTCTGCAAGCGTACCAGGCGGCAGTATGAAAAGCTTGTAGAGGATATACGCAACCCGAAAGACGGCTATATATTCGACCAGAAAAGAGCCGAAAAGCCTATAGAGTTTATAGAACGCTTTTGTAAGCACTCTAAAGGGGAATGGGCAGGGCAGCCCTTGCGCCTGGAACTATTCCAGAAAGCTTTTATAAGCGCTTTGTTCGGCTTTGTAGACGCTGCTACAGGCTACAGAAAGTACAGGGAAACGCTTTTCTATGTGAGCCGTAAGAACGGTAAAAGCGTTATGCTTAGCGGCTTAGCCCTGTATATGCTTATTGCAGATAAGGAAGCGGGCGCAGAAGTCTACAGCGTAGCCAGTAAGAAAGACCAGGCTAAAATTATTTACGAAGAAACCTATAACATGATACGGCAAAGCCCAGACCTGTTACAGGTAGTAAAGAAGCGCAAAAGCGACCTGTATTTTAGCCTTACCTTTAGCAAGTTTCAGCCTTTAGGAAAGAACAGCGACACGCTAGACGGACTTAATAGCCACCTGGTTATTATTGACGAGCTGCATAGCATTAAAGACCGTAACTTGTATGAAGTAATGAAGCAGAGCCAGAGCGCCAGACGGCAGCCGCTTTTAATTATGATAACAACGGCAGGAACTATAAGGGAATGTATTTTTGATGATATGTATAAGTACGCTTGCGGCGTATGCGACGGCACAATAACAGACCCGCACTTTCTGCCGATAATATACGAACTGGACAATAAAGAAGAATGGCTAAACCCTATGAAATGGGAAAAGGCAAACCCAGGGCTAAACACGATAAAGAAGCTAGACGACCTTATTAGCAAGGTTGAGCGGGCAAAGCAAAGCCCCAGGGACTTAACAGGCGTGCTAGTAAAGGACTTTAACGTAATACAGACAGTAGCTAGCACCTGGATAACCTTTGACGCTGCAAACAACCCCGAAACATTCAGCCTGGAAGCCTTTAAGGGCTATTACTGTATAGGCGGCGCAGACCTAAGCAGAACAGGCGACCTTACAGCGGCTACGCTGCTTTTCATGGATAAGACAGAAAAGCGCTACGTTACGCAAATGTACTTTTTACCTAAAGATAGCTTTGAGCAGAGAGTACACGACGAAAAAATACCGTATGACAAGTGGCACGAAGCAGGGCTATTAAGGCTATGTGAGGGCAATAGCATAAACTACAGTGACGTTACAGCCTGGTTTATGGAAATGGTAGAAAAGTACGACGTTACGCCCGCCTGGATATACTACGACCCCTACAGCGCTGCGTACTGGGTGCAGGAAATGCAGAGCAACGGCTTTAATATGGTTAAGTGCTACCAGGGCGTTAAGACGCTTAGCCTACCTATGCAGCAGCTAGGACAGGACTTAGCAGCCAAAAAGGTAAACTATAATGCTAACCCGCTTTTGCTTTGGTGTATCACTAACACAGGCGTTAAGACGGACGTAAACGGCAATATTCAGCCTATAAAGGCTACAAGCCCTAAATACCGTATAGACGGCTTAGCAAGCCTGTTAGACGCTTACGTAGGGCTTTTAGACCATTATAACGAATACCTGGAAGCTATTTAGAAAGTGAGGTAAAAGACCATGCAGAAAAGAAATGGCTACTATCTGAAAGATAAAAAAGCTATGATTTACAAAAAAAGGGACGTTGCAGAACCTGGGCGTATGCCTAAAGAAAAGTACGTACCTATAGCGTATAATCCGCTTTGGTGCTATACGTCGCAGCTTTCAGAAGACCGCATTTATGCGGCTATGGGTGCGGGGGTAGATGAAAACCGCTATTTTGTCTTTAACCACCTGGACGGCGTAGCGGTAGACGACAGCCTTAAATATAATGGCAAGTGGTACACTATTACCAGGGTAGACACAGAAAACGACTACAAGGGCGAAACCTATATTTATTGCAATGATATGTACAGCCCGCCCGCAGACAGCGACGTATTACCAGAGCCGATAGACTAAGGCAGAATTGCGTCGGCGCAAATTATGAGCTAGTAGAGGAAAGACCTTTGCTGGCTCTTTTTATGTTTACTATGTTTACATGATATACAAAGTAATTATTGACAAGCCATTAAAAAACAGTTATGCTTTATATCGGTAAACATTAAATTACCGCAATATAGAAAGAGAGGTAGAGACCATGACAGCAGAGGTAAAAGAGATTTACGACGTATTACAGGCACGCCCAGACATTAAAGAGCTTTTTAGCCTTATTTTGAGCTTGCCAGAAAGCCGCAGGGCAGAAGCCGTAGCGCTTGCTACTTCCTACTTGAAGAAAAGAGGGGCGCAGGAATGAAAGTTATAGCCTTTGTAAACCAAAAGGGCGGCGTAGCAAAGACGACTAGCGCCCTTAATATAGGCGCTGCGCTTGCTATAGCGGGTAAAAGCGTACTGCTAGTAGACCTAGACCCGCAAGGCAGCCTTAGCAAGTGTGCGGGCTTTAGAAGCCTGGAAGCCCCGACGACCTACGAAGTAATAAAGGACGGCGCAGACATTAACCAGGCTATTAGAACTAAGGCAGCCGTAGCGCCCTACGACGTATTACCCACAGATATACGCATGAGCGGCGCAGAGATAGAGCTTATAAGCGTACCAGGCAGGGACACGCTGCTAAAGGAAGCTTTAGAAGACCTTAAGAAGCCCTACGACTACGTTTTAATTGATTGTAGCCCTAGCTTAAACATATTAACGCTAATGGCGCTTACGGCGGCTATAGAGGTAATTATACCAGTAGCAGCGCAGTATATGCCCTTAGACGGCATGGCGCAGCTATTGCCTACTATTGAGCTTGTAAAGAAGCGGCTTAACAAAGGCTTAGAGATAGGCGGCGTACTTATTACCATGTACGACGGCAGGCTAAACCTAAGCAAAGAGGTAGTAGAAGCCGTTAAAGCCAGATTCCCTAAGCAGACCTTTAAGACCGTCGTAAAGAATAACAGCAAGCTAGCGGAAGCGCCTACTTATGGCAAAGATATTTTTGAGTACGCACCTAAAAGCACAGGCGCAGACGCTTACAGAGCCGTAGCAGTAGAGATAAGAGAAAGAGAGGGCTAAACAATGGCTTATAAACTGGAAAACAACCCGCTATTTCCGCAGGAAGAGCCGCAGCAGGAAGCACAGCCAGGAAAGAAGAGGGGCGGACCTGTAAAAGACAACCTTGTTAGGGGCAACAGCGTACAAGAGGGCTTAACAGAAGAGTATACAAGGGCGACGCTTATTTTAAGGGTAGACCTGGTAGAGAAGCTTAAAAACTACGCCTATACAGAGCGGCTAACCATGAAAGAAGCCGCTAACAAGATTATAGCGGAAGCCCTGGAACGTGAAGAAAAGCGCCTTGCTAAAGGCGGGACAGAGATATTAGACAGAAAAGGGGGTAAATAATATGCTGCAAGTAGGAAAAGAAAAGGCTTACGACGTACAGGAAGCCGCAGAACTGCTTAAGCTTACCCCGCAAAGCGTGCGGGCGTATATCCGCAGCGGGAAAATTAAGGCGCAGAAAGTAGGGACACGCTACCATATAGCAGAAAGCAACCTACAGGCATTTTTAAAGGGTGATACTAAGAATGAGTAAAGAAAAGAAACGCCCCGCAGATATGACTATAGGCGAACTGGAAAAAGCCGCAGACAGCGGCGACCAGGAAGCTATAGAAATGCTGCAACGGCTTACAGACCGCCCAGAAGTGCGGGCAGCTATGGACGCTATCATAGAACAGACCAGGCAGCTAAGGGAAGAACTACAGACAGCCACAGCCGCCTTTAGTGAGCAAATGCAAGCGCACTATAGCGAACATAAAGCCGCCTACGACGCACTTAAAGACCGTAAAAGTATTACAGCCTTTGCCAGGACGCTTACAAAGGAAGACTTAGACGAAGCGCTTGTAGAACAGGAAGCAGCCGCAGCCTGGAAGCAGCTACAGACAGCTAAGCGCCTGGAAGCCGACGAAGCCCCTAAAAAGGAAGTAGACAAGGCTTATTTTGATGTATTGAGCTATTTAGCTATGGGCGACGCTATAGCCCTGTACGAACACAAGACGCAGCAGCCTAAGACCTACAGAACCAGGGCAAAGGCAAAGGACGTAGGCGCAATAATGGAAACGCCTACAGCCCTTGCTATTCCTACTTTGTCAAATTATCAATATAGCATGAGCCTTTACCAGGGCGGCAGCGCCTACCTACAGCCGCTAAGAAGTACGGACGGCTTAAAGTTTAGCAAGGGCAAAATGTACTTTGACGGCGCACGTATGCAGGAAGTAAGCGAAGTAGAGCTACAGAACATGAAAACCAAAGAGGGCATAGCAGATATAGACCTACCTTTGCTGCGGACGTTCTACAGCCTTATACTTACACGCTTTGAGGAAAGCGGCTTTAAGCGCCTGGAAGACATTTTAACTTATCCTGTACCAGTATTAGCAGAGTATATAGGCTTACAATCTAACCTTAATAAGAAAGACCTAGCAAGGGTAATAGAAAAAACGCAGAGCTACCATAATATAGTAGGCGTGCTACACGGTGAGCGGAACGGCAAACCAGTACAGAGCTATTACCCTGTTTTGAACTTTGAGGGCTACGACGACAAAACCAATACTATAAGCTTTTCTAGCCCTTATATGAAGTACGTTATTAAGACCGTTTACAACCTATCAATAAGGCGCACTAAGGACGGCAAGAAGAAGCTTAAAAAGAGCGGTAAGCCGCTTACGCTTCCTAGTCATTCTTATTTGATAGACAGCAGCATAGCTAAGGAACGCAACAAGGCAGCCGCAGAGAATGTAATACTTATAGTAACAGGCATAGAGCAAGCGGGCGGCACAGGCTACCATATTAAGGCTAGCACCCTGGTAGAACGAAACCCGCAGCTTGCGGAACGGCTAGCGCAAGACCCGACGCACAAGGCGCAGCTATTGAAGCGGGTATTTACTAAAACATGGGAATTACTGCGGACAAAGACCAGGCTACAGGAAGCCTATAAGAATATAGAACTACCAGACCCGAAAAACCCCGCCTTTATTCCCACAGCAAAGAACCTTAACACCCTTGTTTTAGAATTTCCGCATGAGGGGAAAAAGGAAGACAAGTAAACTATGTTTACCTGGTTTACACAAAAATAAAATTGCGGGGAAGTGTGCGAAAAATTGCGGGGAGGTGAGTAGAAAATTGCGGGGAAGTGTGCGAAATTTGCGGGGTAGTGTGTAGGGCATTTCTCAAAATGTGGCTTAAAATAAGGCTTTAGCCGCTATATGTTGCGCCCTAATACTATAGTATTCCAATACTATAGTAACGGCGGGGCGGCAACCTTTACAGCCGCCACCCCGCAACCTATAATTTCAACCGTAACAAAAGGCAGATTATAGCCGCCTGGTAAGCAAAGACTATAACCCGCCTAGAAGCAAAACCCACAAGGGGCGCTAGCTGCATTATAGCAGACTACGCCCAAAAGAGAAAGAGAGGGCTTTTTAATGATTGACGACTACAAGCTAGACGAACTGAAAAGCGGACTTACTGCTTACGTGCAGCAGATAACGCAGCCAGACAGACACGCAGGGCGCAATATGTATAAATGCCCGCTTTGCGGCAGCGGCAGCAAGGGCGGCAGGAACAGCGACGGCGCTTTTAGCATTACAAGCGACGGTAAAGCCTGGAAGTGCTTTAGCTGCAACCAGGGCGGCGACATTTTCACGCTTATAGGCTTGTATGAGGGGCTAACAGACTTTATAGACCAGGCAAAGAGGGCGGCAGAGGTAACAGGGCAGCGCCTGGAACTGGAAGCGCCCAGACAGGACGCTAAAAAGGACTTTGCAGAGGATAAGCCGCAGCCTGTTAAGGGCAGATACCAGGACTATATAGAACGCTGCAAGGCGGCAGCGGGTAAGACAGACTACTTTAGCAGCAGGGGCTTTAACCAGGGCATTATAGACCGCTTTAACCTGGGCTACGACGAAAGCAAAGACGTTATTGTAATACCTTACGACCCCACAGGCAATTACTACATAACCAGGACGGTAAAGGGCAAAGAGTTTAGGAAGCCGAAAGCAGACGAAGCAGGGGAAGAACCTATTTATAACAAAGCTGCCTTATATGCAGAGGGCAAGCCTTGCTTTGTATGTGAAAGCCCTATAGACGCTATAAGCATTATAAGCGCAGGAGGCGGCAAGTGCAGCGCAGTAGCTTTAGGCGGCACAGGGCATAGGAAGCTTATAGAAGCCGTAAAAGCTAAAGCGCCTACCTGTATGCTAGTATTGAGCCTTGACGCAGACGAGCCAGGGCAGGACGCTACAGAAAAGGCAGCCGCAGAGCTTAGGGAAATAGGCACGCCCTTTATAATAGCTAGCTACGACCTGGAAGCTTACCCAGAAGACAAGTGCAAAGACGCTAACGACTTCTTTACAGGCAACTATACGCAGCTGCAAAACGATATAGCGGCTAACCTGGAAGAAATAGAGCGCAGGAAGAACGCAGAAAAGGCAGAGCGCCTAGAAGCCCACAACGCAGCAAGCGGCGCAGCAAGGCTTAAAGACTTTGTAGGCGGCATTAAAGACGGCGCTAATACCTGGTATATTCCCACAGGCTTTAGCGAACTGGACAAAGAGCTAGACGGCGGGCTTTACCCTGGGCTTTATATCCTAGGCGCTATAAGCAGCCTGGGAAAGACTACGCTTTTATTGCAGACGGCAGACCAGATAGCAGCGGCGGGCTATGATGTACTGTACTTTAGCCTGGAAATGGCGGCTACAGAGCTTATTAGCAAGTCTATAAGCCGTCTTACCTACCAGAACTGCAACGGCGACCAGAGGAACGCAAAGACCGCCAGGGGCATTACAACGGCTAGCAGATACCAGAACTATAGCCAGACGGAAAAGGACCTTATAGACAGGGCTATAGGCTTATACGGCGTTTACGCTAGCCACCTGTACATATATGAGGGCATAGGGGATATAGGCGTAGAACAGATAAAAGCCCTTGTAGCAGAGCATAAAGAGCTTACAGGCAGAACGCCCCTAGTATTTATAGACTATCTGCAAATACTAGCGCCTTACGACTTGCGGGCAAGTGATAAGCAGAACACAGACAAAGCCGTATTAGAGCTTAAGCGCCTTAGCAGGGACTATAACACGCCTGTATTTTGTATTTCTTCCTTTAACCGTGATAATTACGCCAATGAGGTAAACATGACGGCATTTAAGGAAAGCGGCGCTATAGAGTACGGCAGCGACGTACTGCTAGCTATACAGCCGCAGGGCATGAAGCAGGGAACGACGAAGAACGACGAAAAGCATAATATTAAGCTTGTAAACGATTGTAGGCGGGCAGAGGTACGCAGCATAGAAGCTAAGATACTTAAGAACCGTAACGGCAGGACAGGCGGCAGGATAGGCTTTAGCTATTACAGCTTATTTAACTGCTTTGAACAGGACTACGGCTTTAAGGTAGTAGACGACGAAGACGACAACCCTTTTTTAGATGACGAAGACTAAGTAAACAAAGTAACCATAGTAACAGGGGCTTACCAGGTAAACAGGGTAAACCCCTTATTTTTATGTTTACATAGTTTACAATGTAATTGACATTTACAAAGTAACCTGTTATTATTAAGTAGAGAAAGTTTAATATGTAAACATGATAAACAGAAAAAGAGGTAGCAGTAATGTATAGCCCGCCCAGGATAAGCCGTATAAAGATACACGGCAGCGACAAAATTATATCTAACGCCGTACTTGCTACGGATAGTATGCAGCTACCAGGCTTTATAAGCCTTAAGGTAAAGGCGAACGGCAACGACGCAACCCGCTTTATAGCCCTGGGCGCTATAGAAGAAATGGTAATAGAGAACGACGAACTACTAAAGACTATGCCTTGCTGCTTTATTCCAGAAACTAGGCTAAAAGCCACTATAGACAGATAGAGAGGGCTTAAAGTGAGTTTTATAGACAGACTATTTAACCGAAAGAAGACCGTAACGACGGCGCAGCTTATTACAGAACCTACAAGCGGCTTTAGCAGCTTCTACGGCGACGCTTACGCTAACGACGTTTACAGGGAAGCAGTAGACGCTATAGCCAGGAACGCAGGAAAGCTTAAAGGCAGCCACGTTATAGCCTATGCAGGGAACGACAGGGCAGCGGGCGACAATAAAATAAACAGGCTTTTACAGACCCGCCCTAACCCTTATATGAGCGCTTACGACTTCCTGTATAAGCTTGTTACGCACTTATTCTTATATAACAATTCTTTTGCATACCTGGACAAAGACGACAGGGGCAACCTTAAGGCTATTTATCCTATTACAGCCAGTACAGTAAACGTGCTTAGCGACGCAGCTAACAACCTGTATTGCAGTTTCTTCCTTAAGAGCGGCAAAGAGGTAATTTTACCTTACGGCGACCTAATCCACCTTAGACGCTATTTTAATGATGACGACGTACTAGGCGCAGACAATAGCGCTATTATGCCTGGACTTGAGCTAGCCCAGACGCAGAACGACGGCGTTATTAACGGTATTAAGGCGGGCGCTAGCATAAGGGGTATTTTGAGCTTTACCCAGATTATGAGCGCTAGCAAGCTTAAGGAAGAAAAAGAAGCTTTTGTAGCCGACTATTTGAGCCTGGAAAACGGCACAGGCGTTATAGCGACAGACCAGAAAATGAGCTACACGCCTATAGACAATAAGCCTGTAATCCTGGACGCAGAACAGGCTAAGGAAGTCAAAAACAAGATTTATAACTACCTGGGAATAACAGAGCCGATAGTAAATAGCAGCTATACAGAAGACCAGTACAGCGCCTTTTACGAAAGCACTATAGAGCCGATAGCTACGGCTTTGTCACAGGAATTTACTGCAAAGCTCTTTAACGACAGAGAACAGGCTTACGGCAATAGTATTTTGTTTGAGAGCGGGCGCTTACAGTTTACGAACAACAAGACGAAAGTACAGCTTATTAAAGAGCTTATGCCTATGGGCTTGCTTACCATTAACCAGGCGCTAGAAATACTTAATTTGCCTAGCGTTACGGACGGCGACAAGCGGCTACAGGCTTTGAACATGATAGACGCAGCCCAGGCAGCAGCATACCAGGGGGCGGGAAATGAAGCAGACAACTAGAGTTTTAAATTATATGCAGCAGAACGGCAGCATAACTAGCTTAGAAGCCTTTAGGGACTTAGGCGTAACCAGGCTTAGCGGCGTGATATTCATTCTTAGAAAGACGCACGCTATAGGGGCTAGAAAAGAGAAAAGCTGCAACAGGTACGGCGAAAGAACAAGCTACAGCCGTTATTATCTGAAAGAGGGCGCAGAGAATGAAGCCTAGAAGCTATTACAGGGTATGCCCTTTATGCGGCGCTAGCCTAGACCCTGGGGAAAAGTGCGATTGCACAGAAAGAGAGGTAAAACACCTTGAAAGAAACACGTATAACGGAAATACGAGCGGCAGAACCGACGGCAGACGGCGCACAAGCTCTTATTTTAAGCGGGCGACCTATTCTATATGATACGCCTACTTTGATAAAGGACGGCAGCGGCAGCTATACGGAAATTATCAGCAGGGGCGCACTGGACGGCGCAGACCTTAGCGACGTGCGGCTACTTTATAACCATGACTTAGGAAAAGTACCGCTTGCCAGAACGCCTAAAACAATGAGCCTTGCAGTAGACGAAAGAGGGCTTACTTTTAAGGCAGAATTGCCAGACACGGAAAGCGCTAAAGAAGTCTATGCAGCGGTACAGAGGGGCGACCTTAGCGGAATGAGCTTTGCTTTTACTGTACCAGAGGGCGGCGACAGCTACGACGCAGCCACTAACACTAGAACTATACGGCAGATAGCTAAAGTGTATGAGTGCAGCGTAGTACCTTACCCCGCTTACCCTACTACAAGTATTGAAGCACGCAGCGAAAGAGCGGCAGCCCTTAAGCGCCTGGAAAAACGGCAGCGGGCTAAGATACTCTTTAACCAGATAATGAAAGTGAGGTAAGCAGTATGGGCGACCACGTAGCGGCTATATATGCCTTTGCAAAGCAGCAGGGCTATAACATTACTAGCTTTTCTACAGCCGACAGGCATAACAAAAAGGGCGCTTACAGCTATGTAGAGCTTTCGCTAGTCATTGACAGAAGTGACAGCAAGCCTAAGAGCCTGGAAGAGCATATAGCAGAGCTAGAAGCAGACCTAGAAAACGACCAGGGCGACGAAGCCCAGAAAGAAGAGGTATAAACCATGAAATTTAATACAGTAGCGGAAGCTTTCAACTTTTATCGCAATAAGACCGTTAAGGAACTGGAAGAGCGGGCAGCGGCTATTAACGCCGACATTGACAGCAACCCTAACGCCGACATTGAAGCTTATAACATTGAGCTTAGGGGCATTAAGGAAGCTAAAGAAAACATTGAGCTTAGAAGCGCAGGACAGGCAGCAGGGCTTAACCTGGTAACAGGCAGAAACCTTAAGGGCGAAGAGCCGAAGACCTTTAACGGCGAAGACGTAGCAGCTACGCCAGAGTACCGCAGCGCCTTTTATAAAACCCTTATGGGGCGGCAGCTTACGGCTAACGAACAGGCAGCCTTTAACGCCGTCGTAGAGCGCAGGGACGACGCTTTTAACAACTCTACTAACGCTGCGGCAGTTATCCCGACTTCTACCCTTAACGAAGTGGTAAAGAAAGCCCGCACTATGGGCGGCTTGCTTGCAGAAGCCAGGGCGTTTAATATGCCTAGCAAAATTGCTATCCCGATTGCTAACCCTAGCGCTAATGCTGCATGGCACGTAGAGGGCGCAGCCGTAGACACAGAGCTTGTTAGCCTGGATACTTCCGTAACCTTTGACGGCAACGAGATTATTAAAATTTTCTCTATTTCCGCTAAGGTAAAGGCTATGAGCATTTCCGCTTTTGAAAGCTACCTTGCAGACGAGCTTACAGCTTGCGTTATGGGTACTATCGGCGCAGCCCTGGTAAGCGGCACAGGCAGCGGGCAGGGTACAGGCATTGAAACAGGTATTACCTGGGTAAAAACTGCGGGCGCAACCCAGAACGCCGTTGAAGTGGCTAGAACCGCAGACGTTAAGTATACGGATGTAGTAGCAACCGTAGCGCTGCTTAAGAGGGGCTACGCCCAGGGCGCTAAGTGGGCTATGAATAACCGCACGCTTTATAACGTCTTCTACGGTATGCTTGACGGCAACGAAAGACCTATCTTTATTGCAGACCCGAAGAACGAGAGCGTAGGCAAGATTTTAGGCTTTGATATTGTCATTGACGACAATATTGCCGATAACGTCGCTTACCTGGGTAACTACTCTAAGTACCTGGGCTACAATATGCCGCAGGGTATTACCCTTGAAAGCAGCAGGGAAAGCAGCTTTAAGAGCGGGCTTATTGATTATAGAGCTATGGCTATTGCCGATACTAAGCCTATTCTTAAAGAAGCCTTTGTAAAGCTCTACAAGGCTACAGCCTAAACAGGACGCACCTTAGAGCGGTGCAGAGTCATTGCTTTAAGTACCATTATTAAAACCTTTCAGACAGGGGGCGTAGGGCGCAGGATTTAGCCCCTATGCCCTTTGTCATTAAGAAGAAAGCAGAGGTAATAATTATGACATTTTCGGAAGCGTGCAACGTCTTAAGAGTAGATGAGGGAAATAACGACCGACTTATACACGCCCTTTTAACGGCGCTGCCAGACTACATAGAAACGACTACAGGGCTTGCAGTAGAGAACCAGGGCAACGAGCCTTTAGTAGACGTAGTAGGCGGCTTTATCCTTACGCAATGGTACTATGCAGACCACGCAGACGACCAGGCTTTAACCAGGACTATTAACAGCTTGCTTAAGGCTATAAGCGTGCGGGCTAGAAGTCATGAAGCCTAGATACAGTTTTAAGGACTACGACAACCAAAGCTTTTACGACGGTAAAGCCTGGAAAAGGGTAAGCGCTGCATACATGAGCAGCAAGGCTTATATATGTGAGCGCTGCGGCAAGCCCGCTAGTATATGCCATCACAAGACCTGGTTAAACGGCAGCAACGTACACGACCCTAACATAGCGCTAAGCTTTGATAACCTGGAAGCCCTTTGCATAGCTTGCCATAACTTAGAGCATGGGCTTAAGCATAACGTAACCTTGTTTAATGAGGACGGCAGCATAGCAGCGGTAAAGGAAAGCCAGGGCGCAATAGAGTTTAAGCGGCAGCAGGACGCTATAACAGAAATGTTAGACAAGCTGCGAAAAAACGACCGCACAGAACGCCCCTAGAAGCGCTTTAAATGATTTCTAGGTATAAAACCTTGTCTAAAACCTAAAACGCCTTAAAACGAACGCTAGACGGCTTAGACGGCGTGCAGGGGGTAGGGGGGGTATGATTTTACAGGCGGCGCAGCCCTA
>OCVV011321155.1_pt1 | contig 12772 bp, 7 predicted proteins | sample 1539721 | NCBI WGS metagenome assembly OCVV01 (sample SAMN02144230, study PRJEB22623) | gut metagenome | biome: sheep rumen | host: Ovis aries | place: New Zealand
TTAATTTCATCAAGCTGTCCGTTTTCCTTACTGTTAAGGTTTTGCTTTTAAAAGCTGTTCGTTTGTCTTGATTATTCAAGACCTTAAAAATTCAATCTCTTAGAATCTTTCAAGGTTGTTTCACTGTTCAGTTTTCAATGTTCTGTTTCTTTGTCGCCTCAGCAGCAACTCGTATATAATAACACGTTCTCAGCTGCTTGTCAACAACTTTTTTAATTTATTTTTTGCAAACTTTTTAGTTGTTTGCCGCACATCAACCGTGCAGAAAGTATATTACCAAAGTAGGCACCTAGTGTCAACACATTTTTTGCAAAAATCCCAATTTTTTTAAGACTTTTTTAATGAAAAAATTTAAGAGGGTAGATATTGTGGTTTTTACTGCCTAAACCCCAATATCTACCCTCTTCTTTTATCGACTTTCTTCTATTATAAATGTATCTATATTTTACACATATGTATATGTCTAAACGAATGCCATTATCAAATTATTTTCATATAAAGTAATCAAGAATGGATTCTCATATATTGCAGCAATCACCTCCTGGCCAAAAGCAGTTGTACCAGCCAATGCAACTATATAAAAGAGTATCCACACAACCAGAAAACCTTCTACCGCTCCAGCAACAACTCCAAGCATCAGATTCGTTGGTCTGATCACCGGCATTCTACCTATAGCCTTTACAATCAGACTCAATATACACACAACTATTTCTGCCACCATAAATGTCACAACCACAGCAATACAATGAATAATAAATAATGTAATTCTGTCAGATATCACATGAAGCACCGTTATCTGTCCGTCACCAACAGCCAGCAATCCTGATGTTCCACCCACTTTATCTGCAGATATACCACCATTATTTAACAATCCTGATAAATCAACCTCATTATTAAACTGCTGCAGATTCTCTGAAATCTCTCTCGTCTCACCACTTGGCAACCCTTGCATCAGGGAATTGTACCATTCACTTACATTTGCCTGAGAATCCTCCGCAGCTTTCTCCCTTACATGCTTTTCAACCTTTTCATAAACAGCATCATATATATGGGTTCCGCTAAGTAGACTGCTCTCCACTGTAGGTGTAGCGAAATACATAAATGCAATAACAAACACCCATGCCAGCAAGGAAAAAATCATTCCTAATATACCCTGGCGCCAGCCTTTTATAGCGAAAAAGGTTATTATCACCAAAGTTACAACAAATACCCAATTTAATTCCACGTCAATCATCTCCTGCTATCTAAATCTAACCATATCTGTCTTGCCATCTTTAATGAAGACATATCTCTTGGATCCGTCCCCTGGCAAAATATTATAAATCTGCTCGTCAAAAGTATATTTAAACTTCTCTATTCCTGTCAGAGTATAAATTGATACATCTATTCCGTTGGAAAGTAGAATTTCATCATTACTCATAAAAGAAATGTCTGTATATGTTCCATCAACAGCTTTCTGCACTCTGCGCAAGCCTGTACCTGAATATACATTTAACTGATTTATAATCTCACCAGACTTATTAGTAGCATCACAGATATATCCGAAATATTTATCATTATATACTACCTTTTTAATATCCCCCTCTGGGAAATATTCTTTCTTCACGCTAACCTTGGAATCGTTGTTAAATAAAACAACTTCTCCATTTCCAAATGCAACTGCATTACCGTTTGACAGATAGACAATCTTTGGAAAAATCTGATTTGAATAACTGTAGGTAGCTACAATATTATTATCCTTGTTCTTGCCTGCGGCGCCAAAATTGTAAAATGCTATTGTTGTCTTCACATTTCCAATTCCCAAATCCATCTGTGTGACTGCCAAGTTCTCACCATCATCAGAGATATCAATACTCATTGGATAACCGCTTTTGCTCATATGCAGCTCTCCAGACGCCAATACAGTACCAGTCACATCGCAAAGCTCTATATATCCTGTGCCACCATCCTGCATGAGAATACCAACTGTACCCTGCTTCCCAATATGGGCATCCACAATAGGCATTGAAGTCTTGATACTTTGCTTAAACCCTGTAGGCGTCATAATCGCAATCTGTGTACCGCTCTTGTCGTAAATCAGCACATAATTACCACATACATCCACCCTTGGATTAGTCATCTCATATGTATAGTTCCATATAAGTTCGCCATTATAATTAGTATAGAAAGCTCCATCTCGACTGTATCTCAGCAGATTGTTCTGAAAATCCATATAAGTGGTCTCAGCGCCGTCACTTCTATCATAAGAAGCTGTTACATCATAATCCTTGAACTTCCTGAGATTATGCGCCAACAAAAATATAATCACCAACACAGCCAACAGGCAGAAGATTATAATCTCCTTTTTCTTGGATTTCGCACCTTCTGCCCATTTAGAAACGACTTTGACAGCATCCTCTTTGCTGATTTTTGATTCTTCTTTGTTATCATTATCAATTTGGATAATATCTCTACCGTTTTCACTTTTTGAAATTGTATATTTTACCTTTGATTCTTCCTTGTCCTGGTCCATCTAATCGTCCTATTTCTAATATGAAAATGTAAAAATAGCAACTCCATAGGCAGGAAGCGGATATGCAATAGAATAATCTCGGCCATCACACTCCATCTGCTCTGGCTTATATGTCTTTGGTCTACCGCTGTCTTCACCGCCAAATTTTGGATCTTCACTATTTAAAATCAATTTATGAGTATTGGCACTAGCCACACCCACTCTGTAATCATCATATGCAACTGGAGTGAAATTGCCTACATATAATATGTTATTCTTGCCATCCTTAGACTTTCTGACAAAGCTGAAAATTCCTCTATAAGAATCGTTGGCATTAATCCACTCAAAGCCTTCCCATGACACATCCAGCTCATACATAGCAGGATTCTTCTTATATATATGTAATAATTCCTTATAAAATAGTGAGAGATTCTTGTGGTTGGCATTATCAAGCAAATACCAATCCAGCTCTCGCTTCTCACTCCATTCCTGTCCCTGTCCAAAATCCTGTCCCATAAAGAGAAGTTTCTTGCCAGGATGACACATCATAAATGCATAACCCGCCTTGAGATTCTTGAATTTGTCACCCTCTAAACCTGGCATCTTGCCAAGCATAGAACATTTCAAATGAACAACCTCATCATGAGATAAAACCAGAATATATCTCTCTGCCTCATTGTAGCTCATGGCAAAAGTCATCTTGTTATGATTGTCTTTTCTAAAATATGGATCCAACTTCATATAATCAAGGAAGTCATGCATCCATCCCATGTTCCATTTATAAGAGAAATTCAGGCCGCCGTCAGCCACATCACCTGTTACCTTTGGCCATGCTGTAGATTCCTCTGCAATCATGACTGCGCCTTTGAATTTACCTCTAATCAATGTATTCAAATGACGGAAGAATTCTACTGCTTCAAGGTTTTCCTTGCCGCCAAATTTGTTTGGAATCCAATTTCCATCCTGCTTACCATAATTGAGATAAAGCATTGATGCCACCGCATCCACACGAAGTCCATCCACATGGTATTTTTCAATCCACATCAACGCGCTTCCTATAAGGAAGTTCTTCACTTCGTTCTTGCCATAATTAAATATCTTGGTGCCCCAATCAGGATGCTCGCCCATTCTAGGATCAGCATACTCATACAATGCCTCTCCATCAAAATCAGCAAGACCATGGGCGTCCTTTGGAAAATGTGCTGGCACCCAATCCAGAATTACACCTATCCCCTTCTTATGAAGGTGATTAACCAGAAATGCAAAATCCTCAGGGCTTCCATATCTGGAAGTAGGCGCATAGTATCCTGTTACCTGATATCCCCATGAACCATCATAAGGATATTCTGATATGCCCATTAATTCCACATGGGTATATCCCATGTCAGTAACATATGAAGCCAATCTCTTGGCCAATTCTCTATAAGTATAGAAGCCATCATCCTCTCGACCCGGATGTCTCATCCAAGAACCCGGATGAACTTCATAGATGGACATAGGCTGCTCCCAAAAATTCTCCTGAGACTCTCTGGTCTTCATCCATTCCTCATCAGTCCACTTATATTTGAAGTCTTTGGCAATTCTAGAAGCTGTTCCAGGTCTAAGCTCTGCTTCTGCTGCATATGGATCAGCTTTGTATAACTTTCTGCCATCTGGAGTATAGATAAGAAACTTATATAACTGCCCTGGCTTGGCACCAGGAACAAAGGTCTCATAGATTCCCATATCAGAATCTTCTAAGCGCTCCATCATATTGGCAGATTCATCCCAGTCGTTAAACTCTCCAATAACTGCTACAGCTGCAGCATGTGGAGCCCATACATCGAAATACACACCCTTTTTCTTATTTACAGTGGCAACATGCGCTCCCATCTTCTTGTAAATATCATAATGTGTGGCCTGCCCCAGCAGGTACATGTCCAAATCTGTAAAATTACTCATACTCTCTTCCCTCTTCAATCCATTAATTCAGGTCAAAATCCTTCTCTCTCAAAATAAGATTTCCATCTTCATCATAGCGTTTTGAACCTAATCGGCCAAAGGCTGCCTTGATACCGCCTCGCTCAGCTTTTGAAATAGCATTTTCCATAATATCTCTAACTTCAATAAGAGAAGTTGGCCTTCCCAAATGCTGAATGAGATTAATTCTATTGTACATTGCAAGAATAGCCATCTCGTCCACAGCATAACCATTTTCCAAAGCATATACCTTTCCGAAGTTTACCAGTTCATCTATGGTAAATATTGGAATTGTAATCTTCTCTGTAAACATAGAAGCAAACTTGGTATTCTTGGCAAGCTTCTTCTCCACCTGATCTTTCTCAGCTTCCAAAACCACAAGTACATGTGTTGAAGACAGTGACATCTGCTGTCTCAAGGTCTCCATTGAAGCCTCTGTAAGCTGTGAGGCATGCTCGATAATGAGACTTCCACCTTCAACCTTGGACATAACAGCTGCTATATCCTTCTTATTCAGCTGCTCAGCATCAATCTTGCCTGCAGGTCCCATAAGCTTACCTGTCTCATTCTGAAGCACCTTGATAAGGTTGGATGCAAGCATTGTCTTACCACTTCCAGTAATACCCTGAATGATAATATTGCCTGTAGCAGAATTCTTGCGAGTCTCAATATGGCTCTTGGCTCCTGTAAGAGCCTGGCAAATAGTATTCTTCATACCTGATATTGGCATGAAATATGAGAAAATCTCCTGTTCGTCTTCTGTAAGTTCCATCTGTGGCATCTCTTTAGCAATAGCTTTCTCAAGAACTTTCTCATCTACAAGCTCTGCCACTTCTTCTGGTTCAAGTTCCACTTCAGCAATTTCAGGAAGAGCTTCCTCCTCAGATTCGTCAGCGTCTTCCTTCAGAAGTTCCTCTGGATCAATAATAGTTGGAAGATCTTCCTCAGCCTCCTGTGCTGTTGGCACTTCATCTTCTGCAACAGATTCTTCTTCCTCAAGCATCTCTTGTACTTCAGCTGCCAGATCTATCTCTGGCAAATCCTCAGATTCACCATCTGATGTTTCCTGAATTTCTGTCTTCTCTTCAGTAACTTCCTGATTTACCTCATCTTCTGACTCTTCAGCATCAAGCATCTCCTTTGTATCTTCTGCAATTGCTTCCTGCTCTCTTGCGGCATCTTCTGCCATTATTCTATCAATTTCCTGCTGAAGCATATCGTTGACTCCTGCAACAATCTTGCTAGCTTCCTCAATATTCACCTGGTCATCCTCCTCAGTCACATCATGTACGGTTGTCTCCCCAGGCTCCTTCGCGTCCTTATGCACAGCCTCATGAGCAATTTCTTGTATCTCTTCTTTCAAGCCCTTAGATATTTCATTTTCCTCCGGGCTCTTGCTATCAATATCAATATGTGGAGGCTCCCATCTACGAGTATCTCCCAGATTTACGCTTTTCTCAACTGCAGGCTTATCTGACAGTTTCTCTGCCAAACCCGCTGCGCCCTCAACTGCATCTGCGCCATGAATAACCGGCACTGCAAGTCCAACACCTGCAACAGCCCCTGCTGCCGCTCCAGCTGCTGCAACCTTTGGTATGTTAAATACATCCATATGTTTGTCAGCAGATTTATCATCCGGCTCATCAGGCTTCTGCTCTGGTTCTGGCTCATCAGACTCCTGCTCTGATTCATCATATGACTCTTTTGAATTCTGAGAAACCTGATTCTCGTACTCTATTTCCTCGATACTAGGGATATAATCATCCATATTTACAGGAGCAGTTGACGCAGGCTCCGACTCCTGTGGGTCTTCGGTTTTGGACATATATTTCTCTTTTAATAATTCATTTGGAGACACCCCTGCCTCAAGTCTAGGTATAGCATCCTCAAGTCTATCCATAATCTGGTTAGCCTCACGCAAAGCCTGATCCTTGGCTTCCTCTAACTCCTTCTTCTCTGCATCCTGCAATGTTGCTTCAGCAGCTCTCTTGGTCTTCTCCCATTCAGCCATGACATCCTCTATTGTCATCTGGCCTTCTATCTGTTCTTCTATTTCCTTTGGTTCAGGAACTAACAGAGACATCTGACCGTCATACTCCTCTGCCAGATAACCTTTGAAGGTATCCATAAGAGACTCAGTATTATGCTGCTCTTTAACTACCGGCTTCTCCTCAGGCTCTTCTGAAACCTGCAAATATGGAATCTCCTCAACCAATGTCTTGATATTTTCCATATTTTCATTGACAGCTCCAGCCTCAGTAGCCTTCATTATCTCATCAATATTCTTCTTGATTTCCGCCTGAAGATTAATTGTATTAAAACGTTCTGCCTGTATTTCAACAGAAGGTATAGCAATATTTTTGGATACAATCTCGCCAGAAGAGAGAAATTCATTGGCCTTGATTTCAGTAATGCCATCTCTCTTATTCTGGAAGCTGCGATATTTGTCCTCCTGCATCTTATCCAGTGGCTGATAAATCATCTTCATCTCAAGGGCACGCTCCACATATGGACCATCACCAAACCACAGAATAATCTCATCACAGAGATCTATACATTTATCAATTTGAAGTGTCTTGTGATATAAATAAGCTAATTCATAAGACCATTCCTCTAGAAAGTCGTGTTCTTTCAACTCTTCAAGAATAGCAATTAGGGTAGTATTTTCTGCACCCTGAGCTTTGCTTAATTTATATTTCAGAATATATTTCAAACTGTCATGTGGAGCAATCTCTACAAACTCATCATAGAAATCCTTGGCCTCAGCCATATCTCCCAACTGTATACAATCCAATGCCAAATGATAGATTATAGTTCTACCAATAGGCGATCTCTCATGTGCCAAATATAATAATTCTCTCGCCTCTTCATATCTGCCGGCATTCTCATAAACCTCTGCCGCCAGCACGATGGCATTGACATTATTGCATTTGTTCCAATTAGTACCTTCCACAATCTCCATTGCTTCCTGCTGCTTATTAGCATCAAGTAAGCTCTTTAATCGATTATATTTCTCTCTGTACTCATTTCTTTCCAACTTAATTTACCCCCGAAAAATCGTCCTGGATATACAGATTTAGTGTATCATATCCACTTATTGATTGCAAAAAAAATGGGCTCCTTCCAATATGGAAAAAGCCCTGTTTTCTCGTAAATTTATTCTGATTTATCTGCCTGTTTTTTTGGTACTCGTTTCTTCCTTCTAAACATCTTAATATTTACATATTTCTTAGATCTCTCATAATCCGGATCATGATTAATTATGGTATTCTTTACCTCGTCCACTCGCTCCATATTATAGTAATCAGCAGTGGCGTCCGGCAAGCCTTTCTTTCTGACTCTATAGCTTGTCAATCGTCCAACTAAATAGTAAATCAAAGCCATTGTCGGCACACCGATAATCATTCCCGGCACACCAAAGAGTCCACCACCTACAACGATGGCAACCACAACCCAAAATGGTGACAAACCTGTGGAATCACCCAAAATTGCAGGTCCAATAATATTTCCATCAACCTGCTGTAATATTATTACGAAAATCAGGAAAGTAATTCCCTGTGGCGGGTTGGTAAGGAAAATAATAATAACCGTTGGAACCGCTCCAAAATATGGTCCAAATACAGGAATAATATTTGTCACGCCAACAATAACCGAGCACAGAAGAATATATGGCAATCCTGCTATCTTCATAAATATTGCACAGATAATTCCTATAATAATCGAATCTATTATCTTGCCAATTATAAAGCCATAGAAAATATCAGATGTCTTTCTGGCAATCTCCAAAACTACATTGGCATTCTTTGGAGCAAATATACTATAGATTATCTTCTTGGCCTGCGCCTTGAAACTCTCCTTGCTGCAAAGCACATACACAGATACAATCAAACCAATTACAATATCAACCAGCAATCTACCAACACTTATGGCGCCAGTTACAACCTGCTTCACCACCTGATCTGTAGTGAGATTCAAATAATTTTGAACCCAGTCTAATCCAGCTTCAATAGCAGCATTTATATCACTATGCTTGGCATCATTAAGCTGCTTCTCAAAATGTCCTCTTGTAACATAATTTGCCCAGTCTAGAACACCTTGAATCTGTTCTGTCAGATGCTCCACAAGAAATTTGATAGTACTATAAAGCTCAGGTATTACATACAGGAAAAATACTGTAATTATTCCTACAATAACAGCCAGAGCCACTATACTCCATAGTACTCTTACAGATTTTCTGGTTTTCTCCTCGTTTCTGGTATGTCTCAGGAAAAATGGCAAGGTCTTCTTCTCAAAGAAATCCATAATAGGATTCATAAGAAATGCCAATACAAATCCTATAATAATTCCAGTCCATACCTTCACGAACTTGTTCCAGCCTTCGCTGAAGCCAGAATATCGCTGCACTATAAAGTAAAATAATATAATGCAGCAGGCGGTAAATATTACCACTCCGGCAATTGTCATTAGGTTTTTGAAATTAAATTTCTCTAGGTTTTCTTTCTTTTCTGGTTCCATTTCAAATCCCTTCTATCCCCTTATACATTGTGTAATGAAAATCGTATTATATGCCGCAAATATATATTAGCCTCTATAATAATTGATTAAGCAACCCTTTAAAATGATATCACGCTCATCATCTGTCAAATCGCCCAGCTTCATCTCAAATGGCTTAAGCTGACCATCTTTTACAACAAATGCTTCTATAACATCAGCCTTGTCGATTACAGCCTGTCTGATTCCTGGTACGAAGATATAGTCATTTAATGTAAATGGCAAGTCTCCCTCTGGAATGATAAATGGAAGCATACCCCAGTTAATGAGGTTTGAACGATATCTCTTAGTTGCATATTCGTTGGCAATATTTGCCCAACCGCCTAATACCTTCTGGCAAGATGCAGCCTGTTCTCTTGCAGAACCATCTCCCGGCTTAACTGCAAATATTGTACTTCCAACTCCGAAGTTATCATGATTTACATCAGGATATGTCTTCTTCACAGTATGTACAATTTCCTTCAACTCAGGAACTGCTTCACCTGCACACTCTCCTGCTTCAAGAGCCTTCTGTGCTTTCTGAATCTCCTTGGCGCGTCCTACATACTCTGGATCTTTTCTGGACAATGTAAACTCAGCAAGTCCAAGTGGGTTTGATCTGTAAGATGAAGTCTCACCTGATGGAATCAGCTCATCTGTTGTTGTTACAGGATCATGAATCTCTGAAACAACCTTTAAGAACAAGTTCTCAGGAAGGGCACTCATTGCAGGCCAATCCTTGATATTTGGTCCAAACTTAATATCCACGCTTGAATCAGCAACTCCATGGCTGTCAAATACTCTATTCTCATAAATCTTGCTATCGAAGAAATACTTAGGCTTAGTATAATTTACATCCATATCTGTTGCTGCTGTAAGGTAACCCTTGTTAGCTGCTGTTGCCGCAATAGAACGAGCATCCATAAGAGCAACCGATGAAATCTGACCATTCTGTAACTTAGAACCTTCTCTGTTAGGGAAGTTTCTAGTTGAATGTCTGATAGAGAATCCATTGTTGCTTGGAGTATCTCCTGCACCAAAGCAAGGTCCACAGAATGCAGTCTTTACAATTGCACCTGTCTCCATAAGATCTGCTACAGAACCATTTCTCACAAGTTCCATATAAATTGGTGTACTTGCTGGATATACACTAAGTGTAAACTCGTCAGGTCCAATTGATGTACCACGCAAGATATCTGCAGCATCAGTAATATTTTCAAAACCACCACCGGCACATCCTGCAATAATACCCTGATCTACATAGAGTCGACCATTTCTCACCTTATCCTTTAATGTAAAGTCTACCTGACCATCCAGGCTAACCTTGGCACGCTTCTCACAGTCATCTAAGATATCCATGAGATTAGCATTTAACTCTTCAATAGTATATGTATTGCTTGGATGGAATGGCATAGCAATCATAGGCTTGATTTCTGATAAGTCAATCTCAATCATTCCATCATAGTAAGCCACATCTCCAGGATTTAACTCTGAATATTCGCCGATTCTACCATGTATATCATAGAATTCCTTTACCAAATCATCTGTCTTCCAGATTGATGATAGGCAAGTTGTCTCTGTTGTCATTACATCAACGCCGATTCTGTAATCCACAGACATATTGTTGACACCAGGTCCTACGAACTCCATAACCTTGTTCTTGACATAACCTTTGTCAAATACCTCACCGATAATAGCAAGAGCGATATCCTGAGGACCTACACCCTTGGCAGGAGTACCTGTCATATAGACACCAATCACTCCCGGCATTGCAATATCATATGTCTTGTTGAGAAGCTGCTTAACAAGCTCAGGACCACCTTCACCCATTGCCATAGTACCAAGGGCACCGTAACGGGTATGTGAATCCGAACCCAAAATCATTTTACCAACACCAGCAAGCATCTCGCGAGCAAACTGATGAATTACAGCCTGATGAGGTGGTACATAAATTCCACCATACTTCTTGGCACATGTAAGTCCAAACATGTGATCATCCTCATTGATTGTACCACCTACTGCACAAAGTGAATTATGGCAGTTGGTCAATACATAAGGAATTGGAAATTTCTCAAGTCCTGAAGCTCTGGCTGTCTGAATAATTCCTACATAAGTAATATCATGTGATGTAAGCTTATCAAACTTAATCTGGAGATTTTGCATATTGCCAGAAGTATTATGCTTCTGTAAAATGCCATAAGCCATTGTCTGTGTTGCAGCTTCAGCCTTGTCCACATCCTTGCCTGTCATCTGCTTAATCTGTGCAGCAGCCTGGGCATCATCCACAACAAGCTTCTCTCCATTTACTAGGTACACACCCTGTTCGTATAATTTCATGTCTTTCCTCCTGAATGTTTATTTATAACAATACTTCACAAATATGTGAGATTTATCAATTTATTATTTCTTTCCGAAGAATGGGAAACCACCTTTTTTGGAAGCTTTCTCCTCCTGAGGTTCCTCCCCTTCCTTCCAATCGAAATACTCGTTATCCAGTTCCGCCTGCATAGCAGCTATCTGCTCATCTGTCATGCCAACCTCTCCTGCTTCAGCTGGCTTCTCGTCACCGGCATCATCGAGAGGGATACCATTTTGAATGAAATAGTCCTTGTTAATTCGTATTTCAGGTTGCGCTGGAGCAACTCCCATTCCGCCGGAACTTGTAGATATTCCAGGTTCTGATCCGGCTTCTTTAGCCTTCTCCAAGCGACGATTCTCATCCTCTATGAGTCGCAAATATTTCTGCGTATCAATTAAATCATTTAACTGGGATTTCAAGTCTAATTGATTAGCCTTGACTTCCCGCTGCTCCTTTTTAAGCTGAGCATCTGTATCCTTGTAAATCTTCTCAATAGACTTATTTGCCTCCTTCATAATATCAATAATATTATTCAGGGCATTGTCTGTATACATTATAGATGCTGCATATATATCCTCGGCCTTTCTTGTTGCCTCAAAGATTATATCGTCACCTTGCTTCTGCATCTCGCGATTTGCCTTGTCCTTTTTGATAACAGACAAATCATACTCGTCCTGCATCTCATACATACAATTATTTAATTCTTTTAACAGCTCCATCATCTCGTTCTTATCGACGATTACATCCTTTTTGCTGCCATTATATGGTTTTGCCTTTGAAAATAAGACATGTATGTCTCTTAAGACTTTCTCTGTGCGATCTGTTGCACCCATAACTGTTCTCCTTGATACTGTCTGTTAGAAATATTTGATAATCATCTAAAAATAAACTTCTACATCTAAAAAATATAACATAGTAAAAGGCGATTTAGCAAATAATCTTACTAAATCGCCATCATCTGATTCAACTTCCTCTAATATAAAGAACATTTAAAAGCCGATACCCTCGCAGTTAGCTCAACCCAGGCGACCTCGCGGCACCCGGAAAATCAAACTTAGTGCTGCTCCATTCCTGACCTGACACGATTCGTAAGCATCCGTCGCGCAAGACCCAAATCTCAACGCCACTTACGAAGGCCGGCTCTTGTATTCTATAATCTGACCACCTAATTGTCAAGATTCATCTGACTAATACTGCTTCTTCTGCTCCCTTAAATCTGCAAAGAATTTAGATAGCATCTCCGAGCATTCAGCCTCCAGCACTCCTCTTGTCACATCAACCTGATGATTAAACTCCTGCATCTGCAATATGTTTAACACAGATCCTGCACATCCTGCTTTGGCATTCATGGCACCAATTACAGCTCTTTGTAATCTGGCCTGCACCATTGCTCCAGAACACATCTGACATGGCTCCAATGTAATATACATAGT
>OCVV010993400.1_pt1 | contig 12770 bp, 22 predicted proteins | sample 1539721 | NCBI WGS metagenome assembly OCVV01 (sample SAMN02144230, study PRJEB22623) | gut metagenome | biome: sheep rumen | host: Ovis aries | place: New Zealand
GTTTGACGGGGACGCGCACGCGAACGCGCGCGCCACCGTCGGAGGTATGAAGATGTTTCCTGCCACTATTGTACCATAGAGTTAGAACGCGTTTCCGATGGTGATGATCCCCGTTTCAACCGCGTTCGATAGACCGCCCTTCAATCTGTCACGAAGTCTCTTCTTGGGCTTCGGCTGGACTTCGGATTCAACCTTGGGTTGGGTCTTTTGGACGGATTTGGTAACGGTCTTCTTGGTGACCGTAGCGGGCTTCTTCGTAGTCGTTCGAGTCTTGGTAACGGTCTTCTTAGAAGACATTACGAATCTCGTTCCGTACGCGCCATTGACCCATTTTCCGTAAAGTTTCTTTCCCTGCGTTCCGTCCGGGTTGAGAAGACATACATTGTTGTACCCCTTGTTGAGATAGATTGTCTTCTTCCCGTCCACGTTGCCGTATGCCACAAAACCGTTGGGTTCGCTAACATCAATCCCTTTCGAGGAAGGATGTTTTTTCATGTAGTCGTACGCGTATTTCAACGCGTCCTTGCTTGTTTTGTGGTAAACGTGTTTACGTCCTACATAAGTAAATGGCATGGGATCACCCGTTCAAACTCTTAGTTCTTGATGGCGCGTCTGCACGATTCGATAAGCGCGTATGCCTGTGAGAGTGCGCGCGCCTGTACGTCGAGCCATGTCTCCCTTGAATTGGGATCGCGGTAGTACCCCTGCGGGGACTTGACCTTTTTGAGTTCGGAAGGACTGCATAACCTCTTGGCGATGTCTCCATTGTAGATCAGAGCGAATCCACCCTCCGAATACTGTCTCCAATCCTTCGCGCCCATGAGAAGTTTCTTCTTCATGTCTGCGGGGACGGGATCGTTCATTCTGATTTCTGCGTGGGATATGATGTAAGCTGCGTACCATTTTACACCGCGTCCCCATGCCGAGCGAGGTTTCTGTATTCTTACTACTTCCATTATCTGTTTCCATGTTGCCACAATAATACCTCCTTGTATTCTTGTTGTGTTCTCTATGTATTACAACGAATATATAGTTACCTATATGCGACTGTCTTCCCGTCCTTCTTTATGACGCGGATTATCGCTTTTTTGTAGTCCCTGTAAAAGTAATCGTCCCCTGTCTTGAAGACGCGTCCGGCTAGGACTTTATTTGAATCCAGAATGTAGACGTCCTTCGTCTTCCCCTTCTTGACGATTGATACCGCGTGCTTCCGGGCGTTCTCGATTCCTTCATAAGCGACGCGTTCAGCAGGGAACTTAGGGGAACTGCGATGTAATGTGTATATCATCACATACCCCTCCTGTTCATCTGATACTTCTTGAACTCTTTTACTAGGGATTTGTTGTCGTACTTCCAGCGGGAATGACCGCAAACTTCCTCCCAATGGGCGTCTTTGAGTAATGCTCTCATATCCTCCGTCGTGTAGACGTCGGACGCCAATTCCCTCTTCGTCATGTTGCGATCCGCCCTCTCCGACGTCCTCCGGGTACGGTACGAGACGTCCCTACCGCGCGAATCCGAGTACGATCCGTCCTTGTTGACGTAGACCTTCCCGTACCCTCTCTCCTTCCCCGTACGGTTCTTCGCAGCTTGCTTCCTGCGACGGTTCTTCGCCTTTTCGTAGTCCTTCTGCGACTGTTTGAATCTGTAATGAAGCGTGCGGTGTTCGTAGGTAACGATAGTATGTCCCGGTCCGGCATACTTGGTCGTTCTCTTCGGTTTCTTTTTGGGCTGTTTGTAGTTGTTCTTCCGAGTACCATGTTCAATCTGATACTCCAAGTCCCACGGATCCCATTCCCCTCCTAGCACGGTCATTTCCTCCTAGGATTAGATTCGTATTTGACTCCGTTACATCCTCCCGTCCTCTTATCGGACGGTCTAGTACCCTTCATCGTACGGTAGATACGGTACGTCTTGGGTTTCTTGCGCGTGGTCTTTTTTGAAGCCATGCAAAAAAATTTCGTCACTCCGATTAATAAAGGTAATTAAAAAGAAAAGAGTCCCCGAGGGGACTAAATGGTTTTACCTGCGGGTCTTCATGTAAAGGACACCCACGACGGCCACGATCATTCCTAGCACGATGAAGACCGGGATGGTCTGGAAGAGCAGGATCGTAGACGCGTCTGCGTGGATAGACTTCTCTAATGGTACTTCATACGGTACGACAAAATAACTGTACGTGACATGGGTATCTTCATCGGATTTAGTCACATCAAATTGGATGTTTGACAGACTATATCCGATATGTCCGTTTGACAATTCGGTTGCATTGACAACAATACTGCCCTCTTTCAATGTGACATCACTATTGGAACTTGCAATAACCGTAACGGTTGCGCCATCGTCGATAGTGCCGTCAATCCTGCATAAGACAACCTCATTAGTCCCCACACCCGTAGTACCGAGTCCGACAAACATACTATCCTTGTTCATGTAAGCGGATTCGGTTGATTTTTTCATCACGTAGGGCGCATCGTTGTCTGATATAACGTATAGCGTTGTGTATGTTGCAGTCTTGGTCTGGGTTACTTCACCATTAGAACTTGAAGTGACGGTAGCAGTACCATTTGAACATACGACCTCCAAATCGGCAGAACTACTTGATGAACCCGGGATATTAGCGACACCTCCATAACTGACCTGTACGAACTGTGCAGACAGTCCATCGGCATATCTGAAATACCAATCGTCTGCGATAACTACGCTAGTCCACTGATTATACGGTAATGTCAACGTATATTCCGTATCATTGACAGTAATCACTTTCGGTTTGGTATGATCCCAAGAAATAGTAATGTCCGTTTCCGTATCGTATTTTTCCATGTGGAAATAACCTGCATTTGTATAGGTATCTTTGGTATCGACTCCACTCTCAATCGCGGGGATCAGTACCCCCGAGAACGTCACGATTCCCACGGTAAGGGCTATCGCAACCGCGACAATAGGTTTCATGTTCATTCTGATTCCTCCATTGTGATTGTTCTAATTTTCGTCACTCTCCTTTATAAGTGTAATTCAGTCCCACGGCCATTGGAACGTAGGCATTATATCCGCAAAGTTGAACGCTTGCAGAGCTGCCACCGCGCCAGCCAGCAGTAAAACAGGCCAGCAGGTTACCCCGATTGATAGCAGGATCGCATAAAGGCACAACGATATGGTGATTGAACATATCGTAGAAGCCATCGGGGACATATTGTAATCTGCCGTATTGAAGGTGAATAAGTCCAAAAACGTCTCCCAGATATTCTGAATGTTGAATGTATATCCCGTGGATGTGTAAGTCTCAATGTCCGTGGATATGGACGTCACCATGACAGACCAATAGCCCGCGTTCCAGCATTGTTCAACAGACCATCCGCGAGACAGATAATAGGGGTTCATTTTGACGTAGATAGTCATTTCAACCCCGCCATTGAAGGTCATGGGGAAAGCTGCGACATAATTCTGACCCATTTCCCTCTTGATGGATTCCGCATCGAGATAACTGACCCCGCTATCGTTCCCGGATATGACGAGATTTCCGCTAAGGCCACTTGCGAGTCCTCCGTATATGTCGTACCATATAAGGGAAAGGGACGTCTGCGTGGCGATAACATTCTTGGTATTTCCGTCTTGATCCGAGACGTAGAACGAGTTTTGGGGAACGAAACTATACCTCCATCCGCTAAAATCGTAGAAAAATCCCTTGCCCTGCGAGTGTTTTCCCGACGATGTGAAGAAGACGTCCGAACGGTGATTGTAGTCCATCGTGACCGATGTGTAGACGTCTCCCGCCTTATGGCCGTCCCTAGTCGTTCCCATATAGACGTAGCATTTCTTCAAATCGTCATATTCGACGGTGAAATTATTACCGTTCCCATCATCCACGTACTGCGCGGGCGTAAGTGACTCAATCATCGCGCCAGAGAGCCAATTGTCTGCCGTGTAGAGGTAATTGTTGGTAAAGTCTCCATCCGCGTCTATTCCGTAAGGGGTGTAAACCCCACGAAGCACCCAAATCTCTTCGTTGACCTTCTTCTCCTGTCCCGTGAACGAAGAGTACCCGGACATCAAATCCCCCGATAAATCGTACGAGAACGATCCATCGTCGGTCTCTCCCGAGGACGTCCCGATGAAGACAGATACCATAGTCGGAAGCAGGAATAGGATCAGAGCTGCGAATATGACCGACTTGAACACGAACTCATTTGATACCGAGACCATGTTCAATTACCCCCATTGTTAGCCATACTGTTACGTCCGACTACGGCCAATCCGAGTACGATCACGATAATCAGTATGATAGTCATGTCCCCTCCGAGGACTCCCAAAGCCGAGAAGACCAGGATAAGCGGAAGTCCGAGAAGCAGGGAATGTAGGACGCTCTTCGACATGGCGAATACTACGACCATGACGAAGAAGAACATCATAAGTCCGGCTATCGTCGTGTCCCCATTGAATATCATATCCGCAATCGCGGTCTGAATCTGCGAAACCTGTAACATTAGATAAACGCCTCCAAGAAGCATAGTGCGACGGCAAGAGAGACCAACGTTATGATGTAATCGGAGAGTCCGAATCCTATCTTTTTGATCCCTATCGCCATGAGTATAATGGTGACGGCTATGAATATGAGCGCGACCGTTCCCATAGGGGGAAGCTTAGTCCATTGGATGTCCGTTATAGTCTGTTCGGTGATAAACGCTTCATAATATGATGTGTTGAAGAACCATATCCCGTTGAACGATACGACCGATGTTGTCCATTCCCCGAGGTCTACGGTAGTCCTTTCCTTAGCGAACGTGAAGTAGACGTGGTTAGTCAGTTTGTCGTACGAGATATAGACGTTGTTCAACGGAAGAGTCCAATCCCCGACGGTGATCCTGCCGTTCTCCACGGGTAGGGTCTGCCCGTTGACGCTCATGGAAGAACCCTGCATGGCGAACGAATAGAAATTGAGTCTCCACCCATCCGCGTTGGCCGTCGTAAAGTAACTGTTGATGTCTATTGACGGGTCAATCATAAGAAGTCTGTACGAATCTCTTATGACCGTATTCCCCACACTGAACGTAAAGGAAGCGAATCCCCCGTCCGGGATATTCTCGTCGGTGTCCACTGCGTCCCATGAGATAGATTGGATCACTCCCGTAGGGATGGCGATATATGAATCCGATCCGAGTACCAAGGGTGTATTGGATGTCGTGTATTGGGTGTAGTTGGTGAAGGAAGATACGGGATAGACCGAGAGCTGCCCGCCTAACGCGTCTATGTGTACCAAGAAGTAATCCCATGTCCCTAGGTTGTAGACGTCCATGCCGTCCGTCAACGTGACGCTGGCATTGTCGAATCTTGATAACGTCAACTCCCTATTTGTTCCACCTTCGTAATTGAGAGTGAAGGTGTTGGACATGGCATAATCGTTGTTCTTCCCGAAGATTATGTCAATCGAGGAATTGTCGTTACTGTTAGACCAATTCGTTGTGAGCGAAGTGTTGGTGTTGTTGATCCTAACTCCGTCGTTGATTTTAATGTAGGACTGTTGGTATGCGTCGTAGGTTATGTAGACGTTGGTTGTCCAATCTTCGTTAAACGTCTCCGTTGTCCACGTTCCCGACGATCCCGCAGGATGATTGTAGTTGCGGTGAATGACGTTCCCCGTCGATGATTTCCATAGGATGTAGGTGTCGTTGACGTTGATGTTATAATACGTCCCGTTGACGTAGATGTACGCAGCTTCCTGTTGAATGTCGTAGGATATGGGATAATTGTCGTTAGTATTCTGTCCCGCTTGCTGGATATAGTCGTTGGTACGTGTCCACCAATCGTAGTTAGCACCGTAAATCTCGTCGCGGTAGTCTCCCGACGCTTCCCATAACTGATTCATCATCGTTCTATTGAGATTGTTGTAGACAACCCTGTTCCTGTCGATGTTGAAGGATGTGACGGTCTCTCCCGATTGGAAGGATAGGATCACGCGTCTAGTCTCCGGGGGTGCAGAAGAGACCGCGTTATCAATGAGTGATTGAAGCGTGATTACGTTGGGATTCTGCATGAAGATAACATCGTCCATCCATCCTCCCGAGGTATTGGGGTTGGCGGGATCGAGCCATGTCCTAATGTTGTTGTTCTCCGCGACAGATTGTGCGCGTACCAACGTACTGTCCGGGGTCACCGTACTCATGGCAAGGGTGTTCGTGTTCGTGGATTGATCCGTTGCCATGCGATAATTGGAAGGTGATCCAGATTCGGTATAGGCCACTCCGGGCGCGGTCTCATTGGAAAGTAAGTACCCCGTGTAATTGGATGTAGGGTTGAATTGAGTGTAATTCGGTTCTTCCGAATAATTGAAGGTTTGCGACATATCCGCGACGAACGAATAGTCGGTGACGGTCTCTTGGGTGGATGTAGTGTTGGTGATTACCCCGACGAAAAGCGACGTCACGAGGGCAATAAGGACGATTACTACTCCGAGTTTTTTGATTTGTAACATTTTTCAATCACCACGAAGAATAAGGTGTTTTTCGGGCGGGGACTCCAACATGGGATGCCACGTTGAACGTCGTGAGTCCCCGCCCTTCGTGGTGATGTCTGCGGTCTCCGATCAGGCGCGGTACTTCGTGATGAACATTCCGACGATTGCGACGAGGATTGCCAGCACGAGGAAGATCGGAAGCATCGAGAGGATGTCGTTGATCTGTGTGTAGTTGGCGATTCCAGAGTCGGAAGTGAGCAGAGACGATCCGATGATGGGGATTGCCACTGCGGAAATGACCACGACTGCGATACAAACGCTGACTATATTCTTAGTGAAGGAATTTGCGTCCATTTTACTCATTTCTCCTTTGTTTTTCCATTTTTTCAACGGTCGGTCGTGATGAACTTCTTGACAACTCCGTAGATGATCCCGATTACCAAGAGCAGGATTCCAACCGCGAGTAGCGACTGAATCCCTGCGATGTCGATAACGTTGGGGGTCTGTGCAGTACCAATAAGGTCACTAAGACCGTTGATTTGGGATGAAACAATCGGGATGGCCGCGCTACATACGAGGACAAATGCCAGAATGAAGGTGATTATCCCCGTCATAATGCGGTCGGTCGAATTGCTATCATTATCTCCCATGCTAAACGAATTTTGTCACCCCTGTTTATAAAGTTAATTCGGAAGGGGTGTAAAAAAGAAGGTAAAGGGTTTGGGATGGGATCATTCGGTCTTCGGGGACTCTTGATGGGCTTCGCATAAGTCTACCTTGACCTGTCTCCTATGCACGACGGTCTTGTAAGCTGCGCCCACTAGGGACGCGTCCTCCACGCTTCCGTACGGTCCGATTCCCAATGCTGGATAACCGTGTTCGTAGACGTCTATCTCTTCCGGGGTAAGTTGCTCAAATGCCTTTTCCTTACGTCCAGACATGAAGAGTTTAAGGAAGTCGTAGTCACACATCTTCCATTCCAGCGAGACCACGGGATGATCCAACGTGTACTCCCCTCCGCATATATCGTCCCAACGTTCCTTGTGCATGGCGCGGGTCTGCGCGGTCTTCTTGTCGTGCGACTCCTTGGACTTGTCCTTGGCGCGTGCGATGGCACGCTGGACGAAGTTAGGGTCTTTCTTAGCTAATGCGACGCGTTCCTTCATGGATAAAGGCGCGTCCGGGTTCTTCTCCCTCTTCGTGGGTTGTTTTCCTTTCCTCTTATCAGTGTTCTTCTTCATCCTATCACCCCTTTATGAAGAATATGAAGAGACATACCGCAATCACCACTCCCGCGATGATAAGTACGGTCTTCATGTTGACATGATCCATAGCAGTCCATTTAGGACTAAGAGACTCTTCGTAGCCGTCATACTTACTCCAATGCCACGCGTCCGAAGCTGCGAAACCGTTGTCATGGAAGTTATACCGAACGTGTACCATGTCCAGATTGTAGACTCCCGTCTCCCCGCTACAATGAGTCGCGTGTTGGGGTAGTTTGTCCTTCGGGATCAATACTCTCTTGATGTTGCAGTCGTAGGGTTGGTATGAAGGGTCTCCCTTCTCCCATTCGTCTATCTCTTCCTGCGTCGGTTCGGTGTAGATACGAAGTTCTACCCATCCGAGAAGATACCTGCGAATCCAACGTAGGATAGACCTCCGGGTGCGGGTCTTCCCCATCCATTCGGTAAAGGTCATGTCAGACCTCCCGCCATATTGCCGATGAAGTCCAATGCCAACGGTAAAAGGATCGGTGCGAGTATGAGACCCATGATGATGTAAAGCCATGTGGACGGCTTCTTTAAGAAGCCCATGTCGATTGATCCGTTGTTCATAAAGGATATTTTGGGCTTTCCAAACCAATCTTTCGCCATGAGCTTATGTTCGTCAATGTCCATTACAAACGCGTTCGCGGAATAATCGACCTCTCCCTTGATGATGTATGGGATAATCTCATTCTCCGCGTACGTGATTACCTCTGCCGTCGTTATCTCTTCTCCCCAATTATCTATGCGACAACGGGCGAGACCTTGGGGATATACCCTATACATTTGGTGACGGGTCTCGAAGAAATGTTTGTCCTTCATCTTGCGTTTGACCGAACAAAACTCTGCGCGGTCTTCTCCGAATATCATTACCATCATTTTTCCTATCATGCTTCCACCACCGTCTCCATTGGGGGGGACACGTAATCCTTCATGTGCCTTGCCTTAATGCGTGCGTTGTTCTCCTTCTGATGTCTGGCCTTAATGCGTTTGTATTTCTTTTCCAACTCCGGGTCTAACGGAAGGAATATCCCTGTGTATAGGACATTCCAATATGGATCGGGATTGTAGCGTTGCTTCTTCGAGAATCTTCTATCGGTGACTTCAAACCCACCGCGTCCGTACTGTGGGATGAACGATCCTGTGGGCGGGGTACATTCGAGTTTATATGTCACATGGTTGCGGATAATCGACTTGTTGACATTCCTATATGAAGGACAACAAATTATCGTCGTTATCCCGTGATCCCTGCACGTATCGAGGATAGCGTTCACATCCTGCGCGCCACGTGACCTTGAATCGAGCGAGTTTAACGCTACCGATCCTTCGTCAAACCATGAGATAGGCGCGTCGTTCTTCTCCAACGCGTCGAGCTTCTTCCATAACGAATCGAGATTGTAGACGTAATCCCTCTCCATGTCGAACGTCTTTCCTAGTGCCTTAGCAACGTCCATTGCTAATTGTATAGCCAGCGTACTCTTTCCCGAGCCGACTTCCCCTTCTATAAGCACGACGTTCTCTTGATTGCTCTTGATACGAGCTGCGAGTACCTTCACCAACGTATCGTACGCGTCCGTATAGATACCCAACCGACGGTTGTAGCGCACATAACTATCTGCCATGTGCATTATTTTGTTACCGTAGCGTTTGTTCATCACGCGACGTCCAGCGTAACGTTTCGCTCTTGGCATACTTCATTCCTCTTCGGGCAAGTCCACCCATGACTTAGGCGGTCCGTCACTTCCACCGCCATTCTCAAAGAACGCGTCCGGCATGGATGCGCCCATTCCCTTCAATGATTCTACAAATTCTTTCCTTACTTCACCGTTCAATGCGGGCGCGTATCTCATAGTCATGTCCATGAGTTCGTTGATGTAGGGAAGGTTGAATCTGGACAGTGTTAGGGTCACCCTTCCCGCTTCGGCCATCTTCGGATTGGCGCGGGTCATTAACTGTAAGCGACGTCCCTCCGTCGTGGACAACATCGAGAACGCTTTATCGTAGGGGGTGACCGGGGGTGAGTCCTCCATCGAGACCGTATCTTCGTCGATACGCGGGTTGGTAAGCAGGTCTCCCAAGTCCTTCTTAGCCACTGTCACCACCTGCCGTCATGGATCAATGCCACTACGGACATGAAGGTTAGGAAGATCGCGGGCGCGAGGGCTATAAGGATGTCGTTCCCGGTGAGAGTATCGTCCACCAATACCGCGCATACGGACATGATGGACGTGACGAAGCATAGCCAACACAACTCCTTCTTCTTTATTACCATCCGAAGGACTGTAAGCGAAAATGCGATGATTAGAAGCAGGATTGTAAGTTCAATCATGCAACAATATTTTGTCACCCCGCAATATAAAACCACCTATTCGAGCAATTAATTAATTTATGGTATAGTCCGAAGCGAGCTGCGACCGAGCCAGACACCTACGCGTACACGGGCGCGGGACGGCTACGGGACGTCGGTACGTACCGTTAGGGAACATGATCTGTACCGTAAGGAACACGAAAAGTACGGGGTCTAGCGTCCCCTAGGCGGGGATTGGGGACTCATTGGTATGCCGATGCGGATAGGATGAAGATACGTCCGTCCTTCGCCCGCGCGAGGGGTTGTTCATTGGAAGGATCGGAACGATAGAGAATAGCATCCACGTCCGGGTTGGCCTTAGCGAATCCAAGGAAGCAGGACAACACGTACCGGGTATTGAGAGATTTAGTGTAGCATGAGAATGATCCGTCCGAGGTACGGATGATATGTCCGTCGGATACCGTCGGTCCGAATCCGCGTGGATATTGCATGATATGAAAATGTCACCCCGATTTAAATACCCTATATACGCGCGCGAGGATTAGAGAAAAATTAAGGGGTTTGGATGGGGTGCAAATGGTTTCCCCGTCGGACGGACTATGCCTACATCCATCCGACGGGGGGAAGGCATAAAATGTTTGATGATGTCAGCAGCGTTTACTCAATCTGGCACACCGCAATTTAAGGTTTGCGTCCGTCCTTCATCCACTCTTCCATGTCATGTTCGTAGCGTTCGTCCACAGTACGGTATAAGTGGGTCTGGAACGCGGATATGGTGATAATCGTACCGCACCACATACCCATCAGACCCGCGCCTATGCCACGAATCGACGTCTCCAAGTCGTGTTCGAGACGTCCGAGGTAGTCCATCCCGTATAAGAATCCGGCCAATAGCAGGAACGCACATAGAAGTATGATCCCGATGTCGATTGCCATAGCGAGACCGTACCGATTCCAGCCCTTCGCGGATTCCACCATAGTAGGCACATCCACCTTCTCCAAGAGAAGGGATTGGGGATCGGGCTTGTCACCGTATATCCTCTTGACTAGCCAGCGCGTTAATCTTGTCATTCGGTCACCCCGTAGAAGTCGTTGATGGTCTTCCTCTTCTTTTCGCGGATAACGTCGTTGATAACAGAGAGCTGCGCGAGGTTGTGTAATATGTCCATCATCCATACTCCCGAACCGAATAATGCGCCCATTTCCGACGCTATCTCAATACCGTATTGGTCTACGGCATTGATCCCGACTACCACCGCGAATAAGGTTGCTGGAATGAGCATGAAGAACGCACCGAAGACGAAAAAACGAATTTTCTTCTTTTTGTACTCCTTCAATTCCTCCATGCTCTTCTCCATTAGATAATCCTTCCACTTAATCATTCAAAATACCTCCCATGCCTTGTCGATTATCTTTTTCAGTACGTCGCGTATCAGTGTTATGTCCGAGATACGCGCGCTTCTGTACGCTTCGTCCACATACAAGTCCAGCGTGGCGAGGTCTTTCCCCGTCACCCCATAACATTTGTTCGTTTCTATGTAGTCAACCATAATATTCCTCCAATCTGTGATTATTCGATTCCTGTCTAAAAGTGATACAATCTATCTTCGGGGTATGGGGTGTTCCCCATACCGCGATGATAGACCCGAACGGTGCAGTGCATGATCCGTCTCCGAACGCTAACCTCCCGTGGACAATGCGAATCTCCGACGCTTTCATTACATCCAAGAACCATTTTGTGTCCGTACGGTTGGGTAGCAGTCCTACTACGATGGTGTCCCCTCCGGGCGGTGCAGATTCCGACGCTTTCCGTACCCACTTGCTTATCGGCTTCCCGTACGGGGGATTCATCCAGCAGACCTCCCCCCCCCAATCCTGTTTAAGTCCGTCGGTCTTGATGTCGAAGTATCTCTTGCATTTGTGATTGTCTTCGTTCGCGCATACGTCCAGCGTAAAATGAAATTCCCTGTCCAGCGCGTCGAAGACGTATTGGGGGGTAGGCCATTCGGGATTCTGGGATAGATTGAGACTGTCGATGATAGTCATTCCATCACTTCCTCTAATGCAGGGATGTGTTCGGACGGTTGGATGATATAATGTCCGTGGAACTTCCAAAAATAGACGTTCCTCTTCGTCATGTGGACTCCGATTACGATGTCCACGACAATTATTATCGTGACCGTACGCGCGTCTGATATGCAGATTGCGACAATCGTATCTATGAGATTGTCCCAAGATTCGTCAACGTCGGTCATTCCTTCCCCTCCGCGATTATCTTCAAATGTGCGATGTACTCTCCGACGGACATATCCGTTGTTGCATATACCGACCGCAACTCCGAAGTGGCCTTGGGATCATTCTCGTACGCGCGGTCAAAAAGGGATTGGTAGATTCCCTTCGCGGTCATATCAACCACCCGTCCATACTGACTTGTCTTCCCTTCTTCTCGTACGTCCCGTCAATAAACATACCCTTAAAGATTGCAGTCAGACAACAAACCGCGATGGAATTACCCGCCACCTTGTATAAGGCCGATTTAGGCAGCTCGGGTATAATGCGGTCTATCGCTTCATCCGGGAACGCTTGAAGTCTAAGACATTCGCGCGGGGTCAGATAGCGAATCCGAAGATCGGGACTTACTACCCCTCCACCCCCTCCGTGATGGGTGTTAATCGCGTTGCTCATTTGGTCTTGGACTGTCCCTGCGCTTCCCTTCCTTGCAGGGTTGGGATAAATCTTCACCCCG
>OCVV010960618.1_pt1 | contig 12767 bp, 17 predicted proteins | sample 1539721 | NCBI WGS metagenome assembly OCVV01 (sample SAMN02144230, study PRJEB22623) | gut metagenome | biome: sheep rumen | host: Ovis aries | place: New Zealand
ATAAAATCATAGACAAACAGCATACCAGGTGTTATAATAATTACATAATAAACGAAAGGGCGACACAATCGCAAGGGTAAAATTAATATGTATGATGTAAGCGGTAAAAATCATCTAGTAGTAAATCAATATCGTGTGATATATCGTAGAGATAAAATTTTCTATGATGTAATAATAATATTTAATGTACATCACATTAAAAAAGAAAATGGTAAAGTATATATTTATTTCTACCAAAACAAAACAGAACCGCTAATAATAGATGAAATTGATTTAATTTCACTATATAAAATGAAAATCGAAAGGAATAGAATCTTATGAACATAACAATAACATACACCGACGGAGTAAAAAGCAAGCTAAGTTGTGTAATAGAATTATATCAGCCTAACAACTCAGACCAACTATTGATATTAGATGATGTGGGGCATAGAATGGAGATTGACAAAAGAATAATTAAAAAGTTAGAGGTTAAGTTATGATAATTAAGATATACTATAAAGATGGCAGTATGCAAACATATTACAATATTATCAGAATTGAAAAACAGAAAACACGTATAGTTATGTATGCAGAATGTTTGTATATTATACCATTTTCAATAATTTGTAAAATTAATGTAGATATAGGAGATTTATAAAATGATAATAGATAATGATACAATTATAGAATTAAAACTAAACATATTAAAGCAAGCGATAACAGATATTGAAATCTTAGCAGGTGTGCCGCCCTAAAGATTTACCCTTAAATTATCACTATCTAAGAATAGTTGCTTACAATAGAACATATAATTACATTAAAAGACACAAACCATCTATGATAAGTGATAAAGCATATAGTGAACACATCCAACATATTATTGATAAAGGTAAGAATAAAAAGTATAAGTCAGCAGATTCTTACATACAATTTATCAATGATATATTAGATATTAACAAGAATAATAAGAAAAAGAGGTTAGAAAAAATTATGTTTTTAAAGAATAGAGAAATAGTTTTAGATACAATCGATACAAGCAATAAGAAGGTAACAAGTGGTGTAGCAATCATTACCCAGGGTATAAGGGTATACTATAAGGCTTTCGGTGATGTTGCTAAAAAGATTAACAAGTTAGAAGAAGGTGAAACAGTAAAGGTTAACGGGCATATCCAGGTATCAGAATACAAAGAAAATATTTATATCAATCTTATCATTGACGAAATAGTAAAGTAATGATATAATAATTAAAAATAGGGTTGTGACCTACCACAAGAGATAATATGTATTCTTCGCTTTCGAGGTTACCCCGTGTAATATACACGGGGTACACTTAACTTATCTAACATGATTAGAAAAAGTCCCCGATTCTCATAAAATGAGAATCGGTTTTTATTTATCTTACAGTTTGAAAGTATTTTCTAATAATATCGCCTGTGTCATTAGTTGCATAATAGACCTTATCAGAATCTAAACACTTATTAATCAATCTATATACTCTGCCTGTACCACCATTTCTAATAAATCGCCTATCATATTTTCTAATTAGATCATCATTTCTAAATATTAAAGTATCATCTGTAATAAATGGATTTTTACAAGGTGTAAAAAATAATACTATATCATCATTATATAAATATATATATCCTTTCACCCACAACTCATTATATTTAACCAAAAATTGAAAGATAATATTTTCTTCTATAAATCTCCCTTTCAAGTGTGGATATATATTTAAGTCCCATTCACCTTTTTTTATCATCTTTAAAGTTGGATTATCAAAACTAAAATAGAGGTCTGATTTTTTCGGTTTTCCTGCTGATGTATTACAATATTCAACAGCTACAAGTAATTGTCTTTCATCTTCTGTGTTAAATTTATATATATCTATCTTTCCCTGTTCCATTTTTAAGATATTATATAAACCCATTTCACGAAAATAAAGGCAATGCTTATCAACTGTATTGCCACACATATATATTATAACATTATCTCTATCACGGATGATATTAGATAATAGTATATTATATTGTGAGAATTCATCCACTAAGTATGTTTTCTTCGTGGTGAATTCATCAAAAAAGATAGTGGTGATTTCTAGATAACTTTGTCCGTTAGTGTGTTCAGCATTATTAATGCTAAAAGCATAACAAAACGGCTTATCCTGGTAGTCTATCTTTTGTATATATTCACCCTTTTTATCTATGGTAGTATATTCTTTCCCTAAATACCACCCATTAACCATAAATTTTATAGTATTATACATTCCTTTAGATAGCTTTTCAACCTCTGATACACCATTTTTATTTTTAACCATATCGGCAAAAATTCTATCCGCCCTACCCTTTTTAAAATCTTCATCAGTTCTTCTAATATAAGCGCCTTTACCCTCACCCTTAAAGAATCGCTTTAAGATTTCAAGCTTACAAGCGTAGGTCTTACCATTACTCTTTTCGCCTATTATCATATTAATGTTAGCATTATGCTTTTTTATGTTATCAAGTGTATAATGTTTTTCTTTCATATTATCACCTTTTCTATAATAGTGGGGTACATCCGTACCCCACAAAATTTAAATCGCTACTAATATAGTAGAATCACCACTAAAACCACTAGGGAAGTTCAAGATTCTAACTATATTATTTTCCTGTGTTGGTAAGTCATTATCATTTAACATAGCATTGTAGATATTAGCACTTCTACCGACTATACCACCCATAGAAAGAATATTAGTTTTATATGTTTGTAGTAAATCACATTCAAGATTCAAAGCATATAACCCAGGTTTTATTATTTCATAGTTTCTTACAAAATAGAATCTATCCAAATCTGAATCATACAGATAATTTACAGAATCAACATTTAAATTAGTTTCTATAGTGATTGATCTATGCAGAACATCCACGCTAGATTTATTAGTTCCCGTTATAGTTCCAATGGTTGTGAAAGTTTTACCCACTGTATAATCATTATCACTAGTTTCAAGTAAATATATACCATTAGTTAAGGTTGCAGGTGTATTACTACCCGATTTAAACCATACACCCGATTTTAACATATTAGTTATAATAGTCTGCTCTTCAACTGTGCCAAAATCAACCTTAAAATCTTCGGGAGTTGCGTAGCCGTTTAAATCGCTAAACCTACAATAAAACTTTGATAAATACCCGTGCAGATCATCATAGTTATTAGGTAACATTATATTAGGTATAGTTATCTTTACAAAAGGTTTTTGTATTCCTAAATATCCCTGGTTTCCGCCACATGATCCACTATAACTATACTGTGATGTTAAGGCTGTAGCCGTTGCCCCTAGTATGCCCATCGGATTAGGGTTTAATGCAACACCAAGTAAACCGCTAGCAATTCCCATTGCGTCAATTCCTCCCGATGTTATAGGAATCTGAGAAGAACAATTTCCGCCACCTGTGAATATTACATTAGTATAACTGTATCCCTTTGCGTTGTTTTTTGTAGCCGTTACAAAAACAATAAAATCACCGCTTATTATATCCACATAATACTTAACATTAAGTACACTTTCTAACACATCATCTATATTTAAGTTGATTGTGTTAACATAAGGCAAGAATAATTGTATAGTTGTGTTATAGTCCTTACCTAGTCCATAATAACTACCTATAGTAATACTACCGCAATCTATAACTTCATATCTGCCACCGATACGCATACTAGATATATCAGTATCATAGTTACCCAGGAATATGTTACCTGCATACTCGTTGCTAGGTTTAAAAGGTAAATTGAAAAGACCTACTATTGTCTGTATAGGGTTTTCAACAGCCTTTATTAGATTGTCTATAAAGTCCTGTGTATATAATACATTATGTAAAGAATCTAAATTGCCCTGCGATAGGTCATACAATTTCAATAAATTACTACTAACAACATTATCTGTTCTAACCTCGGGTACTGTTACACTTTCAGTTGTAGCGTCATAGTCACCCTGCGTAGGTGTGAAAGTATCCGTACCATTATTGCTATATGGTTTAGATGTAAGTATATTATTAAGTATTGTATTTTTATTGCTAAAATAATTATCATTTATCTTTAAAAAATATATATCAGAAATGTTAATCTTCCATTCTTCAGTATTTTTTAATATAAATTGCGTTGATAGTGTCACATAATCAACAACAGTAGCCGTTGGTACTAACCCCCATGAAGCATTACTTCCTGCTTCGTGATAAATAACATTAACATAATATAAATCATTAGTTCCTTTATTTCTACATATAAAATATTTATATCCTATGGGAGCAGTGATAAAGTTACTACCATTAAATGAAATACCAACTACAAATTGATAATCTCTATAAAGTGTGTTAGCTGGATAATTAATAGGAACATTTTGAGGATAACTTTGGTCATAAATTGTAACATTATATAATCTGTCATTATTCCAATAATATCTGAAATATATTTTATCATTTGTTTCATTTCCGTTTTTATCAATAATAGGAAATGATATAGTATTAAATGATGTAGTATAATTATTTCTACCATAATTTATATAGATATAATCATATATAGCATTAAAGTTGGCTTTAATCTGTCTGAAAATCGGGATAGCATAAAGGTTATTATCGTAACCCTGTTCACAACTTATACTGTTTGTTGGTCTACAATTATAAAAAGGCTCATTGTTGTTATCGTGGTTAATCGCCCTTGTTTCGCTCATAATTGAAACAACACTATCCCTACTTATATAGGCATCTAATATATTTTTATTGCCTTCTGTGTTGGGTCTTAGTCTTAGTCCGTCAGATATAACCTGTGTTGTAGTAGGTATGTATAATTTATATATATTATTGTCGGGTAATTTTACCCTTATATAATCATCGTTAGAATTATATGCCATTTTTTCACCGCCTTTAAAAATAGGGTATATAGATATACTATATACCCTTTGATATATTGAAAAGAATAAAGAATTAAACTACAGTAGGAGTACCACAACCGAAAACAATAAAGTTTCTATTAAGGTTGTTAAAGTGTCCAACATCCACCTTTGTAAAATCGTTATAAAATTCAGCCGATTTATTAAAGTGAGTATATGTTCTTAAATCTTTCTTATTAACACCTACACTGTACTTATCATAAGCAATAGCAAGTACACCCTCGCAGGTTACAGTTTTAGTATTATCGCTTGCAGGTTTAACAATAATAGTTGCGTCATTACTTAGATTGTGTGATGTACCGCTTCCTTGCCAGTTAGTTACAATATCAGTATTAGGTAACTTAACAAGTGTTTCATGGAATGTATCAGAATCAAGATACATCTCAGCCGATTTTTCAAAAGCTGAGAGCATACAATACTTTAAATCTTCATCCCTAGTAAATGTTTCATAACCACCTGCATTGTTAAGAGTAGACATATCTTTTAAATATGCTGAATACTGTGCTATAGTAAATGAAGCATACTTTAAAAAGTCTTTATTAAAAAGGCAATCGGGATAAGTAAGGCTAGTTCCTGCTAATGTGTTAAATGGTGTAAGAATATCAATATAGTTACCACCATTTACAACCTGCTCAGCTATCATATTACAGATAGTTGCTTTTATGCACTTCTGCAATGAAACCTCAATAGAGTTTTTAACCTTAGTCTTAAGCATATTTATAAAAGCGTTCATGGAAATAGCACTAGTAAATGCACTCTTAACCTGCTCCATAGCATAAGATATATCATACTCATAAGTTTCCATCTTGTTAAAGAACTTAACAGATACATTAGGCTTATGGAAAATATCCATACTATAATCCTGGTTATCTGTAAGATTATATGATTCATTTACCTTAGCCTGTACTAAGTCAGAATCAACTACTTCCAACACACTTGCGTATTCCCAATTATCAAAGTAAATCTTTGGTGTGTTTGGTGCTGTGTAAATCTTATCATCAAAATCAGTACGCCTGATCTTGTCGGCTAGTTTCTGAACAAAAGAATCAACAGCCGTTGCCGTAGTTAAAATGGCACTACCAACATCCACCAAGTTAGATAAGTCCTCAGCTACAATAACACTACCGCCTGTAGCTTCACTGACAGCAGTATTAATATAACTATAAATCTGGTCAACTGTCATAAATTTTTAACCTCCGTTTTTATTTTATTGTAACATATATTTAAAATATGTCAAGTGATAAAATGCTTATCATATCCTTATATATTAAATCAATAATATTAATTTTACTATATACTTCGTTAGTCTGTAATATCATATCCTGGGTACTAACAACGCCGATATTACCCGATTTTGTGGAATGTGTTGTTTCCGATTCTTCGCCTTTTGTTGTGGTTGTTTGTTCATCCGTGTCAGATAAAGAACTAGAATTATAGGCATATATACCACTATTAGAAACAATGGTATTACCATTCAATCCGCCAACTGTGTTATCTCTTTGTATATCCTCAACACTATTATAATTTTCTATCGGGTTATAGTCGCTTGCGAAAATTTTAAACATTTTCTCATACTTTTCATAAAATTTAGTAGTGAAAATATTAATAATTTCACTTACAGGGTTCTGAGAATTGTCTATTATATACTCAGCTATAGGGCTTATATAACTATTCTGTAATTTATTAATATTAAAATCTAAATCTATTACATCATTAACAGGATATGATCTCCCACTATCTGATATTAGCCCGTTGAAATAAGTTATAATAGGTGATATAAACTTAGGGTTGTTTAAATCTGTAAATATTGTATCTCTATCCCATATCCTCATTATCCTTGATCTCCTTTTCTGTATCTTCAGTATCTTCTTTTTCTTCTGTTTCGGTTTCCTGTGTTTCTTCTGTTTCTGTTTCCTGAGTTTCCTCTTTAGGTTCTGTATAGTTCTTTTCTATCTCTATATTTAGGTTGAAAAGATTATTGATAATTTCTAAATCTGCTTTTTGTGTGTTGAACATTTCATCAACCAAACTATTAGAGATTTCATCCGTTAACTCTATTTCTATGCTATTCTGTTGCGCTTTCTTCTGATTGATATTAGTTTTAATTCCTATCTCATTTAAAAACTCCGCAAAATAGAATTGTTTTAGGTTTATAAGTTCCTGGATAGTATCAGCAACATTATTCACAAAAGGTAGTATCTTATATGTATTTTCATCAATCATATTTTCTTTTAAAGTGTATATTTTACCTTTCAAGAGATTTTCATAAAATACCTTTAATTCCTTTTGTGCCTTTTCGCCTACACCTGTAGCAATGCCCATAGACCTGGCATTAATACAAGCCATACTAAGAGATATTTCAGAGTGTGTTAAGAGGTAAGCATACTTACTTATAATATTATAAAGACCTGTCTGTGTAGAATCGTTTCGCAATATTCCACACAATTCAAACAAATTAACGTTTTCATCATATACATTAAGTGAATCGAGATTATTTTCATAATATATCTGATACTCTTGATTTATGTTAAAATAAGGGTTTATGATAAGGGCTGTGAGTGGTCTATGGTACCCATCAAGATAACCGCCATTATTACCTTTATCTACTATTATTTTATCATCTTTCTTTAAAAAGAAACATCTACCAAAAAGCATAGTTAACTTTTTTATAACATAATCGGGTATTGTTTCGGGTAAGTTTTTATATGTGAAAATATTACTCGCTCTATTATATAATTCAGTGAAATTTGTATAATAAAGGTGTTCATAGTCTGGTTCTATACTATCATTTTCTTTTAAAAAATTAAAGGAATATCTTCTTATGTTCATAATACCACCTTTCAGCTTAACAACTCATTAACTTTATCTTGTATTATTGTATAATACTTGCCGAGTTTTTCTTTCCTAGTATCTCCGTTACCATAGTCACCATTAATAACTTTATATGCGTATTTTGTTATTAGATCATCTAAGTCCTTAAACGATTCTAAAACGGGTATATCATAGTCAAGTAAACCATAATCAAGCATAACATCCATTATTAACTTTAAATATCCTGGGTCTGTAGCATAGCCGATAGACTTAAGCCTGTCTAAATATTCATCTACGCTATTTATATTATAAGGTGCGACTATTCTATTATAATCCTTGAAACACTTTTCAAGAGTATCATAACCGCCAAAAGAATCAACTATGGTTTTTTCTTCTCCGTTTATAACTTCCTTTGTTTCATAATCAACACTATAATCACAATTATCACAAGTGTATTTTATGCCAAAAGGGTTATTGTTATTTAATGATAGATCACTCTTGCCGTGTGATGATTCAATCATTAATTGTGCAATACCTACACTTCTAACTTTAATATCGTAGTTATCACAAAATTTTATATATTCATCTATTAATTTTATTTCTTCATTAGTCATTTGTTTTATCCTCGTTTCTAAAATATTCTAGTATTAATTTTAGTGTTACTGTATTACTTTCAATAGTTTCACTTAGTTTTTTCGTTTCTTCGTGGTGTTCTTCTCTTTCCTTTTCACCCTGGATGTATAAAAAGATACAGGCAAAAATAGGGAACCCAAAAGAACCGATTAATTGCATAATAGCATTAATATCCATTTTTTATACCTCGTTTTTGTTTTATTATATAATAAAAAAGGTGTATAGTCAATAAACTATACACCTTGTAAGGAGTAAATTAATATGAGTGATTTAATGCCTATAATTATATTATCATATTAGAATATATTAGTCAAGCGGTTTAAATCATTTTTCTTTATATACTCAAAAAATTCTTCAAACTGACTACTATATGATAATTTAAAAGTTGTTTCATCTAGGTTAATACTAGAATATTCTGTCATGATTTCCCCGTTTATATCCTCACTTTCCATATCATCTATATAATAATGTGTTAGCTTGTGTGATAGTTCATTATTCCATATATAGCCCTTTTTCACATCCTGGAAAAAATGATATTTACCATATTTTTTAATACAATCATCAACGGCTTTTTTTGGTAAGCCTGCAATAACAAATTGACAATGATAACTCTTATCTATATAGATATATCTTTTCGCTCCGTATTGCTTAAATACTAGATACTCATTATCAATTTCAAATTGACCTATCTTATACTTTAACAGTATATCAACTGTATCTTGTGGTATCTTCATTGTTCTACACATATCTAATAACAGATTCTTTTTTCTTGCATTATGCTTTTTTATAATTTCCATTAATGTATCACTATATTTAGCCTTTATGCTGTCGGTATCTGATAATTGATAATCCTTAGATATACCATGTTTTCTCATATCATCAAAGATGTAATATAAATCTCGTCTTGCATAGCTTGTTATAAATACACCCCATAGATAATAATTAAATCGTTTGTTGCTTTCGTTGTACTTTTTAAGCTGTCCTTCTATATCTGTGTCATTATATACTAGATCAGCCGTGTTATTATCAAAGGTTATCAGATTCTTTACAATATCTTCTACCATTGCTCCATAGCTACCGCTATTTAAAAGTTCTTTCTTTAACTTATATTCTTCCTCATAGCCCTTTTTTCCTTTTAATATATTTTTATCACAAAAAAGCGATACAACACCCATTATAACAGATTTAGGTAAGTAGTTAATTGTATAGATATTCACATTCTTTATAGTGATTTCATCCCAGGTGTAAAACATATCTAGTGATTCATAATCTATATTAGTTATGGATGTGTAAACTGTTTCACCATATACTAATCTACCATTATTGACAAGATATTTACCCTCAACTTTGCACTTGTGATAGGATAGAATATTATCGCATATATCTTTCTTAGGTTTTAAGTGCTTAAAAGTTATATCAGCCACCCAACATATTTTATTATAATCCAGGCTTTTTATATCCTCTTCGCTCATTGTATCAACATTTTCAATAAATCGTTTAGGATATTTATATAATAGGTCACATGATGGATATTCACTACATTCATCTAAGGATATAACATTATATATGTTTTTCCCGTTTGTTCTATAATTACCATGTGAAAAACCACCACTAAAAGCCCTTTTATATTGACAATACTCATTTTCATCTATTGTAAGTGATTTTACATTCCTGGTATAATCTGAATCTTTATACATCAATTCTCGAAAAAATCGCCTTGCATATCCTGTTTTAGTTAGTGGTATGTTGTATATATACTTATGTTGTTGTATCTTATTAAATATGGCACATGATAAGGTTATAACATCGAGTAGACAGTATTTTAACTCTTTATTAGATAAAGGTGTTGTACTATTTCTTTTAACACTATAGTCTAGATCATGTGTTTTTCTGTACGGGAAGTTTAATTGCTCCTTTGCTATGTTCTCCAGGTTTGTTCCGTATAATTGGTAGGAATCTAAGAAAAGTATATTATACATTTCAAAGTATATCACTTTTCTTTTTTCGGTAGCAAACACTCTACCTATTTTGTCTTTATATCTTTTTCTTATAAATTGATACTCGTAATTAATGTTTTGTATATAGCAATATAACTTGTGTTGCGATAGGTTTAGTATGTTATTTAACATAACAAGCAACCTCTCCCACATATCCCAAGTTCTGCCGTATATAGTTATACCGCTTATATTAAATTGCCATATATACATATAACTAGCTTTAGTGCCGTGTGTAGTTTCTATATCGAAAGTACATGGTAGGTTATAATATGTGATCCTCTTAGTATAGTTTTTATAGTGCTTATACTCAAAACATATATTACCATTTTGTGCTTTTAAATCTTTCAAAACATCCATTATCTTTAAAAAATCATTTTCCATAGATAACGGATGTTTCAAAAAATGTACTGTATTATGTATAAATCGCTTTTCTGTCATATTACACCTACTTTTTAAAATTCTTCCAAAAGTCCGTCTTTTCTCCGTTGGTTTTTTGGAGTATCTGACCTATCTCTTTTCCTAGTGTTTCTCTTAACTTTTCAGATATGATAATTATATCATCTGTATTACTCAATAATTCTTCGATAACTGTTTCTGAGTATTCCTCAAAGTTCTTGTATTTTTCCTTCGCTTTCATGAAATCTTCATAAAACTTAGGATAACGATTTTTCAAATCATTCATTATATCGTCTTTTCCTGTACTTCTTAAGAACCCTGTATCATATCCATCATCATTGAACATATCATCTATATCATCTAGTACATCATCTAGCCAATCACTCTGTATAGGTGTACCGCCTTGTTTACTGTAATAGTATGGTTTTGATGTTCTTCTATTTCTTTTAGTTCTACCTTGTTTAGACTTGTAGAAACTTTTTTTGTTAGATTCTGCTCTTGATCTTTTCAACAATTCTATTACTTCATTGTTAGACTTTCCTCTAATGGTTAAAAAATCGCTTTTTCCTGTTCTTCTTAATTGCTGATTATATAATTTCAGTTCTTGCCTTGCTAATTGCCTAAATTGTCTGTTATCGGTCTTAGCCATTGATTTTAATGTGACTAGGTTTTGACCTTGCAAAGCACTTGATATAAATGTTAATTTTTTACTCAAGCTAATACACCCCATTTCTGTCTTTCATCTGTACTATATGTATCATCTTCTATCACATCTGTTATTATTTTATTAATATCTTCCATTTTATATTTACGGACACATCTATCATCTGTATATATTACAATATCATCATCTATAAAACACATACCAATAACATTTTCTAATTGTTCATAAATATCTACTAATTTCGGATATATTGTTACTTTATATTTCATTTTCTTCATCCTCTCTAAAATTGTCTAATAGGGTAGCAATCGCTACCACTATTAGAGCTGGTATATATAATTCAATTAATACTAGTTCTAGTGCTAGTATAGATAATAGTGTAGGTGTTTTAGTCATTGTTAGTACCTCGTAATCTGTAATTGATTCTTCTATATTCTTCATAAACAGGTTTCCAAATTATTTCACATTGTTTTCGCTCGTTTGGAAAAAACTTTTCGAGCGTGTCTAAATCTTTCTGTAAATGTAAATTAAAAGGGCAACCCTTACAACCTGTACGTTCAAAATTATAAGGCGGTTTATATATATCACATATCTCTATATTATAAGTATCTATAAACCATTGCTCCCAATCTTTTGTAATAGGTGCTAAGGGATGAAATGATATTATTTTCCCATTGTTCTCGAAAGCTAGACATTTTGCTGTCTTTCTTCTCCCACCCTCAGATGACATTATACCTAATATTCTACAATTCTTTTTATTGTTCTTAGCCCAATTATTCAGAGGCTCTTCTTTTAATCGTACACAACATTTATCTGAAACTTTTAATTTGAAATCATCTGTAAATTGATATTCTAATTTTTTCGGACATCTAAACCTATTTCCATAATCTTCCCTAGTATTCAAGTATCTAGGTACTGTGATACAATCAAACCCCCTTCTACTATATATTTCTAATATTTTAGAATGTTCTTTACTTTTAAAAGGGTATCCTTCTTTTTCCAACATCTGTTTTATCGGTGTACTAGGTTTTATTACTTCAACTCTATTATCTTTAAAAGCTAAATTATAAACAAAATCTCTAATCATATTTAATTCTATTCCAGTATCTGCATATACGCGTGGTATCTTGTTATCTGGTATAGCTAAATCAATTAGAAAAGATAGCACGGTGGAATCTTTACCACCACTAAATGAAATATAAAAGTTTTCTTCACCATACTTGTTAATTACAGATTTAATTTTTTCAATTCTATCTTGTAATATAAAGTCATTAGTCATATTAATTTTACCCTTGCGATTGTGTCGCCCTTTCGTTTATTATGTAATTATTATAACACCTGGTATGCTGTTTGTCTATGATTTTAT
>OCVV011329928.1_pt1 | contig 12767 bp, 9 predicted proteins | sample 1539721 | NCBI WGS metagenome assembly OCVV01 (sample SAMN02144230, study PRJEB22623) | gut metagenome | biome: sheep rumen | host: Ovis aries | place: New Zealand
AGAATGGCAAAGCTCATGCCCTCGGGATAAGAACCCCAGTTGCGGATAACTACCGTAAGAAGGCCTATACATACGCCATAGATAATCTGTCCCTTGGGTACCATCGGGCTTGTAACATAGTCGGTTGCCATAAAGCAGGCACCTAACATCAGACCGCCACTACATAATACTGCCAATGGGGAGGCATATACGGGATTGGTGAAATGCAGAATAGCACTAAGTACGGCAACTGTTCCCAGAATGCTGACAGGTATATGCCATGTTATTATCTTGCGAAAAAGCATATAGGCACATCCCAGCAAGAGTAGGATTGCACTGACTTCGCCCAACGAGCCGCCTGTCTTGCCGATAAGCATGTCAAGGCTGTCCGGCAACTGGTTCAGAAGTTCGGGCCTACCCTCTCCAATGGCATTTTGCATGATGCTTAATGGTGTGGCACCTGTCTGTGAATCAATGTTGGACAGAGTATATTCCACACTACCGCTCTTGGGCCATGTCGTCATCTGGGCAGGAAACGAAATCAACAGAAAGACACGTCCTACCAGTGCTGGATTAAAGGGATTCTGCCCAAGACCGCCAAAGGTCATCTTACCAATACATATTGCAACCATAGCACCGATTACTATAATCCATATCGGAAGGTTGCTGGGCAGGTTAAATCCGAGGAGAATACCTGTCAGGACTGCACTGCCATCCAATATCGTCATTTTGTCCCGACGCAGGATGAAGCGTGTAACTGCCCATTCAAACAGTACGCAGCTGATAACACTGGTAAGCATGACAACTGCGGCTCCCAGACCGAAGAAGTACAGGCTGGCAATCATCGCAGGCACCAACGCAATACATACACCATACATGTTCTTCTGTACGCTGTCGCCAGAATGTACATGAGGTGATAGTGAAACTATAAGTCTATTCATAAGAATATGAATTATTATTGTTTTTGTTAATTATTCAGAATTACTTGGCAGCTGCACGACTGCGGATAATTCCCATTACCGTTGTCTTGCCCAAACGGATATTATCAAGCAAAGGACGGTGCGAGGGACAGGTAAATGCACAGGAACCACATTCGATACATGAGGTAATATCCTCGGCCTCGGCACGATCCCATATATGCTGCGAGGAAAGTGTTGACAACAGATATGGCTCCAGTCCCATAGGACATGCACCTACACACTTGGCACAGCGGATACAGGGTTCAACCTCGGCACGACGTGCCTCCTGGACATTCATTATAAGCAGACCGGAGGAACCCTTGGTCATAGGAATGTCGGTAGAGATAAGCGCCTTGCCCATCATGGGGCCGCCACCGATAATCTTTCCCGTATCAGCCGGCAAACCTCCACATTCGTCAATAAGCTGACTGAAGGGTGTGCCAAGGCGTGCCATCAGGTTACTGGGATTCTTCAAACTCTTGCCAGTAACGGTAATCACGCGGCTTATCAAAGGCTTGTTCTTCATCACAGCCTCGTAAATTGCAAATGCCGTACCTACATTCTGTACAACAGCACCTACATTGATAGGTATTGCAGGAGGTGCAGGAACCTGACGGCCTATGACGGCGTCAATAAGCTGTTTCTCACCGCCCTGCGGGTACTTTACCTTGAGCGGCACAATCTCAATATCCGGATACTCGGCTGCCGTTTGCTTCATCAGCTTGATTGCATCTGGCTTGTTGTTCTCTATGCCAATATAACCTTTCTGGACATTTACAGCCTTCATTATCAGTTTGACACCCACCAGAATCTCTGCTGCATGTTCGAGCATCAGGCTATGATCTGCCGTCAGATATGGCTCACACTCAACTGCATTGATAATAACGCATTCGGCTTTCTGTCCTGGAGGTGGACACAGTTTTACGTGGCACGGGAATGTTGCACCGCCCATACCTACTATACCAGCAGCCTTGACCTTGTCAATAATAGCCTTGCTGTCCAAATCAGGACGGTCTGACAATTTTACGAGATTGGTCGAACGGTCAATAGAATCCTCCCATTCATCACCCTCGACATCAACATATACAGCCATACGGCGTGTATCGCTCGAGTCAAGTGCTACGTCAACCTTGGAAACCTTGCCGCTGACTGACGAATATACAGGTGCGCTGACAAAGCCGCTCGCCTCTCCCAACAGAGTGCCTACCTTGACAATATCACCACGTTTAACAACGGGTACGGCAGGTGCTCCGATATGCTGGAACATACTGAAAACGGCCTGTTTAGGTAATGCGGCCTCGCGTATGGAACGTCCTGCGCTTAGTTTATTCTCTTCGGGGTGTACGCCACCCATGCTAAATGTCTTCATGCTTTGCCCTCCTCTTTTACTGGTTCTTCTACTTTAGGCTTTCGCGGGGGGAAGTTAAATGCAACAATGGCACCACGCGGACATGCTTCCTCGCACTTACGGCACAACTTGCACTTGTCAGGATCAATATGAGCCAGGTTAGCACCCAGCGTGATAGCCTCGAACTTATCACAAGTCTTGACGCACTTACCGCATCCTATACAACTTACCTTACACTCTTTAGTTGCAAGGGCACCTTTGTCCTTGTTATTACACAGTACCACTACCTTGCGGTTCTTGGGTCCCTGCGGACGTAATTCGATAATACCACGAGGACATGTCTTGGCACATGCACCACAACCGGTACACTTGCTTTCGTCTACCTCGGCTATGCGTGTAGCAGGATTTACTGTTATAGCACCAAACAGACATACACTGGCACAGTCACCCTCGCCCAGACAACCGTACTGGCACAAGGTTTCGCCCATACCTGTCATATTCTGGATACGGCAGGAATGAGCACCGTCGAACTCTACACCATGTGGACGCACATCACAAGTGCCCTGACAGCGTACGACAGCCACCTTGGGAGCTGCTGCACTTGCCTGAAGACCAAGTATGGCTGCGACCTTTTCCATTACAGCCTGTCCACCCGGGGCACAGTTCAAATCCGAAAGGCTTCCGCTCTCGGCTGCCTTTACGCATGCTCCGGCAAATCCCGCGCAACCAGGATAGCCACAACCGCCGCAATTTGCCTGCGGCAGTACTTCGCCAACCTCCTTGATACGGGGATCTTCCCATACAGCAAACCTCTTGCTGGCAATGAACAATATCGCTGCGGATATCAGGCCAATGCCACCCAAAACGCATACTGCAATTAAGATTACATTCATAATATCAGTTAGTTAATAGTTTATGTCAAAATTTAGGCTTTATCAACCAAATAGCGAGATAATAGACTGCAAGGAAACACAAAATGAGTAAAGCAGACACAATCTCGCTGAAATACGTATTTGAAACAGAAAGAATCACCACGATGGCAATCAACGGAAGCACGAATGCAAGCAAAACTGCCTTGAAACTAGTCTCACAGCCTCCATCTTCGTTCCTATGGCCGCAAAACATGTTTATCTTACAACCCGAGCAACCGATATTTTCCTTCAACATGCCTTGCTTGTTATCTGGACAGATACTTATCACCACTTTCCCTGACAATGGCCCTACGGTATTCAATACCATATCCAGGACGAATGACACGGTCAGGCTCACCTCCAGGAGTCTTCAGATAATTACCTGTCGAGTCTGTCTTCTTGATAACCATGTCGTTGTACTTAACAATAATACGCTGAGCCAACTGCATCCATTCGTCTGTCATCATACCGGACATGCGGTGACTGTAGTCACTCAGGAACTTGGCAGCCTCCTCGGCATTCATTTTTTCTGCATCTTTTTCAACCAGGAGATTCATCGTGGTGAAATCTGACTCGAGACGGTCACGTACAACCTTCAGCTCGGGGAACAGTGTATCATAACGGTAGTAGACCATATTGCTGACCCAGTTGCACATCCAGTACGCACTCTTGAAACTGAAGGTAAAGGCATTTGCAAGCTTCCTGCTGAAGCACTCGGGAACCTCCTTGGTACAGCAATAGATGGGGACAAATGCAATCATATTGGCATCATCGTTGCCAAACCACATAATGCCACCCATGTAATCAGGTAGCCATGACCTTAACTGTACAACATAGACGGCACTAGTCTGCTGAGTACTGATGGGACGCTCGTTAAAATAAGTCTTGCCATCTACATCAAACTGCAAGGGTGTCGGACGGTAAGGCATTGAATATGGTCCGGCACCCAGACCTGTGGTAATATCCATCGGAGTACCCTCGAAATGATCACGCATCATATCCTTGACATCCTGGACACTGAGGTACGCCTTAGGCTTGACCCACAATGGCATTTCGTGCGCCATACCATCCAAAGGCTTCTTTGTCACAGGGTCAAAATCCTCGCCCATCGCATATTTCAGATACGGTGTCATATCATCCTGTGCCCATTTGTTAAAGAAACTCCATACGCGGGCATCACAAAAACGCTGAGCACCGAAATCTGTAGGAGCATAGGCTGCTGAGAAAGAGAAATCTGCATCCTTGCCACTGAAATAGCCTTTCTTGCGTGCAAATGAGATAACATCCTTACTGTAAATGCAATTCTTCTTGTCATTCAGCGGAAACTGACGAATGCGGCTTTGGTTGGCATGACCGCAAATCATGTCGTCAGGTATACGACGGGCAACCCAGACAGCACCTTTCTCGCCCTTTCCCTTTCCAATAAGGTCCATAATCCACACTTCGTTCTTATCAGCAATCGTGAAGCTTTCACCTTCGCTGACATAACCATATGCCTGGCACATATCTGTCATCAGTTTGATAGCCTCGCGGGCAGTCTTACAACGCTCCAAGGCAACGTACATCAGATTTCCATAGTCCATAAGGCCGGGACCGTTCCACAGTTCCTCTCGTCCCCCAAAGGTCGTTTCCAGAATGCATAGCTGAAACTCATTGATATGTCCAATAACCTTGTACGTTTCTTCTATCTGTGGAATCTCTCCCAGATAATTGCGACTTTCATAATGATACAGTGGACGCATCTCACCTTTCTTGTGATGTGCATGAGGAGCATAATTAAGTGCTGTAAAAGAGCCGTAGTCATCAGCACTATAACTTACAATAATACTGCCATCCGCACTTGCTCCCTTTCCAACAATAAGATTCGTGCAGGCAAAAGCAGAAGTACAACAAGAAACTAAGAATAAGACAAAAAGTTGAATAAACTTGTTCATCACAGCAGAATATCAAATTATTTAACAATCAACTTATCACTTCCTGCAGCCTTGAAGCTCATGTCAAGCCCCTTGACACTGTGAGTCAGGGCACCGAAGCTTATAAAATCCACACCAGCCTTGGCATAGGGAATCATATTGTCGAACGTAATACCTCCGCTTGACTCTGTCTCAGCACGTCCTGCTACCAGTTCAACAGCCTTCTTAGTGTCCTCGGGTGTGAAATTATCAAACATGATACGGTCACAACCTTCTGCCAAAGCCTCATCCAGTTCCTTCCAGTTGCGAACCTCGCATTCAATCTTCAAATCCCTGTTATGCTCCTTGCAATACTGCTTGGCACGTGTAATTGCATTATGTACACCGCCACAGAAATCAATATGGTTATCCTTAAGCAGAATCATGTCAAACAAGCCTATACGGTGATTCATCCCACCACCAATCTTTACAGCCTCTTTTTCAAGCATACGCATACCCGGGGTGGTCTTGCGGGTATCCAGGACACGCGTCTTGGTGCCTGCATCAATCAAGGCCTGCTGATACTTGTTTGTCATGGTCGCAATACCGCTCATGCGCTGCAGGATGTTAAGCATCAGTCGTTCTGTCTGTAACAGACTCTGCTCCCTACCCTTCACGCTCATTACTATGTCACCAGGCTTAACATGTGCACCATCCTCGACATAACACTCTACCTCCAATGAAGGATCAAAGCGGAGGAAAATCCGCTTGGCTATTCCAACACCGGCAAAGATTCCCTCCTCCTTAATCAACAGTTTACTCTCTCCAATACTGTCAGCAGGAATGCAACACAGGGTAGTATGATCACCATCACCGATATCCTCACTGAAAGCAAGATCAATCAGCCTGTCATTCAGTTCATCAACTGTAAGCATAACTAATAATGTAATTTAATATTAATCCAAAGCACAAAAATACAATATTAATTTAATAAAAGCAAAGTATTTATACCTAAAAATAATGAAAGCGCCACCGGTTAAACCAATGACGCTAACAATATATAGTATTGTAAAACTTATTTGTCCAGAATCTCGTACTTGGAAACCTGTGACTTGTACTCCGGAACAATCTCCTTCATCTTCTTGACAATCAACATATCGTCATAGGTGAATGAGAGTTCATGTAATTCTTTTTCATAGTTACAGATGGTGTCATAATCATATTCGCGGACTTTTGCAACCTTGATTTTCGGATGATCTGTAGGCAAGGTGTTCTCCTCGTTGCTCAAGACCTCTTCGTAAAGTTTTTCGCCAGGACGCAATCCAGTGAACACTATTTTGATATTCTGCGCACCGGAAAGATTTATCATACGTTTTGCAAGATCGACAATACGAACAGGCTTGCCCATGTCAAAGACGAAAATCTCACCGCCATGACCCATTGTACCTGCCTCGAGAACCAAACGACAAGCCTCGGGAATAAGCATAAAGAAACGAACTATATCCGGATGTGTTACGGTTATAGGGCCACCATTCTTAATCTGTTCCTTGAACAGAGGAATTACAGAACCATTAGAACCCAGTACATTGCCGAAACGGGTCGTCACAAACTGACAGGCATGTTCGCCCTTCTTTCTATAGTCCTGTAATTTCTTATTCAGTGACTGACAGTAAATCTCACATATACGTTTGCTGCATCCCATGACATTTGTCGGATTAACTGCCTTGTCTGTACTGATCATTACAAATTTGGATGTACCGTATTTAACGGCAAGGTCAGCAATAACCCTGGTACCATACACATTGTTCTGCACAGCAATAGCAGGATTGTCTTCCATCATTGGTACATGCTTGTACGCAGCCGCATGGAAAACATACTGGGGACGGTGAGCCGCAAAAACATTCTCCATGTGAGTTTTGTTGGCAATGCTTGTGACAATTGTCTCACACTTGACGTAGGCATATTCCTTCTCCATCAGCAGACGGATATCATTCATGGGCGTCTCGGCCTGATCAATCAATATCATCTCGGCCGGATGGAACTCAGCAACCTGGCGGACCATCTCACTACCGATTGAGCCTGCAGCCCCGGTTATCATTATACGCTTGTTACGCAATTGATTACCTATTAAATCAAGGTCAACCTTGATTTCATCACGTGGCAGCAAATCCTCTATTTCGACATCGTGCAACTGGGACAATTTCAATTCCATGCCCTCTGTCCATACCTCCTCGCGAGGCATTATCAGAATTTTTATACCTGCAGATGTCAACAGGTCAATCATCTTTTGATTCTGATTAAAGAGGAGTGTCTTCAATGGGGAAATCATGATAGTCTTGACATCATGTGAAAGTAAATTTCTTACGATGTCGGGACCGTTGTGATAAATTTTCTTTCCCATAAGATAACCGCCTTCAGTATCAGAAGAGTCAGATATAAAGCATTTCAGTTTAAAACGTTTCTCGGAAACCGAGGCTATACTCTTGGCAAGTGCAATGCCCCCAGCTTTTGTTCCGTATATGGCAACCGGAATAGCTGACTCGGAACGGAATGACTCGAACATAGTCTTCACAGTCACACGAATCAACCATATCAGTAATGTCGGCAACGAAAAGAGCACGAGGAACGACTCGAATATGTCAATTATTTTTTCCAAAGGGTTGTAATGCGGAGGGTATAAATAAATTATCAAGCTGCTTAATACCGCCGTCGTCAATGTAGCACAACCTGTTGCAAAAGCTATTCTCTGCAAATCCACAATGGATGTATATCTGATAATTCCCCGATACGTATGGAACATATTGAAGAAGAATACGAATATACAAGTTATGGTAAAAAGCAACATTATGACAATCCTGAAATGGGATATCAGATTATCACCTCCCATTATCAAGTAAGTTGCTACCAAACCAGAGAACATTACTATGGCGCAATCCAAAAGCAATATGCACCAATATGGCAATGCCTTTCTTGAAAAATACCAGTTAATAATATAACCAAACGGATTATGCATATCTAATAATCTAAGTAATTATATTCGATGCCCAATTTGTTTCATACATAATATTTGGGCATGCAAATGTACGATATTTTATTAAAAAAAGGAAATAAGCTAAAGAAAAAAATAAAAAAAATCCCCATCCGTAAAACACGGATGGGGGGGGTATATCAGATGAACCACTTGACGTAACAGAAGTCCTGACGGTGAGGCAGATACTTGTTCTTCGGATACATACGGTATGATACCTTGTATGCACCGGCATTATCCAAACAGTGAACTCCCTCGAAAGTAAAATTATTACCGTCACGACCAGTCATCTCGAACGGTTCTACGCGATAAATCTTGTCCTGACCGTCCTTGTCGGTGTACAAGGAAACCAGTTCAACACCAATAGCGTCATCCAGACCTGCCTCGTCGATAACAATCTTGATGTTATACTTCTTACCTGCCTGAACCTGAGCGTTAATCATATCCTCGCACTTGTCTATTGAAACGACATTGACCGAATCCCAACGTTCTGCAACGGTTTCCTTCCACAAAGCTATCTCCTTGGCAATCTTGTTATCGTCTTTACGCAACAGGTTGCCACGGTCACGCATTGGATTGTAGAACTTGGAATAGTAATCGTCCAACTGACGTTTCATTGTATAGTGAGGTGCTATGGTTGCAATGCTGTTCTTGATAACCTTTACCCAGCCAGTACTGTAACCCTTTGCATTTCGTGCATAGTAAAGCGGCATGATTTCATTCTCCAGCATATTGTAGATGGTAGCGGCATCCAGCTGATCCTGATGAGCTTGATTCTGATATGTACGCTTGGCTGTCAGTGCATAACCGGCACCCTCGCGGTAACCCTCATACCACCAACCATCAAGAACAGACAGGTTCACAACGCCATTCATCTCAGCTTTCTCGCCGGATGTACCCGAAGCTTCGAGCGGACGGGTTGGAGTGTTCATCCAGATATCAACACCAGAAACAAGACGACGCGCCAATTGCATGTCGTAGTTCTCGAGGAAGATTATCTTACCCAGGAACTGTGGCATTTGAGAAATCTCGTAAATCTTCTTAATCAGCCCCTGACCGGCACCATCGGCAGGATGTGCCTTACCAGTATAAAGGAACTGTACGGGATAGTTGGGATTATTGACAATCTTTTCAAGACGCTCCAAATCTGTAAACAGCAAATGTGCACGCTTGTAGGTGGCGAAACGGCGACCGAAACCAATCAGCAAGGCATTGGGATTAATCTTGTCCATCAGATTCACAACGCGGCTGGGGTCACCCTGATTCTTGAGCCAAGACTCGCGGAACTGCTCACGAATATAGTCAACAAGCTTGCTCTTCAGCTGCATACGTGTCTGCCATACCTCATCATCGCTGACATTATAAATAGCATGCCATATCTCCTCGTTTGACTGGTCAGCCAAATGATTTGAATCAAAATGCTTGGCATACAGCTTGCGCCATTCGTTTGCACACCATGTTGGGAAGTGTACACCGTTGGTAACATAACCAACATGACTCTCCTCGGGGAAATAGCCCTTCCATATTCCGGCAAACATCTTTTTTGAAACCTCGCCATGCAACCAGCTTACGCCATTAACTTCCTGACAGGTGTTGCAAGCGAAAGTTGACATGCAGAAACGCTCGTTCTTGTCATCTGGATTCATACGACCCATGCCGATAAACTCGTCCCAGCTGATACCCAGCATGTCGGCGTATCCACCCATATACTTGCTGAACAATGACTCGTCAAAATAGTCATGGCCGGCAGGAACAGGAGTGTGTACTGTATAAAGCGAACTTACACGCACCAGCTCGAGAGCCTCGGTGAATGTCTTACCCTCGTTCACGAAGTCAACCAGACGCTGTACGTTACACAATGCCGCATGACCCTCGTTGCAATGATAGATATCCTTCTTAATTCCTAGTTTCTTCAACAGCAGGACACCACCTATACCAAGCAATATCTCCTGTTTAAGACGGTTTTCCCAGTCACCGCCATACAAAGCGTGGGTAATAGGACGGTCAAATTCACTATTCAAGTCGTTATCAGTATCCAGGAGATAGAGTTTAACACGACCGACATTGACACGCCACACATAGGCATGAACATGGTAATTCATATATGGGACATCAATCACCATAGGACTGCCATCCTCGTTCATCTGCTGCTCAATGGGCAGTGAACCGAAGTTCTGCGCCTCGTAATTGGCTACCTGCTGACCATCCATACTGAGAGTCTGAGTAAAGTAGCCAAAACGATACAGGAAACCGACTGCGCACATGTCAACATTCGAGTCAGAAGCTTCCTTGATATAGTCACCGGCCAATATGCCCAGACCACCTGAATAAATCTTCAACACCTGGTTAAGACCATACTCCATACACAAGTAAGCTACACTTGCACGACTGCTGTCTGGCTTTACATCCATATATGCACGGAACTGAGCATACACGTCGTTCATCTTCTTTACGACAGCCTTGTCCTTGGCTAACTGGTCCATCTTCTCGTGAGACAGGCGCTCGAGCATCAGGACAGGGTTTTGTCCACACTCTGCATACAGCTTCTCGTCCAGCATTGTAAACAGGCTGCGGGCATCGTGATTCCACGCCCACCACATGTTGTGGGCCAGTTCATTCAACTTCTCCAGCTCTGCAGGAACATTACTTTTCGCAGTAACATTTTTCCATGCTGCTACATTAGCATTGCTTGCTTTAATTTTCATAATGTATTATTAAAAAATGGTTGATCCGATTATTTGTTATTTCTTGTTAACTATCCTTTTGTCTCGGGCATTAAGTGCTATATCATAGGCTTTGCTGTAATACTTGATGAAGTTCTTCCACAAAGCCTTCTTGCTCAACAAAAAGGCAGCCTTACGTGCTTGTTTCACCTGATCTGCGGACATTGAACTGAACATAGCAACACAATCCTTGATACGGTCTGCAACCTCGCTGTAGTTATAGTCGGTACGGGGAATAACCTCGACTCCATCCAATATGTTACACCCGTCCCCCTTAACACTGTTTACCCACATACCGAATCCGCTCAATGTTGTTGTAACACATGGAACGTGAAATGCGACACTCTCAAGCGGCGTATAGCCCCAAGGCTCGTAATATGACGGATATATACTCAGGTCATTTCCAATCAGCATATCATAGTACTTGCGACCAAATATTCCGTCTTTCCCGTCCAGGTAGCACGGTATGAATATAACCTTTACCCTATCTTCGGGACGGTTCCACATATCAAAATACTTTAGCATTCCGGTAACGCTGTCGCTGTCCATATTATGCAGGTCGTGGGTTATGACCGGACGGTCCAAAGCATCCGTAAAAGGCTGATTCTCCAGCCTTCCCCCGTCAATCAGCGCCATACGTTCCCAAAGATCAAGACGTGGCTTACCCACCCATGCAGGAACCTGAACGAGCGCAAGCACTTTTTTTGCAAGACGGTCATTTCTCAGGCTACGGTTCATTGCCTCCAGGAATACGTCAATTCCCTTGTTGCGGAACTCGTACCTGCCGCTGGTGGCAACTATCAGCGTATCATCGTCAAACTTCTGTCCAGTCAAGGCATTTGCAACATCAAAAATACGTTTGCGGGCAGCCTTACGAATGCTGGCAAATGCAGCTCCTTTGGGAACAAAATCAGCCTCAAAGCCATTTGGCAGAATTACCGGACACTTGATATCAAGCAATTCCTCACACTCTTTTCCAGTCACACTGCTAACAGTTGTAAAACAATCCACGCGATGAGCAGTTTCACGCTCCATATTGTGTTTAGCTTCGACATTCAGCTCCTGAGACATCTGGATACCGTTATAAGCCCACAAGTAATCGTAAAGAGGTTTGTTGTTACCTGCTATACTACGCCCAATGGTAGTTGCATGGGTTGTAAATATAGTCGCAATTTCCGGTTCGTTTTTCTGTATGAACATAGCGCCCAGGCAACACATCCACTCGTGAACATGATAAACGACATTGCTGCATTTTTTTCTTAGCTGGTTACGGTAAATACTTGCAACGACCAACGAGGCTGCATACGAAAACATATTAGCCTCGTCATAATCACCGTATCCCTTTGTACTGTCAATGCCAGCAATCTCCCACAACTGACCATACAGTTCATTACGCTTTTCAAAATACTCCTTAAAATCAACTAGAACTACAATGGGTTCCCCTGGAATATTCCACCGTCCTATACGCACCTTCAAGCCTTCACGTCTTGCCTTTGCCGCCCATGTTTTCAAAACATTTGCATCTTCTCTGAACAAAGGATTTTCCTTTCCTTCCCAATGGTCTGGACCGATGAACACAACCCTGTCATGCATCATGTCCTGCATGGTCTTGGCACGTGTTGAGAGAACCGTATATATACCACCTATCTTGTTACAAACTTCCCAACTTGATTCGAATATAAAATCCGGAGTTTTGGTATTTTTCGTCATTACAAATATGTTAAATTATGCTATAAATTAGCATTTTCGCGTGCAAAGGTACAATAAACATTTAATTTAACAAAATTATTTGCTGAACATTTGTACTAGATACACTTTATATTTGTATTTTTGGTATCAAAAACAGACCTATGAAGTATATACCACTTACATTTTTTGCAGTTTTTTTTGCAATTAACGCAACAGGACAAAAAAGAATACTGGTTGA
>OCVV011289661.1_pt1 | contig 12766 bp, 9 predicted proteins | sample 1539721 | NCBI WGS metagenome assembly OCVV01 (sample SAMN02144230, study PRJEB22623) | gut metagenome | biome: sheep rumen | host: Ovis aries | place: New Zealand
AATCCATCAACTGAGGCTGTTTGCCCTCGAGTCCTTCTCGGTATTCTATCCCTCTACTCAACATGGATCCTACTATGATAGGTATATTGCTTAAACGAGCCAGTTGTTTTAATGAAAGCATCACCTTCGCTACTCTATCAGAAGGATTGTCGTCTTCATTTGTAAAGTCAACCATTTGCAGACAGTCTATGAAGATGATTTTCACCTCCTTCTCTCTGATACAATTTCGTGCAGTTTCGACCAATTCGTTAAGCGGCAAATCCAAACTGTCGTGAATATACAGCGGTGCATCAATCAATTCACCAGCTCGTTTATCCAGCCTTTCCCACTCATGGGGTTCCAACAACCCTTGATATAAGTGCATAACAGGTATGTCACAATGGATGGCTAGGAGCCTTTGTATATAGTCTGCCTTCTGATGATTTGTCGAGAACATCAACACGGGCAGTTTGCTTTCTAAAATGATGTCTATTATCATTGACAGCATAAACTCTTCTTTTCCCATGCAAGGTCTTCCACCAATAACATACAACTTTCCTTTCTCGAAGCCACCTATCAAGTCATCTAAAGGCTGAAAACCCGTAAGGATTCCTAGCACACCTGTATTTGCAGCCCTTACCTCTACATCAGAGATGCAATCCTTCAACATCTCCCGCATATTGATATAGCTGTTATCGCTCATCATCTTGTTCATATCGTAATTCTGAACTTTTTCTACTTTTTTCATGTTGATATTAAAATATGGTGGCAAAGATACTCACTTATATCTTTGCCACCAAGGAATTTCTCGCCACAAGGCTTGTGGAATTACGATTTTATTCCCAGACAATCATATCTCTGGATAACATGACTTTCTTAACTTCCCCGCTCTTGCCAGTTATGATATATTGTTCTAATAACGTTGGATCTACTTCTGATTGAAATGCCGCTCTAACACGTGAACATTTCTCGTTAATGGAGTTAAGCAATGGGTTTGTTACATCTTCAATACTCCTTATTGCCCTTTCTGTTAAACCAAAGGGCTTTATCTTTTGGTAGATGTTTGCCAATTCCTTTCTGTAATCAGGCAAGCACTTAAAGGCAATACCTTCTGGATGTTTTAAGTAGAGCAAATATATAGCTTTGACTATGGGTTCCATCTTTACCTCTTTCTGATAGTCAGACAAAAGAATAGTACAATCTTTTGCAATAGTCAACCTGCTGATTTTTATTGCATTCTTATTCTTTTCATCGCGAAACCCCATTCGTTTTATGGTCTTTTCACATCGTTTCCCTTCGTAGTATCTATCAAGTACGTTGTTGAAAATGTCGCATGGTGACACCATATCGAATAAGGTCATACACGATTGAACCTTCAACACATCAGGAAACCCTAGAATGTTGAAAGCTGATGGATTGTTACAATCCAACAAAGCCTGAGTAATATCTCTTAATCTTTTTCCAAGAATAGGATGCTCCAAATAAACTTTTGCTTCTTCTTTGCTGCTTATACCGTAGAACTCAGACTTGTAACTATGACCTAATCCTTTGATTTGAGGGAATACATACCAAATCCAGTGTCCTTGTTTATGTCCTTCTTTAATCTCATTTAGTGCATCAGCATAAGTGTATGTTTCTGAATCCTGAGCATTCACAAATCTATCAAGGTCATATACGACCTCCCCGCTTTTAAGTGCGTCAACAAAACTCTTGGGGAGGCAGATATTCTTAGCCTCCAAAGCCTCCTTAAAGAACTGAGCCATCTCTTCATCTCTATACCCACCGATACCACATCCGATACGGGTAACGAAAAAGAACAGTTTCTCGTTCTCTTTTGCAAAGGCTATGAATTTGTCAACGGAGGCTTTTACTTCTGTATCTTTGCGTATGCCTTTACCAAAATCCACAGGAATTGCATAACTTTGTCCCTGCAGTCCTTCAGCCTGGCCCCAAACAGCCCCAAACTTCTTACGGGCAGTACCAGAAGCCCCACCTGTATGGTAGCCCAAAGTATTACTACCAAACACAAACACCTGACTTGGTAACAGCCTGTCTATATAATCTGGGGTATAACCCTTATACTCTTTGTCGTCCATATGTTTATCTGATTACAAGTGAATAATCGTCATGGCCTATCAAGCCTTTCTTTTTCAACCCTCTGATGTGATTCTTTAAGATGGGCCAAGAAGAACAATTAAGAAGTTTGCAGATAACATCTCTCTCAAAGTCCAGGCCTTCAAAAGACATTGCCGCTTTAATGAAATTGCTATTCTTTGTCTGCGCATCAATAGCTTCTTGTAATTCCTCAGAGAACCTGTCTTTATTTGCCACCTCATACATCATCAATATATAATGTGCTAAAGTATCGCTGGCTGCAAATACTACGCAATCATTGTCTACATCAAATTTCCCACATCTAAAACCATTCTCATCCAATGGATCTTTGCAGTTAATCAGATAAGGAGGATTGTTGAAGTCTGCAAGTCGTGAAAAAGAATGGTACAATTCTTTTGTCTTTCGGTTGTAACAGAAAGCCACGCTGTCACCATAGCTAATCCACTTGCCATTCTTCCAAACGGCAACCAGCGTAGCAAAGGAACCCTCATCGTAGAATTTATTTAAAAACATCCCACCAATGTTCTTTGCCTTCGCTTCGCATTCGTTATAGAAAGGCTCCCATATTCCATCTATCCACTTGTCAAAAGACTCATAGTTTGTTATTGCGTCTTCTGGCAAGTGATTAACAAGATAGTGAGACCATCGCTCAGCGAAAACGCCACCGCCACCTGCACCGTCAGAAACAGCTATCACATCCTTACGTGCTATGGCAGCATCTTCGTTCGTGATACCATCTTCAAATTTTGCTATCGATATTGTTCTCATTTATTGGGATTTATGTTGTTAGTAGGCGTTCCAATATCCATCAGTTGAATGAGTGTTGAGAGGTCAGTATTAGTAGCCATCGCAACATGCCTGGTATTCTCAGCATCTCCACGCAAATCTCCAATAGGTTGATTATACCTTGACGGTAGCAGACTTGACATGTCATAAAGCCATTCAGAATATTTATCTTCATTCAATTCTGTCTTGCTGATTGGCAATAGTATCTGCTCCTGATTGTCTGGCGTAACATGGATATTCCACAACAGTACATTTCCATCATTGGTAAACAAGGCTTTTAGCTCATTTGCCAATTGTGTATTTACTTCCCGAGGATTGGCGATGCCATTGAAAGCTCCGTCAGTGATATTGATGATAGTAGGAGGATAACAATCTTTTTCGTGATGCTCCTTCATCCATTTGTCCAATAGTTCTTTCACCATAGCAAAGGCCTTATGTGCTCTTGTGTATTTGCCGGCAGCAACCGGTTCTACCCATTGTACTTTTTCTACCTCTTTCAGTTCGACTCCTTTTCGGGTTCGCTTCTCTTCCTTGACAGTTATCTTCTTGAACGGATTGTTCTTCAATTCTTCTGGCGAAACGAAATCACGTCCTGCCAACGTCCCTTTCCATCCGTAGCTCGCATCATCGCCATAGCAAATGACTGCAATATCATAGTAATGTCTGACCTCGTTAGTCTTGATGCATCTAAGCACAAGTTCATTGATCTGATTATTAACAATCCTAGCCACAGCATCTGCAAGCGTGATAAACTCACCACGGTAGTTTAGCTTGCGACTCATGGATATCGACTGGTCAATCATAAAGATAAAAGCCGTAGGCGTATTCCTCGTAATCTGAGCCGTATAAGGGGTCTTGACTTGCAGCACTTTGGGCTTAGATGGAATAGGTATACCAAAGTTTCCGATATTCTTGATATACTCTATGGGAATGAAGTTCTTTACCAGCACTTCTGCCTGGAAATATGGCTGTTCCTCCTCAGGCAGGTCAAAGTGTGTACGGGCTTTCACCGACTGGAAGTGAATCTTTTTAAAGTCAGAAATAGCTGGGCCAATATTCGGTTTGATGGTATACCTTGCGGCATTAAGATTGGCATATAAACTTTCATTCCAATAAATAACCTCCGGATCTATCTCCAAAATAACAGGGTTAGATATCCTCCCGTCTTTCATGGCCACATACATCATGGGATGTTGCGTAGTAAAACTTACTCGCACATAGTCTTCCAGATTTCTGCTACTGTCCAATTGTCTTGAAGCAGAACTGCCACCAGGTTTGTTAATCTTGATACCCTTGCGGTCACAATCCATCCACGAATACAAACCACCGTTCATAATGATCGACTCCAAGTTGTCTCTATCCGTAAAGTGATATAACTTGGTTATCCTGTGCTCATCAAGCACTGCCTTAAATTCTTGCCAATTACCTTTCTTGTCCATAGCCGTTGCCTATTACTCATTAAACAATTCCAACTGAATATTATTGTTTTTTTCTCCGTAAGGATAAATTCCTTCTATGTATGCCTTGATTAGTGAAGCATGTGACAGAGGCTTCTTCGCATCTTCCACGTCGGCATTCGTATCATAATCCAATAGCACGATGGTTTTTGCCTTGCTGGCTTCTCGCATACGCTCGACGATTGATGCCACCTTGTTCTCCAACACCCAGCGATAAGTCGGAATGTATATCTGCTTTCTGGCCTCGATATATCCAAGTAACTCCGTACCATTCACGCCTCTTCGATGTCCAAGTGGTTTGCCAAATCTGCGAACCGTCCGTTTCAGTCCTTTCATCGTGTCATTTTGAAACAGCGATGTATCTACATCCGCTCCTTCAAAGACCTTCAGCCCCTGCCAAATAGCCTCCACACAGGTAGCCGTATAGCCCTCACTAAATGGAACAGGTATCCCACCATGAGGATAGAACGGACTCAGTTTCACCAGTCCATCCTTCGCCCCGCTCGTCACATCTGCCAGTATCGCATCTGGATATTTCTTCAATATCGTGGCAGGTTTCTTCCGTTTTGATTCAATGACTATCATGGCTCTATCTTTTTTAGAATAACCCTACGTCCACCCCTGTCAGGACCGTCACGCCTTATAATCCCTTTCGATTGCAAAGTATTCAGATCGCGTCGAATGGTTCTGGCATCAACTCCAAATAAGGCAGCCAGCGTAGCGGACGTTTCTAGGACATTCTCTAGGACATTTTCTAGGACATTCCATTGTCCTGTCTCTATAAGCCTCCCAACGATTTTCCTCTGACGTTCAGTAAGTTGACTCGCAGAAATGCTGTCTGTGTTTCCTAGGATATCTTGATGTCCGCCATTCACATTTCTTCTCTTAAACGACACTCTTACACCGCCACAGAAATTCTCGACTTCAGGCATGGGCAGTCCCGCACCCTCAAAGCCCTCACGTATTTTCTTATAGCCACGCCCCCAGGCATCAATGAAGCCCGCCTTGAAGAAAGCGTTGGCAATATTCTTGTTGCGTGGCCGCGAAGAGTGTTGCCCTAAAAGCGTTTCCAGCGTGTAACCGGCAGGCAGTTCACCGTCGTTCCATACCTCCACATGGTCGTTCCATACACGCATCTGGATATGAACACCAGTATAGTCCTTATGTATAATCGCATTATAGAGTATCTCTCGCAACGCCTCCTCAGGCACCTCAAGTTTCTCTATCCGATTCATCCCTTTGAAGGTGATAGGCATAATCAGGTATTTTGCTTTCAACAAGTCAACAACTCTGTCCGCCATCTGAATGATGTTGCCTTCAACGACATCCTGGAACATAAGGTCTGCCTCGTCAACGCCAAAACGGCCTATCTGGAACCTTACGCTGGTGAAGTATTTTTGAGGCCTTTTGGCAAAAAGCAACAATGCCGCATTCTTCAGTTTCTCATCTTCGCTAACAAGGTCCAGATTCTGAAGAAGCATCTCAATGGGCATATTCCGTTCTTCGTTAGTGATACGTCCGTTCTCATAGCCCTTTCGTAAGAAATAGTCTATTGCGGCTTTGTCCAAATCGTCTATCGTCGCACGATCATTGGTGATGTCATCCCACGAGCGTCCCATCTTTTTCAGTATAAACTGCTGAAGCGCAGGCCCACGTAGTTCCTGCATTGTACTGCCTGAGCGATAATAGTACTTCCCTTTGTAATTGATAGGAATATTGCTGGGCTCAATCTCCACCTCGATATACTCCAGTCCATCCTTCTCATGCAGGTTTACGTCCACCACAACACCCATTGTCGTGACAATCTTATTTGGTATGTCTTCCATCAGCCTATCTACGTTTTCGAGGCCAACAATCTCATGATCATCATTCACACCGAAATACATCACCGCCCCTTGTGCATTTGCAAATCCACAAATCCACGCCAGATATTTATCGTGCCAACTCTCCTTGTATTCCACATTCTGGCACTCCTTTGGTTCCATCTTTGCCATATCTTTCATCTTTTATTCATTAAACGACTTCAATTCCAGATTATTACCTTTATTGCATCAATTGTAACATCTGCATGTATTGCACCTAGATATTTCCTTAATATTGCATTGGCCCTTTTACGTTTTGATTCTACAATAATCATAAACAGTTAATCATTAGCCAGATAAGCACTACGTATCATGTTATCTCACATCAATTGTTCTACAAATAAAATTGTGATACTATATCTTCATGTTTTCTTTCATTTTCTTCTTCCTCCAATCCAGGATATAAGTTATAAGGGTCGATAATATCCCAAGATGTAACATTCTTGGCTGGGCCAAAATTTTGTTTTGCAGCTTTAAGATATAACCTATTTGCCTCTTTCATGCTAGCCATTACTCCCAGTCCTTTTTCATAGCAAATACCAAGATTGAATATCGCCATAGAGTAATTATTGTCGGTAGCTTGCTTAAACCAAAAAACAGCTTTCTTGTAATTTTGTTGCACATACAAGCCATTAGCGTACATATACCCTAAACCGTTAGCTCCCAAAGCGTAACCACCAAGAGTACCTAATCCATCAATACTTATTCCTGTTTTTCTTGCTTCTTTAGACAAAGAGGAAAAGATATGGTAAGCGAGTTCATATTCTTTATTCTCAATTTGCTTTTTTCCCATTAAATACGACGATAACAATCTCTGTAAATCTTCTTTCTGAGTTTTTTCTATAGCCAGTAGTTTATATGAGATATACGAGATGTCGTTTTTTGCCCAAGCAATCAAAAATATTCCATATAATGACGCAAGTTCCTGGTCGAACAGAAGTGTTTGTAAAGTCGAAAGACAATGACTCTCACTTAAATTCTGAAAATCTTTCTCAGAGAATAGTAATTTGTCATTTCCACCAATTCCCATATATAATGATGGCTTTAGTGCTATCGCTTTTAATGATAAAGCTATAGATGCAATTGCAAAATCATCAATATGCTCATCAAACACATCTTCCGTTCGTGACGGATGTCTGAATCCAGGACTTCCAATTTCTCGGGCTTTCTGTCCTTTCATGGCGGGAACATATATTCCGTCATAGTCAACAAGTACCAGTTGCCCGTCTTCTTTCATGATGATATTATCAGGTTTCAAGTCACCATGAGCAAATGGTTGTGTAATCAACCATGCTGCCATCTTATTAAACTGATAGGCAAGCATTTCCAATACATATTGATTGTTAATATTCTCTTTGATATATATGTCAAGCGTCTTGCCTTCCACCCAATCCATCAGCAAAACAGGGAAATCATCCTCTTCAGAATTGTCTGTATCCACAAACAATTCATTCTCATAATACTTTATCGGTGTTAGATAGTTGGATGAAACAAATTCTAATTCATCTGCTATCAGTTTATAACTCTCATTTCGTCCTTCCTGCTCTTTCGTGAAGCACTTTAATGCATACAGTTTTCCATTCCGCTCGTCCTTCATCTTAAAGACAACAGAAAAACCTCCTGCACTCATAACTGGCAGCCCATCATCACCCAATACTGGCCTCAGATAACTCAGTTCCTCAAAGTTATCTTCTGCCGACTTGATGGCTTCAATATATTCAGATATCAATGGATAGTTCATAAATTTATTACTTCTATCATGATTCGACAAAAAAAGTTATCAACTCAGGAAGTAGTAATGCGAATTTTATCATACTCCCTTTGGGAATTCTAATTTCCTTAATCGAATAACAATCTTCAAATGCGTTCTCGCCTATGCATATTATTGTATCCGGTAATTCGATAGTCTCCAAATTGCCACAGCTTTCAAAGGCATAAGCACCAATACTTGTTACTCCATTAGGAATACGTATAAAATTGAGACTTTTACATCGTGAGAAAGTATATTCTTCAATTCTTTTCAATTTTGTGGGCAGAGTTATTGATTCCAGTTTATTGCAATCACGAAAAGCAAAAGCACTAATCTTATAAACGCCATCTGGAATTTTCACCGACGTTAAGTTCCTACACTCTCTAAAAGCTTCTTCTCCAATACAAATAACGCTCGTTGGCAACTGTAGATTTTTTAAGTTCCTCCCATTGCCATATCGATAGAATGCCATATTGCATATAATTTTTGTACCTTCTTTCACAGAATAATTTGTTAATCGCTCACAACTGCCCATCAGCAATCTTGATTTATCAGCACTATAATATACCCTCTGATTATCTGAACAATCATCTATCCAAGCATTGTCGAAATCAACATCGTCATCAGTTTCCATATCATAACTATATGTCATCTCGTGCAAAGGCTTTCTGAGTTGCAATGCCAGAATGGGTAACTGACATAAATCAATGCCAGAATTCAAAACAAACAATGCCCCCAACAATTGATTTAGTTCTTTTGACAAAGACGGAAACAGAATTTTAACGAGCTTCGTATTGAGAATGTCGCGGAAATCTTTTTCTTCAAACAAGATATAGTCTTTGCATTTGTTTTCCAGAATCAATCCAGGGCAGATAGATATTGCTTTCAATGAAATCAGAATGGCCAGTAAAGAGAAATCGTCCGAAGATTTCTTGTTGCATTCCTTTCCTGCTTTTTCCATGTCGGGAGCATAAAAACAATCATAGTCAATAAGTACAAACGAACCATCTTCGCGCACAATAATATTATTTGCTTTAATATTGCCATGACTAAAAGGTTGGAGTGTAATCCAAGCAACAAATTGACCAAATCTATATGCAATCATTTCAAGCATAAAAAAATTATCAACCGCCTCTTGTAAGAATGTTGCAATGGGTACTCCCTCTATCCACTCCATTAATATGACTGGGTAAGAAACTATTTTTGAACCAAAGGAACTAACAGACGATTCATCTTCTATAAGAAACTCATCTTCAAAATATTGGATAGGTAGCAAATACGGACAATCCAAGCATTGGAGTTCATCCTTTATAATGCCATATTTTTCAGCACGATCAATCCCGTCTACAAAGATTTTTACAGCATATAGCTTACCAGTCTTTTCATCTTCCATCTTATATACTACAGAAGATGTTCCTATGATATAAATAATATTTTCATAACCATCACGTACAGGAACTAAATGCTTTAAAGTTTTAAAGCATTGAATACCAGATGATATCGTACCATTAAATTCGCGTACCAATATTGTGTTCATTTTGGACAAACTATCTTTTCTCGTATATAAAAACCAGGGCTGGATAACCCAGTAATCTCTCAAATTGTCTCGCTTTTCCAATAGGAACGAAAATTGAAGTGAATAACCGGTTAGAGAAAGCCGCGTCACCCACAGACGACAATGATTGGGATAACTCTATTTTCAGCCCAAGACCACCCCAAAAACATTCTCTTCCAATTGAGTTAACTGAATCCGGAATCAACAACTCCTTTAGACTTGAGCATCCCGAAAAAGCATAATCACAGATTCTTTTCACATGCTTAGGAATAGACAATTCTCGGAGGGCACGACACCCCCAAAACATAGAGTCTCCAATAGAAACCAACCCACAAGGAAGAGACGTAGAAACTAAAGACTCACACTCTTGGAAAACACTGTCACCAATTTCTTTTACCGTGTCTGGTATCCTCACTTCCTCAAGCGACTTGCAGCCATAGAACGCGGAATCTCCAATACGGTTTACACTTTCAGGAATCACTACTTTTTTTAGCGAAATACAATCCATAAAGGCACCATCTGCAATCTCTGAGACATCAGAAGGTATTTCAAAATACTCTCCCTCTCCAAAATAGTTTAGTAATCTCTTCCTTTCCTTCAGTTCGTTATTTATGTATACTGGCGAGTATAAATAGACAGCATTATCCTCTGTTTGTAATGCTTTTTCATTACATGACAATTTTGCCCTGCATCCAGAGAAACTCCCCATCTCAACTCTATAGCACGGTGATTCTTCAAAGTAGATTGTCTGATTAGAAGTCCAGCCAAAAAAGGCCTCATCCCCGATATGCAAAACTGTGTCTGGAATAACTATTTCAGGGATGTTGGAGCACCATGCTAAAGCTGCAGCACCGATTCTTACAACAGGACGAGGACAAGTGAAACGAACAGCATCGGATGGATAATGAAGCAAAAGCGAATGATTGGCTGAATAAACGGCTCTGTTAATTATGGAATAGGCTGTTGTATTGTTTTCAAAATCACATTTACATCCTGCGAATGCTGTTTCTTCGATAGAGGCCAATGATTCTGGCAAAAACAAATGCAGTAGAGAGGTGCATCCCAAAAAAGCTGCCTCTCTAATATGAGTAGCTTTTGGAGGCATATTGAAACGAGACAGAGAAAAACAACCTTTAAACAATCCTTTTTCTATTATTTCTATAGAGTCAGGGAGATCTATGCTTTGCAATTTTGAGCATGAATAAAAACAGTATTCCCCAATTGATTGTATTGAAGATGGAATAATAATGCTTTCTAAATTCTCACAAAAGGAAAATGTTTCTTTGCCTAACTTTGACAAGTTGTTGGGCAAGGATACTGTTTTCAGATTGAAGCAATCCTTAAATGCACATTCACCAATAAAAGTAACTGAATCTGGAATCAAAATCGCCGAAAGTTCTTTGCAATGCATAAAGGCATATTTCCCGATTTTCTTAACAGACACCGGTATATCTACCTTCTCTATTTTAGAACAACAAAAGGCCATATCACAAATTACCTTTGTACCTTCTTTAATGGTAAATGATGTCAAAGAAGATGGAACTCTTAATAGTTTGTCACCATATTTGTTATATCTAACCCCAAATTCATCTTCCCAAGAATTCTCCCAATCCCTAATCGTGATTTCCGTTGAAATATCCTCATCGTTATACTTGGACGGTGCAGGAATAGCTATCAACCGATATAATGAATCAACCATATTATAATGGCTCAATTCTAATATAAGAATACCTGCTAAACGATTTGTAATGTTTTGTTTGTTAGGAATGATTGCTTTTAGCAGACTCGATGAAAAAAGATTTATATAGTCATTTTCTGACAAAAGTAATCTGTCGATAGCACCAAATCGTTCTAATAATTTAGAATTATCAGATATCGCTTTGAGGGAAAAAAGGATAGATACTATTGAAAAGTCATCAATGTGCTCATCGAAATCATCAACTGTCCGTTGGGGATGACGGAAATCTGGAGAGCCAAGCTCACGAGCCTTTTGGCCTTTCATAGCTGGCACATACATCCCATCATAATCAACAAGAACGAGAGTGCCATCTTCACGCACTAAAATGTTGTCTGGCTTCAGGTCACCATGAGCAAAAGGCTGGGGAATGAGCCATTGTGCCAACTGACTGAAACGATATGCAAGCATTTCAAGGGCATACTTGTCTTCAAGGTTCTCACGCAGATATTTATCGAGCGTCTTGCCTTCTACCCAGTCCATCAACAGCACAGGGAACTCTGTTTCCGTAGTCTGATCAGTATCCACAAACAACTCCTTCTCCAAATAGCGAAGAGAAACAAAATAAGGTGAATCCACATCTTTCAATTCATCCGCTATCTGGTGGTATGCTTCTGCTCTTCCTTCCTGCTCCTTGGTAAAACACTTCAAAGCATACAACTTCCCTGTCTCCACGTTCTTCATCTTAAAGACCACAGCAAAGTTCCCACTCGTCATCACAGGCTGCCCATCCCCACCTAACACAGCCCTCAAACTAGTCAACTCTTCAAAGTTGTCATCAGCCGCCTTAATTGATTCAATATATTCAGATATCAATGGATAGTTCATAAGCACTAATGTTATTGATACCGCAAAGATACAACTTTTTCATGAATGAAACACATCCCAACCCAAGAAAATTCATATTTCACAAGCCTTGTGAACTGATTTTTTCTTATTCCCAGCCAAATCCTATCAAAAGGCTCAGACAACATACGCTGCAAAAAACATCATCATCGTACTACCCAGGCATCATCACCTACCCTGCTTATCTCTTAGGACGCAATTGGTTCCAATAAGAATGCAAATGAGTGCGAATAAGGGTACCAACTTTGGTAAAGATGAGTTTTTGCCATATAATTATACCAAATATTTTATAAGGTCGTCCATACGCTTGCCCAAACGCATGGCGTTGGCATAATTTATAAATACGCCACTAGGAACAAGTCGTTCCACATCAATCATTGGTTTTGCCAATCCTCATTGAGTGCATAGATGCCTTATCACCTACGTTTTTGCTGACTATCGTTTTAAGGTCGGTCTATGCAATTTCAACATGCATCGTAATTTCGTTAGTGATAATGCGCTGCAAAGGTACAACCGATTTATCATTGCTCCAAGCATTCCTGCCTCGCGAACGGTTCCTTCCTTCGTGGAACCGTTTCCTATACAGTTGTTACACATCTTTAGTGTCTTCCGTCGACTCACTATTCTTGTTTCTCAACCGCTTCACAGCCTTGTCAAAGTCACTCTCCAATAGTCGCATCT
>OCVV011350850.1_pt1 | contig 12766 bp, 12 predicted proteins | sample 1539721 | NCBI WGS metagenome assembly OCVV01 (sample SAMN02144230, study PRJEB22623) | gut metagenome | biome: sheep rumen | host: Ovis aries | place: New Zealand
CGATTGTTTCCCGAAGACGCGAAAACATCATACGTTCTCTACGCCCATTAAATGAATCGGTATATTGCAACAATCGCTCTTTTTGCTCTGGCGTTAATTCATCAAATGTTTTCGTATACGCCACCTCCTTTCTTATTTTTTAAATAAAAAAAGGACAGTTATTAACTGTCACATTTTTCGTAATTTAGGTTTCTTAAAAACAAGTGTTGGAACAAAACCATCATCAGTTTCTCCGCGTTTACGCTTTAAAGATATCTGGTCTACGACATAATTATTGTATTGCATTGACGAGACTCTATCTTTTCTCTGACCTCTTTTTTCCACCTGTTTAACTTTATTATCTTTTATATATACTCTAAGATTAATTAATTCATTAACAAGCATTGTCGTTTGATAGAACGGCATTTTCGCATTAACTCTATCTTCGGCAGAACTTTCTCTATACTTCTTACTTTCCATAAATTTACGTTCCGCGTCATGCTCGTCTATAAGTAAATTAATTTTACCGATATTAATTGCACTCCTTAAAGACTGTGCAATTTGACTATTGAAATTTTCCGTTGCCTTAATAGACCAAATAACTCTTTTAGCATTAGGGTACTTGCATCTTTGAGCCATAGCATCTTTTGAATCCACTGTGGTTAAAGGCGCATACTCTATTTGTGTTATTGGGTCATAATGCGGCATAATTAGATAATCAAACACACCTAATCCAACACCATTTGTATCAAGTGCTATATCTGTACAATCATACAAATAAAAATATCGCATGATTAACATTCCTAAATCGTTTGTAGTCAAACCTTCTCTTGAATCAATTAATCTGTAATTTGAAATATAATTACCTATTGTTCCACTTCCGCGAATAGCACTATTAATCATTATTGAACTTGCGTCATTATCATGTTTTGTTGATGCCATGAGAGCAACGTCAACAGATAATATTCTGCGCTCTCCGCGTTGTAGTTTAGGTACTTTTGCATTACCTATTATTACATCTTCGAGTTTCGGATATGGTTCTTTCAACACCCTACGCGCATTTATATTATCAAATTTATAAAATGACTCTTTAGAATCGCCATAGAAAAGGCATTCCATTTCCATACTCCATGTAAGAGCATTAAAATCGTTTTCAGACATTTCGTCTTCAACTTGTGCGCGTGATAACAACCCCTCAAGAATTGCAATTTGATAAGGTAGTGTGCAAACAAAATATCGCCTACTACTTAAAATAATATTATCGACATAACCTTTTAGTTTAGTGTATCCCCAATTCGCTTTAGTGTAAGCAGAAGAGCAGTAAATTTCTTTATTTCTCTCCTTTGGGTAATCTTTATATTCTGGTTTTGAATAAAATTTTGGCTCTCTTTCAGCCACCAAAAATTTCTTGATAACGCCGTCAATAATATCTTTTTTAGATTTTACAAACTCGTCGATGAAAATAATATTTGCTCTGGCACTTCTCGCGGTGTCAGCCATTGTAACAATTTTTATGTATGAACCATTTTTGAAATAACACTCTCCAATATTATTGTTATATTTTATATATTTTATCTCGTACCAAAGATTAAAACTTTTTTTCATTAATTCCTTTTCAATCTTTTCGAGAATCTGATTACCTTGCGTTCGAGTTGGGGCGGCAACAGCAATTTTGGTCGCTGGATAAAGAATACATCTTATACAACAAAATACTGCAAGTAGATAGGTTTTCAATTATGTTATCTCATAGGTTTTTTATCCTATGATTCTTACGCTTCATTTAACGTAAGTTCGGCGTACCTTTTCACCCTCGTTTTACGTTAGGTTTGATTTTTAAAATCTCAAAGAATTCTATAAACTCTTGTGTCGCGGACTCTTGGACGGATTATATCTTTTCACCGTCTACGCTCTGCCCCTGACTGTAGTGACTACAGCCTTCGGTTCGGGTTTGCATCTCAGCATTCCCCGCTTAATTCCGCAAGAAAACTTAATGATTTTCTCATTAAGATGGCAATTTTAATTAATTTAAATTCTGTTCGTATTCAGTAAGAATAGAATTATATTATTTTACCTAAACCTCTACTCGCAAAGAATATGAAGTGTGTACTCCAATTCATCATAAAAATTAATATTTTTTGAAACAATCTCAAATCTATATTGAGATAATCTTTTGCAAACCTATGTGGGTTCGCCCTATAGAATGCGGTCATTCGGGCGATAGCATTCATCTTTTTCTGTTCTCTGATTTCTCTAAGTTCTCTCTGAGTTAGTTTTTTACGTCTTCCGCCCATTATTCGGTCTCGCCAAAAACAGATTCGTTTAATTCATCATCGCCATCATACGTTGGCTTTTCAACTGTATACTTAGAGATTTCTTCTTCATACTTTTGTGAATATTCGTTTTGTCTTCCAAAAACTTTTGTTAAATGCCCGAAAAACCACGTTTGTATATATGTGAGGATTTTATCTTTATCTTGAAAATCTGGGTCATCATAAACTGGTATAGGCTTATCATCTTCCCATTTTTCGATATACTGTCCAAGCGAATATTCGCCAACATCAGAACCGCCGTCAAGCACTGGTTTTAGATTAGCGTCAATGATTGCTTTATTTAAAGCCGCCATTTTCTTACTAACATCTTCGCCATTTTGAGTTGATTTACGAATATCCAAATCCATAAGACAAATATTTTTAATCATTATTTCAAGAGATTTTTCGTTGCACTCATATCGTCTTGTCCAGTCTGCGTATTGAGTTTGTAAATATAACAAATCTTCATCATCAAAAGATTCGCCAAACATATCAATTGTTCTCTTGTAAATATTTTTGTGCTTCTCGTCCAGTTTCTTATCTTCTTCTACTTCCTCTTCAATTTCTTCGTCTTCACCAAAACCTTTAGTGAAATCATACCCTTCTTCTAACAGCGTATCCTCAAATGTTTTTTCCTGATATTGTTTAATACTAATTTTTCGAGTATATTCACCAACACGCTTGTCGCCTTGCGCATGTAATGTACTCGCAATTCCTTGGTTGTAATATAATCCGAGTTTAAAACATAAAACCTTTAAAGCTATATCTTCGTCTTGATATTGGACAACTAAACTGTTGTATAAAAGAGCCGCGCAAGTTCTACATACTGGTATCAAATGTAAAAATCCGTGTATAGGATTACCAGATGATATAAAGTCTCTGCTATAACTTGCAGAACTTTTTCCGCACATTGAACATGTCATTGGCACTGAATTTTCTGGTACTGTATGATGTTTCTTGGTAGCTGTAAACATCACAGTTCGCGGTGCGTTTCTTCCACTCTTAGTATCATTAGCCATGATTTAACACCGCCTTTATATCTTCGAATTTATCTTTTAATGTTTTAATAGTTAACTCAAATCCAAAATCATAATGAGTATTTTCTAATAATTCTATGGCATTGTTTATTATCTCAAATTCGTCTTCTGTTAAATTAACTGAAATATATTCTTCATCATACGTCTTCGTCTTCATTAAACCGCATCATATCCTTTAGGGACTGACACGCAGTAAATTTCACAACGGGGAATAATTTTCCAGATACATCTTTTCCGCCAAATTGATTATTAGTGTTAATCTTCATTCTCCCGCGCTTAAAAGTGCCAAATCCTCTATAAGTAAATGAATCGCCACTCTCAGTATTGGCGATAATATTCTTTAAAACATCTGCCATAGTATCAATAATGTATAAAGCGGCACTATAATCAATAAATCTACCATCTTCATTGTCGTTGAAAGCCGCCACATACTTCTTTGCAAAATCTTTCTTGCTAACCGACATAATTCTTACATTCTCCTTTTATTCAAATTTTTATAACTCTACTGGATAAAACGCTTTTACTCCATTATCATCCACAACACATACAGCCTGAGACGGCTTACCCTTTAATCTTTGTTTAGCGACATAATCGCCACCAGACGCGAATGTACCGCTTCTGATATATTTTACTCCGCTAATATCTCTAAAATCTGTTGTGTGAATATGACCACATAAAATTCCATATGGTATAAATCCGCACATAAGTGATAATTTTCCAACACCGTTGGAAGAGTAGTCATCAAAATCGCCATGTACGGCTATCCATTGTTTCCCGCGAATGGATGCATATGCAATAGTTGGGTCTAATTTTAAATTTTCAAACTCAAAACTTATATTTGAAACGTTTTGTAACTTTGCTTGCATATACCATATAATCATATCGTCAAGACGTTCATCTCTAAGGACATCATCTTTTTTACCTATTCTACTATGATTTCCCGCAACGCCAGTTACATAAACGGTATTAAAACATTTTGATAATTCATATATAAACCATGAAATATCTTCCGATGCTTGTTGTATTTGTTCCATAAGATTCATGCGATTCGCGATGGCTTGTGAATATCTCAACCTTCCGTCTATAATATCGCCAAGAAGGAATACATAAGCATTCTCACTTTGGTGATGATAAGCAATATCCTTAACCTTGTTAAGATAAGTTATAAGTCTTTGTTTTGCTATTGACTCATCGTATCCATCAACAATCAATGTACTTTTTGACTCGCCGCCGAGATGATAATCTGAGATACAAACAATTAAATCATTATCACCATCGCTAAGAAAATTGGCAACTTCACCTTCATACGGTGAAGTATTAACAATTAACTCTCTTAAATGATTAAGAGACTCATCTATTCTCGCTTGAATTCTTAAAGACTTATTTAATTCGGTACGTTCGTCTCTAAGTTTTATTTTTTCTTCTTCTAATTCTCTACGTTGTTTTTGAATCTTTTTACTATACTCATCGTCAATTAAATTAGAAAACACTTCGTCATAAAACTTTGTAGCCGCTTGTACTTTTTTACGGTATGCGGATTCACCTTTATATTTAGATTTATCATCACCATATAATTGTTCATTTACATATGGTGTTATATCATCCCATGAGTATTTACCAGATGATACTTCCTCACCAATTCGCCACAAGAATTGTGATTCTGTTTCATTTTCCATTTTCACAATCTTTGTTAGCATTCAAGCACCTCATCTAATGTCTTAATAATTTTATCAGCAAGTTTCCACTCAACAGCTTCCTCCGCATTAACATACCATTCATCGCCAAAATGTTCGTTAAAAATTTCATCTGGAATAGAAGAGCATGTTTTAAAGAATTGGGCGAGATTTTCAATCTGCGTCTGATAATTCATAATCTGTGCTACAACTTCCGCATAATTACCAGAAAATGAGCCAGACCCCTTATGAATAAGAAGCTGACTATTTTCGAACATATATCTTTTATGGCAAGATACGAAAATTACTCCCGCCGCAGAATCAGCTTGACCAATGTTATATCCGTAAATTGGTGTTACACTTGCCTTTATCGTGTCTCGAATAGCGTTGCAAACGTCCAGTGAACCGCCATACGAAAAAATCATAAGTCTAATCGGTTTTCTGTCTTCTTTCGGTTTTCCTATATCCTCGAAATTCCATGTATGTATACACTTGATATATTCAAGAGATATATTTTCATTTATTTCTTGGTCAATCCATAGAATTCTGTTTTCTAAATTATTCCTTTCGAGAAGTGCATACGGACTTGCAACCTGTTCATTATAATCATCTGCATTAAAAATTGGTAAAAAAGTAACTTCACTCATTTATTTATTTCTCCTTTTATTCCTACTCAAAGATTAATAACCATACCTTTTGTCGCACATACAACTTTGTATGTTTTATCATTCTTAGAGATTCTTTGTTCCAAACTATTTTTTAAATTTATTTTTGCCTGTTCACTACCATGCACTAATACAAGTTTATTTGTTTTTAGGTTTGAATATATTTCATTCAAATCTGCAAAATCTGCATGGCTTGAAAATGTTACAAGATTTACAACATGCGCGGCATTTTTATATCCTTTGCCATCAATATTGATAATCTCATTAGGCTTTGCGTTTTTAATTCTATAACCAAGATATGTTTTATCCGCGCCGCAAAACCCACTAAATATAATTGTATTATTTTCGTTTTCAATATACGACTTTAAATAATCTACAACCCTTCCATTCATACAAAAACCAGATGAACTAATTACAACTTTCGGTCTCTTGTCTGAAATATTGCTAATAGAATCAGATTTATCTTTTATAAATCGCAGATTCTTCCAACCAATTATTTTTTTCCATTCGTATAAATCCGCGCCACTCAATACCTTTAAATAATCTTCACACATAGTTGTAGAGAGAAGAGAATCCACAAATACTTCTGTGTCTCCAAATTCTTTATTATCACTAAACATATAATAAATACATTTAATCATCTCTTGTGTTCTTGCAAATGAAAAAGACGGGTTTAAAACACACCCGCCAGATTCTAAAGTATTTAATATTGTCGATTTTAATATTTCCAAATCTTTGCTACGTAATCTCTTAGTGTCTCTCTTACCATCGCCGTATGTTGATTCGCCAATAAAGATATCTGAATATGTATTTGTAATACCTTCGTAATCTAAATTATTCACAAAACTGTTGTTAGTATGTATTGCGCCTAAATCGCTTGTGTATGTTATTTTCTTCGTTTCCTTGCCATCGTTCAAAATTAGTTGAAGTGAACAAGCACCGACACAATGGGAATTTTTAAAGAATTGAAAGCTAACAGTATCATCAAGTGTATGAATTGTATTATAAGTATCGTATGTAACAAAATAATCCATGACGGTATTTACATCATATTTATCGTATAAAGGCTGATATACCTTATGATATTTGCGCGATAGATACCTCGCATCGCTTTCCGCGATATAGGAAGAATTAATAAGAAGGTCTTTCGCCAACACCTTAGTTTCTGGCGTACATATAATTTTACCACTGAACCCTCTTTTAAAAAGAATCGGCAATCTTCCGATATGGTCTATATGTGTATGCATTACAAATACATAATCTATTTTTGATGCCTTGATTGGCAATTTCTGAATATTGGCGTTGTATGCTTTCAATATATCGCTTGATTGGTGCATACCGCATTCAATAAGAATATTTTTACCGTTATAATTTATTGCGATTTCAGAACCAGTAACGTCATGCGCCGCATAACCGCTAAATATCATACAGTTTTTGATTTTTTTGCTCATACCTTTCCTCTCATTCAAGAATGGCGCGGCAAGATTTGAACTTGCGTATCTATGCTCTTAACCGAACTAAGCTACACGCCATAGCAATTTCGATAGGTCGCTTACCTTATATAGTAAAAGACAAATAATTGTCTATGATTGTTATAATTAAAGAGGCTCAGAAGGGAATTGAACCCTTATATGTTGATTAACAGTCAACCGTTCTAACCGTTGGACTACCGAGCCAGTGTCTTTAAACACTTATCGCTATCCTTACGAATAACTCAAATAGCGGAAGTGGGATTCGAACCCACGATGTTAGCCTATGAAACTAATGACTTGACCTCTTGTCGATTCCGCGATATTAGCCGCCTATAACGGTCTGTCGTCACAGGGTTGAATTGCACAGCGTTTTCTAAACCCAAGTATTTATGGTAATCTCCAACGCCAGATTAATCGGTCTAAACAAGACCTAAAAACAATAAGAATTGACTTAGATATATTTCTCTTATAACCATATACAGAATAGGGTGAATTGCGAAACACCGCATAAATTCAAGCAATTTCGGCATACCCTATCCCAAAATTGTAATTTAATTTTATGCGTCCTTACACTTATCGCATATACTATCAAGCCACAACATAGATGGGTTTATATACATTTCATCCCCGCAACAACTACAATATGTAATAATAGGTCGCTGTTTAACTGGCACATACAGATTGTTTGAGTTGTTATATTTAAACTTCTTTGTACACATTGAACAATATTTTTTATGGTTTTTCTTTTTCTGGTATCTAATTAACCTTCCGCAAATTTCGCATCTATCAAATTCCTCGCCAAGATAGGAGAGTAGTGTATATCCTAAATCCCTAAAATCTGTAATTTTCAATACTTCTTGCGAATCGTCATCCACAAATAATACTTGATAGTTACAGTTTGTAATCTTCTTCGATGGTTTAATATACCCGCCAATTACAAGTTTATTTATTATTTTTCCTCTATCCGCCGCGCTGACTTTAGAATTAGCCATATTAAAAATATCTATAAACTCGTAAGTTTCCCAATTTGAGTTACCATCAATATATGCATTTCTATATTTTGCCAAACATAATAGTGTAAAAGCTATTTTTCTTTCAGATGACGATAGCTTCTTTACAGTTTCTATTTCCGACTCTGTAATTGATATATAGTCAATTTCATTTATTGGTACTTTCTTATTGTCGCCAGACGCAATTTTATCTATTAACTCTTTATAGTTATCTCCGCCGCCAGAAACCAAACGGCTTGCAAGTTCATATAATTTTTCTTTTATTTGTTTCGGCTTTAGCTTCTCGCGCTGATATAAATATTTACCCGCAGTACCCAATACATATGGCATATCGCAAACCGAAACGGTTGTATTCCTATTTGTTAATATTTCCTTTATATAAAAAACTTCATTCAAGACAATTTTTTTTATATTAATCCACCCCCTCAATAATAGATTTACACATCGCATATTTTTCACCTCGATATGTAAAATCATACTTTTCATCTTCACATACTCTTACTGGATATGAAATTATATAAGAATGCCGTTCAAGTAAATTATTGATAATCTGTTCACCGCACATATCCCACGTAAAACGCTTCGCGCTATTTGAAGAACCATATATAATCTCTAATAATGCATTCGCTTGCTTTTCTTGATTCGGACATATAATATTGCATTGGTCGCGAAACATAAGTTTTAAAAATTGGATTTGATTTGCCAAATCGTCTTTATCCGTGCTGTTTATATCATAATTGTTAGTTGCGATTTTCACATTCTCTTTATAAATATTGTATAATTCTCTTAGACGAGACTTTGTGCGGCTGTCACACTTTACATCTGTCATTAATGTGTGATAATCGAAATCTTTTTTCGCGAGAAGCATATTTTTATTTCTGTCAAACTCTTGTTCAAACAAGCGACATATTTTATTAATTACACAATCTCCATTTGATACTGGCAACATCTTATTATAATAATATGCAAATTCCAATATATCTGAATTGTCGCCAGAATAAGAAATAATATCAGCTAAAGGCATTCCAATATTAGCTTCCGCGTTACATTTTGCGCTATGCATAAACTTGTTGTATTTACTTTTTTCTCGCTGATAGTTGTAAATCATAAAATACGGTTTTCTATCAACAGCTATTTTCTGATTGAATTTCTTATGTCTGCGAGTTATAAAGTTATCCTCATCTTTTATTTTGTTATCTCTAAAGTTGAACCAATGTGCAGGACGCGGCTTAGTGATGATTCCTTTTGCTTTCATTAACTACCCTCGGTTTCCCGATATTTATTAGGGGTTTAGACTATATCTTCAACTATTAAAGTTGCGAGGCACTTCCCACGCAAGAATTTCACTTGCGCAGTATAGACTTCATTATCTCTGTGAGATAGTATGTCTTAGTCGTTAGACCTTCTACCGTGTCACCACAGTAGCTCGGCACAGGATTGCCATATCTTAATAGACTTAGATTTCCCTGTTAGCCAACTTATTAACTATCATTTCCTATAGTTGCTAATCGCTAAGTTGACACCTTATATTTATAAGTTCACCTCGTTTGCACTTACACCTTGCGGCGCAAGGAGACAAATTCTATCTATAGCATTTTGCTGAAACATCTGTCCGCATTTGATTCTATATTTTAAAGTTTCACTTTCAAGAGTATTACCGTCAAAGTTGCATAGCGTATCAAACTGTGACGTAATATCATTTGTGATTTTCCCTATATCATTTCCAAATCCGTTAATATCAGATTCTACCAACAACTCTTGCGTAATTACGTGTTTCTCCGCACGCCTTTGGACGCAAAATATGGTTCTTGAATTATGTGTATTTCTAACTATCACATCATTATCTGTTAAAAAATTCATATCGCCGTCATAATCCTCGCCATTCATAGCATCCATAGTAGTATCCCAAGAGTTGAAGATAACCATGGTGTTTATATATTGATACCAGTAATCCATATCGTCATTATGCGCGACTTTCATTTTTCTTATATTCGCCGCGCTTGTCATAGGTGCGCGAAAACATGATACGTATTCCGAGCCGCAATCAACCCAATACTTACTATAAATTTCGCCAGATTTCAAAAGACCTGTGACTTCTAATCCGCAAATAGATTGCCATAGTGCAAAAGGGTCTCCGCAAGCAATTTCAAAATGCCCGTGTACTTCAAGTTTACCCAATTTTGCGCGTTGTATTCTGCTTGACAACATATCATAAATCGTTTTTGTAACGAAAGGGTCGTTCACTTCATTCGGTTCAACCATCAATGCTTTAACACAATTATTTTCGCCAGAAAGGAAAGTGTTGTTTGTTATATGTGTCCCGTTTGCATAAAGCATTAATTTTCTATAGTCGCCGCCAAGCACATCATTAAGCCAATCTATAGTAGGTTGACATAACTCGCGTATATCTTCGTCACTAAAATCAAAGTCTTGCAAGAACTGATAATTAGTAGACCACCATTCCTCATGTTTTCCTTCTGTTACTTTTGGTATTGAGAATGTATAATGGTTCTCTTTGCAATTCTCTAAATAATCGCCAATAGAAGAGTATGAATCCCACAATTTCAGCATACTATCTGTGAGTATCACACTTACTTCTCTAACATCTTGCCAATTTCCCCAAACGTCCTTTACAAAATATCCGCGCTCATTTTCTTGTGACGCGCCTTTATATTCTTCAACGAAAGCAATGTGGTCGAAAACGACAAGCATACCTTTCTCAAAACTGTACCGAGAATTGCATCCTGAGAATACATAGTCTAATCCAAGTTCTTTGCTCCAAATTTCTGCTTGCTTCGGCGTTATAGTTCCAAACCCGTCAGAGCAATCTTTATGAACCGAGTAGCCGTTTATATATTTCAAAATCGGTTCGCGAGAGTTAGAAGAATCATCTATTGTTATAACGTCCTCTATAAAATCCGTGTAGCAATCTGGTACTACCAAAACACCCTTTGGGTCTGATACTGGTGTTGACGCGGAACACGCCAACGCTTCGTATGCACCAAACTTAGCGGGTACGATAGGCTTATTTAAATCGCGCCCATTATCCAATCTTCGGCGCAGTTCTGGATGTAACCTTTCTGAGACAAAGACGACAGTATTATTTTTAATACCGCCAGTTGTTGAAAGAAGTCGCACATACTTTATACCATTAATATAAAACCCATCCTTAAATATTTGGCGGTAATCTTTATTCGAATCCATCACCACGCAAACATAATCTTCTTTAAATAATGTCTGTATTCGCTTTTCGACAAGTTCCTTCACCTTTCTTTTCGCGTCAGGAACTTCTTCTTTGCTGTGCACAATTTTAAAAATCTTCTTATTAATTTCTGTCGCTTCCATATCAACATCTGTTTTGTCGTTAAGTTCATCTATCCATCGCAAAACAGTTGAGTCAGCGAGAGCGACAAGTTCACCATTGCGGGCGGCTTCATTAAGAGTGAGATTTATGCTCCATTTCGCTTTCCGCAATCTCTTTGTATGTATTTTAAATATAAATCTCTGCCATGTATTACGTTTTATAATTTACACCTCCGCAAATCCTATTATATTAAAAGGTTTTATAGACTAATACCGTTTAGGTATACATCTTATCGCCAGAGAAGAGTTATTCCATAAATTAAATTATGGTAATATGAAAATCGGGTAAAAAATTGATTCTGCGACTTCTGACGCGCCAATATTTTATATCCCGCGCCGCGGCTTTGTGAGAAAAGAAATATATATGCCCGTAAAATATATTGTGGTAAAAGGATTTGCGACATAATACTATTTAGCCTAACATCTTATCGCCAAAAGGTAGTTATATCCTAAAATCATATTACGGTAATATATAAAATAGACTTAAAATTGAATCTACATGCACCCACAAAGTTCGCAAGAAGAGAATATTTATTATATATCTTTCTTTTCCCACATCTCATGCATTATTTTTCTGCGAAGTTCTTTTCCTTCTTCACTCATTACCCTTTTCTTCTTTGAACCGTATACCAATTCTTTCGGCGCGGAATAAGTTTTCGCGACAACATCACCTTCGCAAGTATAAACTTTTAAAAGTTCCCAATCGCCAGAAGAAACATTTTTATCATATTTTGTCATCATCGTATAATCACTTGTGTATATTTTCGCGGTATCCTCATCCCGATACCAAGTTATAGTAGTTTCTTGTTCATCCATTGGTGTTCTCAAATTATCAAAATACCCCCTTATCGAAAGAATAGGAATATATATTTTAAATATATCCCTATAAATATACCTGTACCATGGTACATTATACTACTTATGTTCGCTTTTGTCAAGAAAATTCGAACGCTCGTTCTGAACATATGTTTCCGGTGGAATGCCTCGCGGGACTTATCGCCAGAAGAGGAAGGGAAGATGGGTTGGATATTTCGCGCGGGAGTCCAAACCCCTATTATTATATTATATAATGTTATATATAAATAATAATATAATGAGTAAGGTGTATAATGATAGTAATATATAATATATATAATAATTAATATATATAATAATATATAATGAGTAAGATACATAATGATAGTAATATAGTATTATATATAATGTGGATTATAAATAATATATAATAATGCTTAATATAATATATATATAATATAAT
>OCVV012833987.1_pt1 | contig 12764 bp, 9 predicted proteins | sample 1539721 | NCBI WGS metagenome assembly OCVV01 (sample SAMN02144230, study PRJEB22623) | gut metagenome | biome: sheep rumen | host: Ovis aries | place: New Zealand
ACAGGTGTGAGTCACACCCCTACCATAGGTGTGAGTCACACCCCTCTCATAGGTGTGAGTCACATCGATTTTGAGGCTACGGGCAAGTACTTTTTGACCAATTTCGTGCGGTCTCGGAGGCTCACAAAAAGGACGTGTTTCACCCCTGTTTCACCTCTACCTCGAACGCACACCTGTATCCTCCCCCTTCGCGCACTCATGTCCACCACGTTCTTGTACCCGTATCCTCCTCCGTCTATCACCTGTATCCACCTCGCCCTCTCACCCGTATCCACCTCGCTCTCTCACCCGTATCAACCTCGCTCTCACACCCATATCAACCTCGCTCTCGCACTCGTATCAACCTCCGTCTCGCACTCGTATCAACCTCTGTCTCGCACTCGTTGTATTCCTCGATGTGACGACTGACAGAAGCGTGAAGTGATGCCTGCCAGATGCCGGAAGGCATGAGTGGGAGAAGACGGCTGATGCGAAAGGCCGATGGCGACAGACTTTCATGCCGTGCGGTTGGCGAATTGTTAAAATTGAAAAAAATAGAAGAAACGGAATAAACCTTCGGGAAGGAAGGTGGTCATATTGAACGTAAACAGCAATGAAAATCAACTTTACATTTTACAATAAAAGACTTGACAACAACCTAAAAAAACTTAACGACAACTCACTTTAAAAAACAAACACAATCATGATGAAGAAATTCTTTTTCTCTATGATGTTGGCAGCGATTTCGCTCACATCATTTGCACAGCATGGCGGCGGTCAGCGTCGCGAGTTCAAACCCGAAGAGCAGGCCACCCGCAGGGCCAACCAGGTGAAGGAGGCTGCCAAGACGACTGACGAGCAGTATCAGAAGGTGTATGACCTCTTCCTGAAGCAGGCACAGGATGCGCAGGCCAAGATGAAGGAGGCGCAGGAGAAGGGTGAACGGCCACAGTTCGACCGCGAAGGCATGCAGAAACAGCGCGAAGCCACGAATGCGGCTCTGAAGGAGATTCTCAGCGAGGAGCAGTTTGAAGCCTATGAGAAGGCTCAACAGGAACGCCGGCAGCGCGGCGGACGTGGCGGACAGCGTGGCAACAGAGCACAGAGACCCGGTGCCGTCTGACTCGATTTGATTTTCCATGTTCGTCAGACAAACAGAACGGGGGCAGTGTCAACTTCATCGACACTGCCCCCGTCTTGCTTGTTATAGGGAATAATCTGTCCTTATCGCTTCATCACTTTCTTGCCCCCCACGATGTAGATGCCGCTGGGGAGTCCGTTGAGCGAGGTGCTGCCTTGACGCACCATCTGGCCTGTGATGGAATAGACGTTGTTGTCATCGGCCTGAGGAGTGGCAGCGATGTCGCTGATGCCCACGGTCTCGATGATGTCGGTGTTGGCCACGTTGGCCTGTCCATACACGTTGGTCTGGGCAAAGCGCACCTTGTAGGGCCACTGCTCCACGTCGCCCTCCACTTCCCACGAGAGCCAGTCGCGGGTCCAGTAGGCTGTGGGGGCACCGCTGACGACGAGCCAGAGGTAGGTGCATCCTGCAGGACACTCGAAGGTGGCAATCTGGGTGGGGTCGGAGGTGTTGGCTGTGGCGATGTCGCCATAGATTCGGGTGCCATCACGTTTCAGAGCCACAAAGCCAAACTTCCAACCGCCTCGGTCCTTCTTATAGACATTGTAGCCCGATGCTCCAGCCTCGCCTGTGAGTTCGGCGTAAACGGTGGTTTCGCGTGTGGGGGCATTGAGACGGATGGCGTTGTTGCCAAAGTTCTCGATGCAGTCGGCTTTGGTGGGCCACCAGTAGCCCTCACTGTCCTCGGTCAGATTGGTCTGGTTGCGCTTGCCGATGGTAGCGGCTCCCTGGGTGCGGATGGGGTCGAGGTCGAAGGTGGTCATGCGCGCTCCGTATTCCCACATCTCGTTGTTGAGTTGTTCGAGTTTCTCGGCTGCTGAGAGGGAACTGTCCATCGTGAGGCGCATGTAAGCCTGCAAGGGGTCTTCGGGATAGCGCGACTGGTTCCAGAGGCGTCCGATGATGTCCATGCCGTGGCGATGGCAGAAGTAGTCCTGGATGAAGTAGTTGTTGTAGCGCAATCCAACACAAAGCGGATGGCGGTGCAGACCGTTGAGGGTGTCGCCGAGCCAGTCGTTGCCCCCGTCGGGGTTATTCCACACGAACTGCATGGCTGGGTAGAACTTGTAAGCCTGCCACTGGGCACACATCTCCCAGAAGACATTGAGGGTGGAGGTCCCCCAGTTGTAGTTCCAACCGTTCTGATCGTTGTTGTCGCAGTGTGTCTGATACTGGAAGCAGTGGCCAATCTCATGCGCCAAGGTCTGTCCGCTGCGCGAGGTGTGGGCACCGTTGGAGAGAGTGAGCAGACCTATCTGGTCGTCGATGCCGCTGCCGGAGGCTTCCCATGTGGTGGTGTAGCGCAAACGGATAATCATCTTGTAGGTGTCGGTCTTCGACTTGCCTTCGTTGATGGTGATGAAGCCGAGGTCGTTGGCATAAAACTCAAATATTTGGTCGGCCTTTTCCAGAATGCCTGGCACGGCGGCCGGCACGTCGTTGCCATAGCCAGCCTCCCAGAAGAGAATCCAGTGTTTGGACTGTATGGAGCGGTCGTAGCACCATTGGTTGGTCGATACTCGCAGTTGAGCATCGGTACCACAAGCATTGGTGCTGCAATAGATTTTTTTATCGACGGCTGAGATACGCGCGTTGAGTATGGTGACGGCCTGACGGAGTTGAGCGTCGGTCAGTGTGTAGTCTGTCATATTTCCCTGTGCTGTTTCGATGGCCGTCTTCAAGTTGGTGAGTGCGGTGGCCTTGGTGGCCACACCTTCCCACCACCCCGCAACAATTTGGGCATAGTCGATGCGGGTCTGCAGATTGTCGTAGAGCACACGCGATGCCTCGGCTGCCTCGATGGCGGTCAAGAGTGCAGTGCGGGCCTCGGCGAGTGCGGTCTGGTCGTAGAGGGTCTTCCCCTCACCGTCGGTACCCATGCCGGCCAAAGCGGTCTGGGCCGATGCGAGTGCGGTTTTCAAAGCATTGCCGGCAGTGTCCTGTATGCCCTTGTCGAGCAAAGCCTGCCCTTTGACCGACAGGTTCTGCACCTCTTGTGCATAACTCTCGGCAGTCAGTTCGCCGATGTATTGCAGACGGAAGTAATCGACACAGAGCCAGTTGCCTGTGGAATTGTCGGTGTGCAGTCCGATGTTGATGCGTTCTCCTTCGTCGATGACGGCAAAGCGGAGTTCATAGGTCTGCATGGCGGTCACTTCCTGCTCTGCCGTGCCAGCAAAGAGGTAGGCACCCGTTTGTGGTTCGCCTCGGTTGACGGTGCTTCCGCTACTGCTCTGCTGAATGTGGAGGGCATTGGCCTGAAGTTTATAGTTGCCCTTGGGCAGATTTTTCAGTGTCTGCATCACCGAGGCTTCGGAAATGGTCTGGCCAATGGCGGTCCAGGTCTCCAGATAGTAAGTGCCGCTCTTTTTCGAGAAGACGGAGTTGCTCTGAATGCCCATGTGACTGACCTCCCATCCGGCGGTGCCATTCGTCTCGAACGAGGGATTCTTGATGCGGCTGGTCATGACGACAGGACTTGACTCAGTGGCATTCTTCAGTTTGTAGGTCTCGGTAGCCTCCTTCACGTTGTAGTTGGCCTCCAACACTTGGGGCATGGTGGCATCGGCATTGTCATAGACCGTCTGGGCGGCATCGATGGCTGCCTTGAGGTCGGCGGCTCCCTTGCCAGTGCCCTCACCATACTGACGGTTGGCGGTGTTGATGCTGGTGCGCAGTGCGACCTTGCTGACGGTCATGTTCTCGCCTGTCAGTTTCACATAGTCAATCAGCAGATTGGCCGAGTTGGACGATGCGCCTCCTGCTGCCTTGTAGCCTATTTGCAGTTTGCCAGCAGTGGAGCGAGTGAGGGTGAAGGTGATTTTGTCCTCTGTCCATGTGCGAGAGGGAAAGCGGCTCAATGTGGAGGTGACAGAGGTGCCGCTGTTGGGAATCCATGCCAGAAGCGAGGTGCCGCCTGTCACCCCCTTGGCGTTGTAGGTGGCAGCACTGAAGGTGTAGGTGCCGGCAGGGAGCGTGACCGACTGCGAGTAGCAGAAAGTCTGTTCCCATCCTGTGGAGAGAGCCAGCGCACCGCCTGCCTCGCCATCGCGTCCTTTGGCAGGAACGCTGGTGCCGTTGAAGGTGCCTCCGAACCCAAACTCATACACGCCCGTAATAGTGTAGTTGGCACTCAGGTTGGCTGTCCAACCCTCAATGTCGCGAATCTCTTGCGCCACTCGGACCTTGCTGGTAGCAGGATAGTCGAAGTCGGTGTCGAAACCGTAGTTGGTGAGATAGTAGCGGGTCACGTCATCCTGTGCCATGACACCCAACGAAGCCCATCCCATCAACATGAGAAGTAATGTTTTTTTCATATAGCCTCTTCTTGAGATTTTGTAAGTTAGTAATGTTCTTCAGATTGCAAAGGTAGAGAAAAACTGCGACTTAGAAGGCAGACTCTTCCCTAAAAACAAGAATGAACGAGGTAAAAACTTGTCTGTTTGGCAGATTTGCCTTACCTTTGTGTCCGATGACATTCCAAACTCGACATTCAAACTCATTCATCATGAACAAAGTAATGACATTTCTCATGGGCTTGCTGGGACTAAGTGCCTCGGCTTGCAGCCAATCGTTCCAAAGCGTTTCGGTCGAAGAATTTGCAGCACTGATTGATAGCCCCGACATGCAACTGGTCGATGTGCGCACCGCCGAAGAATATGCCGAAGGACATCTGGAGGGTGCCATCAACATTGACGTGGAGAGCGATGGCTTCGTGCAGAAGGCTAAGCAACAACTCAGCACAGAAAGACCCGTAGCCGTCTATTGCAAGAGTGGCAGAAGAGCCAGCAAAGCAGCCGAACAACTGGCCTCCGAAGGCTATCAGGTGACGAACATGAAGGGCGGCATCATGGCATGGAAACTGAAACGGATGCCGGTGACAAAGGATAAGACCCAATCGGTTAGCCAATAACGCTAACCCCTTTTCCGCTTCACCCAGTTCTTTACGCGCTGGTAGCCCTCCACACCGAGAATGGTCAAGCCTCCGTACTGGCAGGTCTTGGCCATGCCGAAGAGCACGGTCCACCACACACTTTTAGCCTCCACACTGATGGGCAGCAGCATTTGGGCAAATGACAATATATAGAAGAGTATGCAGCACAGCAGCACGATGACTCCTGTGCGGAACGAGAGTGATTGAAGCCATTTCTTCATGCGGGCAAAGGCTTGGCGAGAATTTTGTTTAGTTTTTTGCCACCAGTTCATGTCCTATTTCAGTTTGATGGCGCAAAGGTACTTCTTTTTTCTCATCTGCCCAAAGAAACGCCAATGTTTGTGGAAAAAGACAGAATAGGAAAAGGTACATTTCGTGCAAAAAAAGAGGCTCACACCTGCTTGGGTGCGAGCCTTTTTTCTTGTTGATTGTTAATGTTCAAGCAAGGGGTAGTCCTTACTCCTTCACCACATCCTTCACGAGGCGAACAGGTGTCTCAAAAGCACTAACCATACAGCCTCTGTCAGGCCATATTCCCCAATTTCCGATGCTCAAGTGGCTATCCTTTGTTGACCAATATTCACCTCCGGTTGGCAGACCATCCTTGGAGAACGAGAAGCTGGTAAAAGGCAGGAATACTGCACCGGCATCTTCCATCTTCTGCCAAGTGGCGGCATCATACTGGTTGATGAGAGTGAGGTCGGTAGAATCAGTTCTGTTTGTCACGTAAATTTTTTCCTCCCATTCGATTTTAGCTGTATCGGCCAACGACTGGAACGGAACGTCCTCGGGCTGTACCCACTCGTCGGGAAGAATGATTACACCCTTCGCATTTTCAATTCTGCCGTATGCCACAAGGTTGATGGCATTGGGACGCTTCGCGAATATGTATTGCCACTCTTCGGGATTGAGTGTGCGCCACTTCACGTCCTCACCACCGTTGGCGATGGGATTGATGCCCCAGTCCGTGAATACGGTGTCTTCTTCTGCGCAGCGTTCGTAGGTAGGATTGTCGCCAGTACCCCAACCAAAAACATCAAATGTGTCCATTTCGCTCCATTTCACATCTCTGCTACCCAGAATTTCCCACTGGTGAGCAGCGAACTGAAGCGTGCCTGTAGATTTGGTGTACTGCAAGTTGCCGCTTGAGAATTTCACTTGTTTGGTTTCGCTTACTGAAAACACGCCATTGATCGTGCCTTCTTCTTTGCTGTCACAACTGGCTAACAGCATGGCGGTGCACATAGCACCAAAGAACAGAATCTTTTTCATAGGTCACTACTTTTTAGATTAGTTTTATTTGAAATAGGTTTTTGCAGAAAGGAGGCTCGCGCCGTCTGACGATGAGACGGACACGACCCTCCTTATATATAATAATGTGTAATTACTTGTTCAGAGCCAGAGCCACATTCACGGCGCAAGCCACGGTGCAACCCACCATTGGGTTGTTGCCAATGCCGAGGAAGCCCATCATCTCCACGTGAGCAGGAACTGAAGAAGAACCTGCGAACTGAGCGTCAGAGTGCATACGGCCAAGTGTGTCAGTCATGCCGTAAGATGCAGGACCGGCAGCCATGTTGTCGGGGTGCAGTGTACGACCTGTACCGCCACCTGATGCTACTGAGAAGTAAGGCTTGCCAGCGAGGATGCGCTCCTTCTTGTAGGTACCAGCCACGGGGTGCTGGAAACGGGTTGGGTTGGTAGAGTTACCTGTGATAGACACATCCACGTTCTCCTTCCAGAGGATGGCAACACCCTCACGAACATCGTCAGCACCGTAGCAGTTCACCTTGGCACGAGGACCGTCAGAGTAAGCCTTCGTCTTCACCACTTCGAGTTTGCCAGTGAAGTAGTCGAACTTCGTCTGCACATAGGTGAAACCGTTAATACGAGAAATAATCATGGCTGCGTCCTTGCCCAGACCGTTGAGGATGCAACGGAGTGGCTTCTTGCGCACCTTGTTGGCCATCTCGGCAATCTTGATGGCACCTTCGGCAGCAGCGAAAGACTCGTGACCAGCCAGGAAGGCGAAGCACTCAGTCTCTTCGCGGAGCAGACGGGCAGCGAGGTTACCGTGGCCGATACCCACCTTGCGGTCGTCAGCCACAGAACCGGGGATGCAGAATGACTGCAAGCCGATACCGATAGCCTCGGCAGCGTCGGCAGCGTTCTTGCAGCCCTTCTTCAGAGCGATAGCAGAACCTACCACGTATGCCCACTTAGCGTTCTCGAAGCAGATGCGCTGAGTTTCTTCACATGTCATGTATGGGTCGAGACCTGCTTTCTCGCAGATTTCGTTAGCCTCTTCGATAGAGGAAATGCCGTTCTCGTTCAAAGCAGCGAGAATCTGCTTCATGCGACGGTCTTGTGACTCGAATTTAACTTCTCTAATCATAGTCTTGTTTCCTCCTTATTCTTTACGTGGGTCAATAGATTTAACAACTCCCTGTTCTGGCTTCGTGCGGCCATAAGTGCCTGTAACGCTCTTGAGAGCCTCATTAGCGTCCATGCCTTTCTTCACAGCATCCATGAACTTGCCCATGTGAACATACTCGTAGCCACAAACCTCGTTGTCCTCGTCGAGGAACATCTTGGTGATGTAACCTTCGGTGAGTTGGAGATAGCGAGTTCCCTTCAACTTGGTGCCGTAGAGTGTACCACACTGTGAAACGAGTCCCTTGCCGAGGTCTTCCAGACCAGCGCCAATCACGAGACCGCCCTCTGAGAATGCACTCTGAGTGCGACCATAGACAATCTGGAGGAAGAGTTCGCGCATGGCAGTGTTGATGGCATCGCAAACAAGGTCGGTGTTGAGAGCCTCGAGGATGGTCTTGCCGGGCAGAATCTCCGATGCCATAGCGGCAGAGTGAGTCATACCAGAGCAACCGATGGTCTCAACGAGACATTCCTCGATGATACCTTCCTTCACGTTGAGAGACAACTTGCAGCAACCCTGCTGGGGAGCACACCAGCCAATGCCGTGTGTCATGCCAGAAATGTCCTTGATTTCCTTAGCCTGAATCCACTTGCCCTCTTCGGGAATTGGAGCAGGTCCGTGGTTAGGACCTTTGGCTACACAGCACATTTCCTGTACTTCTTTAGAATAAACCATAATTGTGAAACAAATTAGTTAATTAAATAAAATATTTGTGTTTTTTATTTTCACGTTTGCAAAAGTAAGAAATAAAAATAAGAAGAACACACAAAAAATGTAAAAACTTTTTATTTGGCACCATTTTTTTTGCTGAAAGGAAGAAAAGCACTACCTTTGTCGCACTGAATTTTACGATTGGCTTATTATTAACACTTCATTCAAAAGCATGAAAACTGAAATGAAAAACTGGGCGGGCATTGCTGCCGCCACCATGCTGCTGGCCAGCATTCCCTGTGGTCTCTTGGCACAGACACAAACTGATGCATCCACGACCACTGCTGCAACCGAACCCCTGTACAAACCCACACTCAAAGCCCCCGAAGGCAAGGAAATTTACATTCCGCAAGACCTGAAAGGCAACGACTTCACCGACCCTGAGGCCAAGTGGAGTTATGCCCGCTGCGCCTACACCGACGATGTCATCATCTTCTGGGAAAAGCCCTTTGGCCCCGATTTGAGCAAGGCACCCGACCTTGAAGGTCATAACATGAAAGTAAATCTCCAGAATCTGCTCCTGCGCATCCAGTCCTTCTACAACTACTTCAAAGAAAACCTCCAATTCATCAAGCCTGGCTCCAATGCCGACCGTTACCGCATGATGGTGATGCTCAACTACTCGCTCGAAGGCACCGCCTACGGTGGCGACTACGACGGAGTGATTGGCGCCCTGTGGATTGCCCCCAACCGTGTGCAAGACAATAAGTTGAACTGCATCGCCCACGAACTCGGCCACTCGTTCCAGTCGATGATAGCCTGCGACCGTCAGGGCGAGAGTTGGGGCGGTGGCGGCATATTCGAGATGTGCAGCCAATGGATGCTCTGGAATGTGAACCCCGAATGGCCCACCGACGAGAACTACCACTGGAAAGCCTTCATCGACCACGCCAACCTGCGTTTCCTCGATGGCGAAAACATCTACCACTCACCCTATCTGCTCGAATACTGGAGCATGAAGCACGGACTCACCGTCATCGGCGACCTCTTCCGTGCCGGCAAGCGTGGCGACGACCCCGCCTCCACCTACATGAAGATGTTCAACCTCAGCAACGAGGACTTTGCCAAAGAAGCCGTCGATTGCTACTCGCGTCTGCTCACCTTCGACTTCCCCGGCAAGCACGAGGCCAACAAGAAGTATGCAGGCGAGTTTGTGAACCAGAAGCCCTTGCAGGTGTTTGGTGCCAACGTTGTCAAACTCGACACCCAAGGAAAACCGACCGTAAAGGTGAAGTTCACGGGGGCCGACAAGAACGATGGCTATGCCTACCGACTGGTGGCTGTGAACGACAAGGCCCATGCCACCTATGGCGACATCGCCACAGGTGCCAAAAGTGTGCTGAAGATGAATCTGCCTGCCGACACCAAAGACGTCTATCTCGTCGTGACGGGCTATCCTCTTGGCGACTACAAACCCTACACCTTCAATCCTTACGACGAGAACACCAAACCCGAAGAACCACACATCTATACATATAATATAAAGTAATTCAACTTTCGGAAGTTCCAAACAGTCTTTTTTCAACAACGAATTTCACGAATGCCAACCGGATGGCAGACTTCCGCGAGAGGAAGTCTCATTCGTGTCATTCGTTGCACCAAAGGTGCTTCGTGTAATGTTTCTTCTCGCCGCATGAAAAAAATTCATTTCATTCGTGAAATTCGTTGTTGAAAAGACCTCCGAAACTTAAACAAAGTAACATGAAATACCTTTTCACCACATGGTGCCTTGCAGCATCGGCACTCACCGTGCAGGCACAAGTTCGACAGACACTCACATCGCCCAACGGTCATGTAAAGATTGAAATAAATGCAGATAAAGAACTGGTCTTTAATGTCATCGACAACGGGAAAACGCTCCTCCAAGGAGAAGCAGCCATGCTTCTTGAAGGAACAAAAGCCAGTCAATACATCAGTGCATCCACCCAGTCGGCCAAGGAACATTTCGACGCGCCCAACTACAAAATCACCTCGTTCGACGACGAATACAACCAGATGAAGGTGAAGAACAAGAACGGCGTGAACGTAGAGTTCCGTGCCTACAACAGCGGAGTGGCCTACCGCTTTATCACCACATCGGCCAAAGGCGAATGGACGGTGAAAGACGAGAAAGCCAACTTCACCTTTGCCGACGACTTCACAGCCTATCTTCCCTACTCCACCAACGAGAAGAACCCCAAGGCGATGGCCTTCCAAGCCACCTACGATGTAGCACCCCTCTCACAAAGCAAGCCGCTCGAAGCCTTCCTGCCAGCCACCGTCGATTGCAAGACCGCCAAAGTCACCCTGATGGAAACCGACGTGGAGAACTATCCCGGCATGTTCGTGAAGGGAGAAAAGACCTCGCTGACTGCCACCTTCGCCCCCTGCCCCAAGACCTTCGACCACTACCCTTGGAGGGTGCAGAAATACGTCACCTCCACCCAAGACTACATCGCCCAAGGCAAAGGCAACCGCACCTTCCCGTGGCGCATCCTCGCCATCACCCACGACGATGCCGAGATGCCCACCAACACCCTCGCCTACCAGTTGGCCTCCCCCTCGCGCATCAAGGGCGACACCTCCTGGATTCGTCCCGGCAAAGTGGCCTGGGACTGGTGGAACGACTGGAGCATCACCGGTGTAGGCTTCAAGGCCGGCATCAACCAAGAGACCTATCGCCACTACATCGACTTCGCCGCCAAGCACGGACTCGAATACATCATTCTGGATGAAGGCTGGTATAACCCCAAGAGCGGCGACATGCTCACCGTCATCCCCGACCTCAACCTGCCCGAACTCGTCCGCTACGGCCAACAGAAAAACGTCGGCATCATCCTCTGGACAGTCTTCAACGTGCTGGACAAGCAACTCGACGAAGCCTGCAACCACTATGCCGCCATGGGCATCAAAGGATTCAAAGTCGATTTCCTCGACCGCTACGACCAAGAAGCCACCCAGATGATATACCGCATCGCCCAGCGTTGCGCCCAGAGCCATCTCATGCTCGACTATCACGGCATCTTCGCCCCCCAAGGCATCACACGCACCTGGCCCAACGTCATCAACTTCGAAGCCGTCTTCGGCATGGAAGAAGTCAAGTGGACCGAACGCGCCAAAGTGCAACGCGATGGCCAGACCATAGACGAGCCCTCCAAAGACATGCCCCTCTACGATGTCACCTTCCCCTTCATCCGAGGCATGGTCGGTCCCGTCGATTTCACCCCCGGCGGCATGCGCAACGCCAGCAAAGCCGACTTCCAGCCCATCTACCACCACCCCATGACCATGGGCACACGATGCCACCAACTCGCCCACTACATCGTGCATGAGTCGCCCCTCACCATGCTGGCCGACACCCCCACCGCCTACGAGCGAGAACCCGAATGCACCGCCTTCATCGCCTCCCTCCCCACCGTCTATGACGAGATGCGCGTGCTCAGCGGCAAGATGGGCGAATACATCATCGTGGCGCGCCGACAAGGCAACGACTGGTATGTGGCAGGCGAAACCAACTGGCAGAGCCGCGACATACAAGTCAGTGCCTCCTTCCTCCCCCCAGGCACCTACGAGATGACCGCCTTCCTCGATGGCGAAAATGCCGACAAGACAGCCACCGACTACAACGTGTGGCAACAAACCTTCACCCTACCCGTCAGCACCGACCACTCCATCACCGTCCACATGGCCAGCGGCGGTGGCTTTGCCGCCAAACTCATCCGAAAGTAAACATCCCCCTATTCGCAAAACAGGTTTGACGCACAGCCAAACCTTCCATAAGGGTCACTCCACACCCTCTCAACCGACGTCCCCGATGTCGGTCAACCGATGTCCCGGACGTCGGTCGACCGATGTCCGGGACATCGGTTTTTAAGGTATTACGACCTCCATTTCGTTTCACCCTCCTCTTTGCCTGTTCGGCAGCGACATATTTGTTCGTCCGACAAATAGAAGAGAACAAACAAGCATTTGAAGTGCCCCCCAGAAGTTTTCTGTCCAACTTCTGGGGGGCACTTCAAAAAAGGCACACCCCCTTGTTTGTGAAACGGATGTAGAACTTCAATCTAATATTTGAATCTCCAAATGTTGAGATTGTTCTTTTTATCTCCTCGATCTGATGCAAAATAGATGAAGCCGTCTTCAGACCAGTAAGGATGAACATCCTTAGACTTATTCAGTGTCAATCTCGTGAGATTTCTTCCGTCTGAACCAATAACATAAATGTCAAAGTTATCACTTTTATCTGTAGCGTCAAAAACGATGCGCTTTCCATCAGGACTGAATCTTGGGCGTTGACACGATTTTAAGGATGCGTCAGTAAGTTGCGTCTGATTCTCACCATTCACATCCATTATCCATATATAAGCGTGTTCACCATCGCCTGTTGCCTTTGCATATGTGATTTTCTTGCCATCGTAAGAAAAAGATGGTGTTGTTCCATTTCCCAACAACGTATTTTCCCCTGTCTCTATATTTTTTATCCAAATTTGGGTTCATCCCCGAATTGCGTTGGCAAGTTTATATAGTAGTATAGAAAAAGCCGCCAATTCATTATCTTTGTGGTTCCCCAACCATATCAG
>OCVV011225684.1_pt1 | contig 12761 bp, 15 predicted proteins | sample 1539721 | NCBI WGS metagenome assembly OCVV01 (sample SAMN02144230, study PRJEB22623) | gut metagenome | biome: sheep rumen | host: Ovis aries | place: New Zealand
TTATTTTCAATAGAATCCATAATATCGATAATCTGCTTATCATAAAAATTATCATACTCAATTCGAACTTCATTATTTGGGAGTATAATCATATCATTAATAATTAAAACTAATAACTTTTCATCAACATCCACCGGATAGTTCACCCCCAAATTTTTAACACTGAATCTTATTATAAATAAATTTATCTTTTTTTCAATTAAAAATAAAAATTTTTATACAATTAACATTATGCATAATCTTTTTTTATATCAATTTCCAAAAAAAGACTACTCTCAAAAAGTAATCTTACTATTTCTACTTGTTATATTCTTTTAATAAATCAATAACTCGTCTCATTTTTAAATCATATTGGATTAAATCAATTCCACCAAAGTCTTCTAAAAACTCATCTTTCTTCATTTGATACTTTTCAGCTAGTTTTTCAGCCTCTTTATTAGCTTCTTCCAAAGTCACTTCTAATTTTTCAATATCCATAACTTCTTCTAACATTAAACGATATAAAACGTTGTTATAAGCTTCCTTCTCCATTTGAGATTTTAAATCCTTTTCGGTAGAATTAGTAAATTTATAATATAAATCTAATGAAATACCTTGTCCCTTCATCTGCTGCTCAAATCGATTCATTAAATGCTCTATTTCTTCATCTACCATTTCTTGCGGAATATCAACTTCTACATTTTTAGCAACATTTTCTAACAAAGTATCAACATATCTATTTTCAGCTTCCATTTCCTTTTGAGCTTGAATAGATTTTTTGATCTCATCTTTTAACTTTTCTTCAGAATCAATTCCGTCCATTCCTAAATCTTCAAAAAAATCTTCATCCAATTCACGAGTTTTCTTTTCTTTTATTTCATGTACTTTTACTTTAAATACAACATCTGCTCCAGCTAACTCTTCTACTCCATAATCTTTTGGAAAAGTCAAATTCAACTCTTTTTCTTCTCCCTCTTTCATTCCTATCATTTGTTCCTCAAAACCAGGAATAAAATGATGAGAACCAATTTCTAGAGAATAGTTTTCACCTTTTCCACCTTCAAAAGCAACACCATCTTTGTAGCCATCAAAATCAATAATAGCAACATCACCATCAGCTATAGTACCATTTTCCTTAATAACTAACTCTGTATATTTTTCAAGAAGATGTCCCATTTCATGATTAACTTCTTCATCTGTTACCTTTACCTTCTCAGGCTTAATATTTAATCCTTTATATTTCTTAATAGTAATTTCTGGCTTTGTAATAATCTTAAAAGTAAATTCAACACCATTATCATCAATACCTTTAATATTAACACTTGGTTGAACTACAGGTTTAAGATTAGAATTATCCATTGCTTTATGATATGCTTTATCAATTACTAAATTAGCAGCATCTAAATATAATGATTCTTTACCAAATCTTTTCTCATATATATTTCTTGGAACTTTTCCTTTACGAAAACCATCTACTTTTACTGTTTTCTGTTTTTTTAGAAAAACTTGATCACAAGCATTTTTCCAATCTTCACCTTCAATTTTTACAGATATTTCATGAATATTTTTTGTCTCTTTTTTTGCCATACTTATCCCTCCAATGACATATATTATACATTATATTTAATAATGTTACAATAACAAAAGATATTTTCTATTAATTTAAAAAAATAGTAAACATTGTATATTTATCACAAATGATAAATTTCTTTATTACACAGAAAACTAACCATTTAAAGAAAACATAAAAAATATAATAAAACATCAAAATAATTTTTGATGTCTTAAAAAATAACAAATTATTCCAAAGTAATCTTTTTTAAACCATAACCGCCAACACTATCTTTTTTAAAAGTAAAAGTAGTAACAGGAAGTTGATCTTTAAACTTTTGATAAGCTACATCAAAATCTTCTTGGTCATATTCACCATCTGTATCATAAAGACCTTTTGAAGGATTTAGATTAGCTTCTTTATAAAAGTTCATAATGGGACCACAAGTACTTCCGCAATAATTACCATATAATACTTTTCCTTGTATTTCCATAGTATTATTGTCATCATCACGGAAACCTTTTAGAAAATAAAACTTTGATTGAAAAGAACCTTCTCCTCCATGACCATGCAAAACATCAGCTGCAAAAGAATACTGATTATCATTAAATCTGTACAAAACACCATCCCCAACAGGGCAAGGAATATCTTCATCTGTATAAGAAACATCTGCTCCATAAACATATTGAACCATATTTTTCATTAAGTCTTTTGAAAAAGAATCTCGATAAGTAATTATCTTCTTCACATTACCAATAGAAAATGAGGTCCATAAAATATTCTTGTTAGAAAAACTAGAAATTTCCAATGGATACTGATTACCATAATGATTATTAAAATATTCAATAATAGCACCATAGTTAGAAATATCTTCTTCACTCATTTCAACTATTGGATTCTTTTCAGTATCACTTTCTGTTTTTGCTGTAGTTTCCCTCTGAGACTTTTTATCATAAGATAGTACATCATCTTTAATTAACAGCATAACACCTCCAGCAATTCCCAACCCCAAAAGAACACCGAATATCAAAACTAGTAAGAAAGATACATGACTAGGATGGTCGCTAGAACATTTTTCTTTTTTACACGAAACATCTTTTATCTCACCATTTCCTTCTGATAATTGTTCAATATTCTGATTCTTTACCTCTTTTTCATTTTGTTCCATAAATCCTCCTTATATCATTAAAACAATTATAACACAAAAAGTAAAAAGGCTAGCCTTTTTTTTGCTTTAAAATAAAATTATAGGAATCTTTCATCATGTCTTCAAGCCCAAGTTCAGCTTTCCAATCAAGTTCCTTATAAGCCCTACTTGGATCAGCATAACAACTTGCAATATCTCCTTCACGTCTACCTATTATTCTATAAGGAACTTTAACATGATTAACCTTTTCAAAATTATGCACTAAATCAAGTACACTATAACCAATTCCAGTTCCAAGATTATAATAATAAATTTCTTTAGAAGAAATTGCTTTTTCCAACGCTTTCAAATGACCTTTAGCTAAATCAACAACATGAATATAGTCTCTTACTCCAGTACCATCTGGTGTATCATAATCATTTCCAAAAATATTTAACATTTCTAATTCTCCAGTAGCTACTCTAACAATGTAAGGCATTAAATTATTAGGAATCCCATTAGGTTTTTCCCCAATAAGTCCAGACTTATGAGCACCAATTGGATTAAAATAACGTAACACTATAACTGTAAAATTAGAGTTAGCAACGGTAATATCTTTTAATATTTTTTCGTTCATCCACTTTGTCGTGCCATAGGGATTAGTTGTAGATCCAACTTTACAATCTTCTGTAATAGGAAGAACTTTAGGATTACCATAAACAGTAGCAGAAGATGAGAAAATAAGTTTGAAGCAACAATGTTCAATCATTTTTTTACATAAATGCAAAGTTGAAAGCAAATTATTTTCATAATACAAAATAGGTTTTTCAACAGATTCCCCTACTGCTTTATAACCAGCAAAATGCATAACAGCATCAATTTTATGCTCACTAAAAATCTTCTCCAAAGCATCCAAATCACAAACATCATTTTGATAAAAAGAAAATTCTTTTCCTGTAATTTTTTTAATATTATCAATAACATCAATACTAGAATTATATAAGTTATCAATAACAACAACTTCATAGTCATCATCTAATAATTCAACAACGGCATGACTACCAATAAAACCCAAACCACCAGTAACTAATATTTTCATAATACTAACCTCCAAAAATTTTATTATACTCATCTACCACACAAAGCATTTCTCTACCAATCGCAGAATCAGTAGTTCCATCTTCTATACTTTTCAATAAAAAATCCTTTAAATATCGAAAATGAATATAATACAAATTAAATTGAGTAACCAACTCCAACTCATCATAATGTGTTTCAGAAAAATTAGGAATCTCATCTGTAAAAAAACGATAATAATAAATTTCATTTAAAACTTTTTTAGCAGTTCCAAAATAATTATTATCATAAGTTGAAATACATAAGAAAGGAGCTTCTTTTATTTCTAATGAAATTCCAATTTCCTCTTTTATTTCTCGAAGAATACATTTATCCATATCTTCGTTTTCCTCTTTATGACCACCAGGAAATTGATAAGTATTATTGTTATGAGCAATTAAAATTTTTCCACTAGAATTAATTATTAAAGCTTTAACACGAACAACTTTCATTTCAATATCTTTATCATTCAATAAATAGTCATTAATTACAATTTTTTTAATAATATCACTTCCTTAATACAAGAATCGCTCCCAATATTCAATAGTATTAGAATTAACTGTATTAAATACATAATCAATAGTCCTAGCCATATAATCAGCTTTTTTCCAAATAGTGGTACCATAGTTCAAACAACTAGCTTTACTATTAGCCATCATGAATTCAAACGTTGATGCCCGATCTTCTGCCCCTGAAGTCTGAGCATAATTATTAACAAAAAAAGAGTCTTCTGAAAAAGTATTAACAAAAGAATAATCATTATAAACAGTACCCCAACTAAATCCAACAGGATTAAAACTGTCCCAACTATTAAATGTAGCCCCTCTTTTCATAAGAAATCTTTCAATATAATGATAAGATTCATGATAAAAAGATTCTTCAAACGGATGAACAGCTGCAATAGATATATTGGCATAGGTATAGCTAGAATCAGTAATACCCGTTATACTATCATCGGAATAATTATTAATTAATAAAACAGTAAGAGGAATTCCTCCACTTTTTATTTCTTGAAACATTCCTTTTGGATAAAGATTCAAAACTTTTTTTAAATAATTTAATTGCTTATTTACTTCATTATCATTTAAAATAGGTGTCGTCATAATAGTACCAGAAGTGGTATTGATAGAATAATTCGTAGTCTCATCTCCATAACGAACTGCAACCCCAAAATCACTTTGGATTTCATCTCTCAAGTTACTATTAATAACATCAAGCGTAGTTATATTAGAATCAACACTAGTATTTCTATTACTGTTAGAGTCTACAGGATAATCATCAGTGTTTGGAATTGGAAAAGTATTTGAAGTATTTCCACTTTCAGAAACATTGCCAGTACTCCCTACTCCACTACTATCAGGAACAATAACAGTTCCATCAACAGTCGTAACAGAAATAGTACTATCTGTACCATCAACAACTGTAACATCTTTAACAGGATCAATATACCGATAATTTCCATAAACACTCAAAATAATCCCATAAAATAATAAAGCTATTGAAATAAAGAAAAGTATTTTTGCATAATAAGTTAAATCTTTCTTAACTATACCAGGCATGAAACCCCTCCTTTCAATAGCTTTCATAAAAAATAGAATTATTATTCATCACTATAAAAATTGAATTTTTTCATTTTTTGAGAAATATTGTCTAGACTCTTCATAAGACTTTTAGCATCATCACTAGAAAGGCCATCCACAGAAAACAAATCATTGTTTTCACTAATCAACCGAAAAGTAACAAGACTTTCATTTGGAAAAAAAACAATATCCTTTTTTTTAATTGAAATCATACAATATATTTTTTGAACAAGTGGCATTTAAAAACTATGACAAAAAGAACTATCACATTTCATAAAAACATTTCTAAATTTCTCTTCAGTTCCCATTTGAGAAACAATAAATAATTTCATTTTTGCCATATAATTTTCAATTTTCATCTCAAAAAGAATAGACTTTTCCTTTTTAGAAAGAGAAAAAATATTAACAATCTGATTAATATAATCATTATACTTCAGTTTTTTCTCCATGAATTTACTCCTTACTATCGCCTTCCAACTCCTGCAATTTAGCAGTTATCTTCTCAGATAATTTTTCTGCTTCCTCAGGATTTATTTCATACAAACTTGGAAGATTACTCATAAGTTCTTCAAGATTTTCTTTTGTTACTTCACCATTAGAATCTAATTTTGCTGCTTGAGTTTTACAAGAAGCTTGTAATTTATTAAACTGTTTTGACGTAACAACAATCACTTTTGGTATAGTTACTCCAGCTAAAAACGTTAAAGTATTACCAGGAATATCTTCCCCTAAGGAAACTATAGTATTTCCGGTTGGCTTATTATTTTCTACACTTTCATCGCCAATTCGAAAAGGGACTAAAGAATTTGTATCCTCTACTTGAGAAGCTGGTGCAGACTTACTAATATTATTTACTTCCTTGTTATCAGAAGAAATTAATAGATTATTTTCTAAAGAACTATCCTTATTTTCAATCACAGAATCATTGTTATCAGGCGTCATAACCATTATAGGATCAGCAACATTTTGAGTTTCTGAATTATTCTGCGTAGAATCAATCAAAGGTAAAATAGCTGTTGGTTTATTTTCTTCTTTTTCTGGACTATCTTTAGTACTACCAGCTACTTTACTAGAATCTGGAAGCGGTAGTCCAGTTGCTGGTTTATCCTTTACTTTTTCTGAACTATCTTTAATACTACCAGCTACTTTACTAGAATCTGGAAGTGGTAGTCCAGTTGCTGGTTTATCCTCTACTTTTTCAGGAATATCTTTAGTACTATCAGCTACTTTACTAGAATCTGGAAGCGGTAAATCAACAGATGGTTTAGTCACCGCCGTTTCTGAAACAGAGTTTGCACCTTCAATTGGAGATTCCTTAGGAGAAACATTCTCTATTGCCTCAACAGTAGAATCCTTAGTAAATAACGTATTATCTAATAAAACTTTATACCCTAAAATAGAATTTGTGAGAGATGTAGTATTTGTCAAAATAAGAGACAATTGACTTTGTAACTGTTCAATTAAAGTAGAAATATTTTTTTTATCTTCTAAATTCTGGACATCATTTAAAGAAAGTTCCAAAGAAGAAATAACATTTTGAATATCAGAAACTACATCAAAAAGCACACCTTTTATCTGTTGGATTGCGCCTATAATACCATTTTCAAAACCCATTTAATTCACCACCTTATAAAGCATTCGCAATTTCTTTCAATAATTCTTGAACAGTTAACCACTCTTGATTATCATCGATATCTTGAAGTTTAAGTGTATCTTTTTCTTTTATAAATCGAGAAATATAAATAATCTCTCCAGAATTATCATCGGCTTTTTCACCCTTCGAATAGACTATATAAGTATAATTTGTTTTTTTATCAATTAAATAGGTAACTAACTTTACTTGTACCACTGTACCATCATCGCTTTTTATTACAACATTCTCATTCTCACCCATAGACAAACTCCTTTTACTCTAAAATATATTATACCCAATTTTTACAAAGAAGTAAACTACCTAAATTGAAACATTAGCCACTCTGGTTTGAATAGTAGTAAAATACCAATAAGAACCATAATAATACCACCAAGAAAATGGGAATATTTATTATATTTACTAGAAATACCAGTAACCTTCATTGTAAACATTGCAAGAAAAAATATAACTAAATCATCAATTAAAAAAAAGAAAATATAAATTAAAGTATAAAAAATCTTCGAAGCAGAATTAACATAATTTAAAGCAAGTAATTCCGTAAAAACTAAAGGAAGTCCTGCAGAACAAGCAAGTTCTACTAAGTTAACAGAAACCGCAAGCCCAATCACTCCCAATAAAGCAAGAAAAAAACTTTTTTCACCAGTAAATTTACGAATTTTTTTAAATACCTTTTTTCGCTTTTTTTCATCAACAATTTGACACCCACTATCATCTTTTGTTTTAACAAACTGATATAAATTGAACATTCCACCAAGAAGAGCAATAAAAGCAATAAAATTACGAAGCCAAATAATAGTTGTAATTTTAACTGCAACTTGAACCCAAGAAAGCATAATCAACATATAGACAAAAGCAGACGTTAATAAAAATGTCAACCCCAAAATCCACATTCTCTTACGATTTTTCATTCCAATTAAAATACTAATTAAAAATAATAAAATCCACATTGCACATGGATTAAATCCATCGATAAAACCAATAACAACAGCTGCGGTTACAAGAGAAACTTTTTTTAGATTAACGTTTCCAAATAGAGGAAGTTTCATAGTCATTTCCCTATCACTTTTTTCTTCTTTTTTCGAAAATGAACTTTCCTTAAATTCATCTTTCTTATAAGTTCCAGATAATATTTCAGAAACAACATCTCGATACTCCTCTTTTTGATAATATTCAATAGCTCTACGAATTTTCTCACCAGTTCCATTACCATATCCTAAAATAACACTATCAGCAATAATAGTTACCGGTACCCCTGCACCTTTTACATCTAATTCTTTTTTCACTTTTTCTAACATCTCAGCGTTTTTATCATTATACCAAACTTCATATTTAATAATTCTTAAATTGGAATAATCTTTCTTTATTTTATTCAAAAACTTTTTTTCATCAGCACAATGAGGACAACCATCACCATGAAAGAAATATAGCGTAATTTTGTCATTTTCCTTAGCAAAAGCCATTAAAGGAAAAAGAAAAATGAAAAGAAATAATAAAAACTTTTTCATACTACTCATTCACCTCTAAATATTTTTTTTCTAATTCATCAAAAGAAACTTCTCCTACTAATCTCCCTAATTCCCTATTATCAGAATAAAAAAGAAAAACTGGTAATATTTCCCCAGGAGAATACTTTTGAACTTCATCCTCATCCATATCATAATCAAGCTCAATTGCATCAAACGAATATTTATCTTTTAACTGTTTCCAAACCTTATTTGTAATTAAACATGCACCACACCAAATAGCACTAATTTTTATGACTTTCATAAATTTCTCCTAAAACTTAAATTATCAATGCATTCTTCAAAATTCTTTATAAAATAATCAATTTCTTCTTTTGTTGTAAGATAAGATAAACTAATCCTCATACTCCTACTAGCTCTATCTTTATCATGCGTAACAGAATAAACTGCTTTTGAATAATCACTAGTAGAACAAGCTGTCTGCGTAGATACATAAATTTCTCTCTCATCCAAAGCATTCAACATAACTTCACTTTTAATTCCATTTAAGCTAATATTTATGATATGTGGTAAGCAATAATCATTACTATTAATGAACACATCTAATTTTTTCAACTTATCCATTAAATAGTCATGAATATCAACAACATTTTGATATTTTTCATTAAAATCATCATAAGCTAATCTTAAAGCTTTGGCAAAAGAAGCAATCAAGGGAGTAGCAGGGGTCCCACTACGAAAAGCAGTTGTACTTTTTCCTCCATGAATTAGTGGCTCTATAATTAATCTTTCTTTCTTTATAAGAGCTCCAATTCCTTTCATCCCATAAAACTTTTGACAAGATATACTCGCAAGATCTAATAAAGAAAAATCAATTTTTTCTTTTCCAATACTTTGTGTCACATCACTATGAAAAAAAATCTTTGGATGTTTTCGAATGACTTCCGATATCTTAGAAAGATTTTGTCTTACTCCAACCTCACTATTAACAGAAGCAATAGTAACTAAAATTGTATCATCCCGAATTAATCTTTCCAAATCATCTAAATCAACTTGACCATTATCATCTAATTTAACAAAATCAATTTCATACCCAATACTAGATAAATAATTAAGAGGTGCAATAACAGAAGAATGCTCTAATTCTGTTGTTATAATATGATGACCACGATTAGCATACTTTAAACAAACACCCTTAATTGCCATGTTATTAGCCTCACTAGAACCGCTTGTATAAATAACTTCGTTAGGATTAATATTTAACAAATTAGCAATTTGTTTTGTACTAGCATCAATCAATTCCTTAGCCTGTATTCCTAAAGAATGTAAAGAATTAGGATTGCCAATAAACTCTCTACAAACTTTGCTATAGGTATCAATAACAGAATCATTAACAGGAGTAGTCGCACTATAATCTAAATAAACCATAAACCTACCTTCTTTCATCATCAATTATATCTAAAAAACAATAAGAAATAAATAAAAAAAAAGTTGAACATCTCAACTCTTAGTTTAGTCAGAAATTATTACTAATTTACTCTAAAAATTTATTTTTTCTAGTTGCTCTAGTACTTCATAATGAGAAACTCCATTACTAATAATTGCCCCATTAATACCACTATCATATTTTTGATGATTTCCTTCCATATCAGTAACTATTCCACCAGCTTCTTCTACAATTAAAGAAGAGGCTGCTATATCACAATTACCATGTTCAGTTCCTGGAAACAAATCACAAGCAAACATTCCTTCTGCAATAGCCATACAACTTCTAGCAACACTACCTATTGATGATATCTTTACTTTTGAAAGTAATTTACTAGCAACTCTCATAGTATCATATTTTGCATTATTCCATATTTCATAATTTAATCTGTATCCTAAATCACCTAAATGCAAATTATTAACATGAATTTTTTTCTCATTACAAAAAGCACCTTTTCCCCTAATTGCTGTATACATCTTATCTAAGAAAGGATCATAAACAACACCAACTTGCACCGTGCCATCAACTACCAATGCAAGAGAAAAAACAGATACTGGTATTCCAGCCATGAACATTCCAGTTCCGTCTATCGGATCACATACCCAAACATATTTAGAATTGTTTACATATTTTTCTTCTTCCCCATTTACAGAATGTTCTGGATACCTTTTTTTTACTTCTTCAATTAAATAAGCATTAATATTTTTATCTACTTCGGTTACAATTGTTCTATCACTTTTAAATTCAGACTTTTTATCTTTCAAAAATTTTTCTTTAATTGCACCACCAGCATAATAAGCAATTTCAATAGCAAAATTTAAATATTCTTCCATACAATCTCCACTTTATTATTTATTAGTATTTTGATAATAATCCCTCTCAGCAATACTACCAGCTATACTATCTAAATCTTCTTCCACAATACCCATATTATTTAATTCATCTTCAATCATAAAAATCAATTCTTTTAAACTATTACAATTATTATAAGGTATCTGATACTTATTCAAAACATCAATTTCTCTATTAGTAAGAAAAATGCCATTCCCAATATCTTGAAAGGAATTACTAGAAAAATCTATATCAGAAATAAGGGAATCTATATCATAATCCTTCTTCATTATTTACAGCTATATCCATGATTCTTCATATGCATCATAAATTCTCCATCTGTATAATTATCCCCAACAGTAAGTGGAATAACATTACTACTTTTCGTATTAGAATTAACAATAATTTCTAAATCATCATTAACTGAAAAATCAATATTATTCAATAAAACAATCTCATTTTTATGAACTTTCATTGTAACTGTAATAGCATTATCACTAATAGAATATTTAACTTTATCTCCTAAATAACCTAATGTTTTCTCAAGTGAATACTTAATACTATTGCGATGAGTGTCATCTGCATATTTCGAAGGCAAAACAATTGTTTTCACAACAACCATTTCCGTAATCTTCTTACCATCAATAATAGCATTAACTTCTTCACTTACTTTAACATCAGCATCAAATACTCTAGTACGATTACAAATAACTTCTGTCTGCTTGATTGTAGCAAACAAATAAACAATAATTAAAATAACCATGACAGTAATAACAACAGGAAAAGTCATACTCTTTCGAGTAACCATTAAACCACCTCTTAACTTAATTGTAATTAAATATTACAATATTTAAAATTATTATTCTCTCTTTCAGATTAAGAAATCCAATTCAAAAAAATTATATATTCTTATTAAGGTTTTATAGGCCTAAAACACTTACGTAGTCTAGGATTTTCAGTTGATGGAATTTTTTCAGTTAACGTCCAATCTTCTACTTCCTCGCATTTTTTTCTAGCTAGCAAACCATCTTCAATCATATCTAAAATATCAGCATCATGACATTTAAGTTCACAAAGGTGTGCTAGTAAGTTCTCATCAGAATATTCCTCATTTCCAACCATGTATTGCATTTGATACCAAACGAGACAATCTCCAGCTTCAAAACATGTCTTTAAAAGTTCAATCATTTCTTTGTCAGATACTTTTTTGTTATATTTTTCGTTATAAGCTCTTTCTATTCTTCTAACAAAACAAAAAACCCCAGGACTTAAAGAATAATTACCAACTTTCATATTATTCCTCCTTTCCCCATATTATAAGAAAAAAAGAAGGAAAAATCAACTTTAACACTTTTTATAATCCCTTAAATATTAATCTTTCCATTTCCAATCTTTAACAAATGGCATATCTTCTCCATACTCAGAAATATATTTTTTATGTTTTTCTAGCATTTCATGACACCAATCAATCAATACTTGACTTGTTTTTTGATATCGTGGAATTTCTTTCAAAATAGCCTCTACTAAATGGAATCGATCAATCTCATTTTGAACACGAATATCAAAAGTCGTTGTTATAGTACCCTCTTCTTTATATCCATGAACATGTAAATTTCGATTAGCTCTCTTATACGTTAATTGATGAATTAAAGAGGGATACCCATGAAAATTAAATATAATCGGTTTATCTTTGGTAAAGATTTTATCATACTCCTCATCACTCATTCCATGAGGATGAGTATCAGAAGATTGCAATTTCATTAAATCAACGACATTAACAACACGAATTTTAATTCCTTTTACACTTTGTCTTAAAATATCAACAGCAGCTAAGGCTTCTAATGTTGGAGTTTCGCCACAACATGCTAATATAACATCAGGATTCCCATTATCATTACTTGCAAAATCCCAAACACCTAACCCCTTGGCACAATGATCATTTGCTTGTTTTTTATTAAGCCATTGAGGCCTTGG
>OCVV011315778.1_pt1 | contig 12759 bp, 10 predicted proteins | sample 1539721 | NCBI WGS metagenome assembly OCVV01 (sample SAMN02144230, study PRJEB22623) | gut metagenome | biome: sheep rumen | host: Ovis aries | place: New Zealand
TAAAGGGGGCTGTCAGCCGACAGGCTGACTGGGGGATACGCCAGTAGCGCCGAGCATCGCTCGTCCGCATAAAAACCTCCCCTGTGCAAGGGGAGGTCAATGTGTAGACAAACCCCAAAATGTCATTGCGAGACCAGTTCGCAAACTGGTCGTGGCAATCCGCTTGCCCCACCCCCTCGTAGGGGCGACCCTTGCACTCGCCTGCCCTTGCAATGGCCCCCTTGCCTAAAGGGGGCTGTCAGCCGACAGGCTGACTGGGGGATACCCCGTAGCGCCGAGCATCGCTCGTCCGCATAAAAACCTCCCCTGTGCAAGGGGAGGTGCCTGCTGTCGATCCCCCGCGAGACAGCAGGCGGAGGGCTTGTCTCCTACCATTTCTCATTCAGAATTATAAAAACAGCCGTGAGGCGGATCCGCATCCATCTGCGAACCCGCCCCACGGCTTGTTCCTATTCTGCTCTGTTTATTCCGCGTTCAGCCGGATGATGCCCAGCAGCACATTGGTCGCCTTGTCCATCTCCTGGGCGCTGGCGTGCTCATGCGGCCCGTGGCAGCAATAGCCGCCGGTGCCCAGATTCGGGCACAGAAGCCCTCGGAAGGAAAGCTGCGCCCCATCGGTGCCGCCCCGGATGGGGACCCGCACCGGCTCCATGCCCTCGGCCCGGATGGCCTTCTCCGCCAGCTCCACCACCTGCATGTTTTCCTGCAGCTTCTCGATCATATTCCGGTACTGCTCCCGGATCGTGAGCTTTACGGTGCCCTCGCCGTACTTCTCGTTGATGAACTTCTCGATCTGTCGCAGGGTCTTTTCTCTCGCGGCGAAGGAAGCCGCGTCGTGGTCCCGCACAATGTAGTGCAGCTCCGCCTTCTCCACCGTGCCGCACATCTCCGTCAGGTGGAAGAAGCCCTCGTGATCCTCGGTGTGCTCCGGCCGCTCGGCGGCAGGCAGCAGAGCGTTGATCTCCATGGCCACCAGCGCCGCGTTGATCATCTTGTCCTTGGCGGATCCGGGATGGATGTTGAAGCCCTTCACCTCAAACACGGCGCCCGCCGCGTTGAAGGTCTCACAGTTGACCTCATTGGTTTCTCCCCCATCCACGGTGTAGGCAAAGTCCGCCCCAAATCGCTCCAGATCCAGAAGCTCAGCGCCGTGGCCGACTTCCTCGTCCGGAGTGAAGCAAACAGCGATCCGCCCGTGGGGGATCTGCTCCTTGATCACCCGCTCGCATGCGGTCATGATCTCCGCGATGCCGGCCTTGTCGTCCGCTCCCAGCACGGTGGTTCCGTCGGTGGTGATGATCGTGTGGCCGACCAGGCCCTTCAAATGGGGGAACTGCTCCGGGTCAAGCACTCTCCCGCTCTCGCCAAGGGGGATAATGCCGCCGTCGTAGTTTTCCACCAGCGTGGGCTTCACGTTCTCCCCGGAAAAGTCCGGAATGGTGTCCAGGTGGGCGATCAGGCCGATGCAGGGCTTATCCTCCAGTCCGGGCGTCGCCGGCAGGAAGCCGTAGGTGTAGGCGTGCTCGTCCACGAATGCGCCCTCCAGGCCCAGCTCCTTCATTTCCTTCTCCAGCAGCCTGCTCAGATCGAACTGCCGCTCGGTCGTCGGCGTCACGCTGGTATCCTCAGAGCTCGCCGTGTGCACCTGCACATACTGGACCAGTCTCTCATATGCTCTCATGTTCAAGAACCTCCTTATAGAATGACAAGAATACTGCTTTCAGTTAGCCCGCCCGCTAAGCTTCCCTGTGCAAGGGGAGGTGCCTGCTGTCGCTCTCACGCAAGAGGGGTTGTTCAGTCCCCCTCGCACGCGCTGCTGCCCTTGGCTCCCCCACCGGGGGAGCTGTCGCGGCGGCCTGCCGCAGTGACTGGAGGGGTCCCCCGTAGGGGCGACCCTTGCGGTCGCCCGCCTCCTGGCTCCCCCACCGGGGGAGCTGTCGCGGCGGCCTGCCGCCGTGACTGAAGGGGTCCCACGCCGTAGGGACGAGCATCGCTCGTCCGCTCTATTCGGTCCGCGCTCCCTTACTGATAAACCTCCGCGTAGACAAACAGCCGCCCCTTGCGGCTGGTGCCGCCGGTGCCCAGGATCTTACCCTTCCCTGCCCCGCGCAAAGAGAGAATGTCCCCCTCCTGCACCGTCTTGTCTGTTTTCAGGCACTCCTCGTAATTCAGGCTCAGGGCCCCGGCCTCGATCTGCCGTGCCGCCTCCGTGCGGGACAGGTGGAACATCCCCGCCGCGATGGCGTCCAGCCGCATGCTCATCACCGAAAAGCTCAGTTCCTTCACTTGCCGTTTGGGCTCAGGGATCGCGCTGAGAGGCACTTCCTCGGCCTTCACGCTGACCCGCCCCACCTTCTCGATGCCCAGCAAATGACGCAGCACGCTTGGCATGCAGAACACATAGGCCTTGCTTCCTTCCACCCGGATATCGCCCAGCCATTCCCGGCCGATGCCCATACCCAGGATCGCACCCATGTAGTCCCGGTGTCCCGGCTCCCCGAAATAGGCGGTAAGGATCATGGCCTTCAGATACTCCTCCGGCTGAAAAAGATCCTCTTCCATCCAATCTGGCAGGAAAAAACCCGCCGTACGCTCACAATTTACGCCGCCGCCGTGAAACACGATGCGGCAGTCCGCCCGGTGCTTTGCCCAATTTTCAAGCTTGTATCGTTCCGCCGGTGTCAGGAAGCTTGTGTGGGTCACGCTGCCGCTTTTGCCGCAGCGCTCCAGCAGGTCCTCTGCACGGCGGAATAATTCATTGTTTCCCATCTTTCAGTTTCGTCTTGTGCGCGCTGAGATTGGTCTTGTTCGCCAGTTCCCGGATCTGCTCCAGCACCCATTCCGCCTCCAGGGAGAACTCCTTGGAGGAAGTGCGCAGCACACCGGAACGCAAGGCAGAAAGCCTTATCAGGTTATCGCTTGTCACCACGCGCACATCATAGTTTCTTCCGATCTCATCCACCAGCCGTTCGATATAGGCGTCAGCCGTTTCCCCGTCCTTGGTATAGGCCACGTGGATGTTGTGATAGTCCATCCTGGAGCCGGGATTTCCCGGTGTCCGGAACCCGTCGAACACCAGCACAAGCTCGTTTTTGGTAAAACCCGCATAATTGGAAAGGATATCCATCAGCCGTCCCCTTGCAAGGTCAAGCTGCTTCTCCGCCAGCTTTTTGAGCTCCTCCCAGGCGAAGATCAGGTTATATCCGTCCACGATCAGGTACTCCCGCTTCCTTGGAGCCGCCTGGGGCTGCGGGGCCTCGTTGCGCACGGCCTGGCTGTACTGCGGCCGTCGGATCGGGCCAAACTCCCGCTCCATGATGGCCTCCAGCTCCCGCTCGTCAATGGTAATATTTGGTATTTTTGGAGCTGACACTGGTTCGGAACCGGTTTTGAGGGTGCTTTCCAAGTGCATATACAGTTCCACTTGGTTCCATTTTACCGTAAACCCGCCCCCATGAGCGCAAAACACCGAGTCTGGCGTGTTCTCCAGATCCGCCTCCGGGTCGTATCCTTTCTCCCGCACGATCTTCTCCTGCTCCTTGCAGGGCTGATACCCCGCCGGCCGAAGAAACAGCCTTCCCCGTCCCCGGGTATAGCTCATCATCTCCTCCTGGTAGCCGTTCATGGCCGCAACAGGCGCTTCCCCACGCAGGATTTGCATTTCCCCGTCGTTTTCCGGCGATTCAAAGCTCCCGTTCATGGCCCGGATATCGCTGATCGCCCGCCCGATCATCTCAGAAGGCACCTCCAGGCTATAGGAATACATCGGCTCAAGCAATACGCTTTTCGCCTTCATCAGCCCTTGTCGCAACGCTCGATATGTCGCCTGCCGGAAGTCTCCACCCTCTGTATGCTTGAGGTGGGCCTTCCCCGCGGCGAGGGTGATTTTCACATCTGTGATTGGCGAGCCTGTCAATACTCCCAAATGCTGCTTTTCCATCAGATGCGTCAGGATCAGACGCTGCCAGTTCCGGTCCAGAACGTCCTCAGATACGATGCTTTCAAGCTCGATCCCACTCCCTCGGGGCAGCGGTTCCAGCAGCAGGTGAACCTCAGCGTAGTGGCGCAGCGGTTCAAAATGTCCCACGCCCTCCACGGTATCCGCAATCGTCTCTCGATAAAGGATTCGCCCTTTATCCAGTTCCAGGTCTACATCAAAGCGTTCCTTCACCAGGCTTTTAAAAACCTCCGCCTGGATTTTGCCCATGAGCTGTAGTTCAATACTTCTGTCCCGCTCGTTCCAGCCAAGATGCAATTGAGGATCCTCCTCTCCCAGAAGCTGCAGCTTAGGCAGCAGGGTCATGGGATCCATTTTCTCCGGCAAAAGCAGCCTGTAGCTCAATACCGGCTCCAGCATCGCATCGATCCCGGCGGGCTCCGCGCCAAGGCACTGTCCGGGCCAGGTATGCTCCAGGCCCAGGACAGCGCATACGTCCCCCGCAGCCACCTGCTCGACGAATTCATATTTCGGCCCGGAATATCGCCGGATCTGTGTGACTTTTTCCGCGCAGTCATTCCCGGTTCTATCCAGGTATGACAAGATCCCGCGGACCTTCAACTGTCCACCCGTCACCTTCAGCAAAGTCATTCGATTTCCCTGTGCGTCATGCTCGATCTTATAGACTCTGGCTGCAAAATCACCACGATCCACCGCTACAGGAGCATAGCAGTCCAGGGCGTCCAGAAGTTCGTCAACACCCTCCAGCTTTAAACCAGAGCCAAAAAAGCATGGAAAGCATTCCCTTCGTGTAATCATATCTGCAAGCAGATCGTCTGAAACACTTGTTCCGGAAAGAACGCAGTTCATGGCAGATTCACTGCAGAGCGCAATGCGCTCCTCCCATTCATCATCACGGGATGAAAAATCCACACAGTTTTCGTCCAGACGATGGCGTAGCTCTTCCAGGATTTCTTCCTTCGATCTACCGGGAAGATCTCGTTTAGTGACGAACACAAAAGTGGGAACCTGATACGCGCGAAGGCACCGCCACAAGGTCTCCGTATGCGCTTGGATCCCGTCTGTTCCGCTGATTACAAGCACAGCACAATCCAGGATCTGGAGGCAACGTTCCGTCTCGGCGGAAAAATCCGCGTGTCCAGGTGTATCCAGCAGCGTTACATGCAAAGTGGGTAGCTCAAAGAGAGCCTGTTTGGAAAAAATCGTGATGCCCCTCTGACGTTCCAGGCTGTGCGTGTCCAGGAAGCTGTCACTGTGATCCACGCGCCCGAGCTTCTTCAGTTTTCCGGCATGATAGAGAATGGCCTCGGCAAGGGTAGTTTTCCCCGCGTCTACATGGGCCAGTATGCCGATAACAGTTTTCTTCTTTGTACTCATGCAGTTGATTCTATCAGCTAACGGATGTTTTCGCAACAAAAATCGATATTTATGGGCAACTCTCCATCTTGTTGTCATTACTATGCAAAATCTTGTGGAGATTTTTAAAACTTTGACTACCATTTTTGTAAGAAGTATGCTACAATAAAATATATGAATGTGCCTTTATCGAGGAGGAGATCCTATGAAAAAAATACTTGTTCTGGAAGATGAAGCCAATATCCGCAGCTTCGTGGTAATTAACCTGCGCCGCAGCGGCTATGAACCCATCGAGGCCGAGACCGGCACCGAGGCGCTGGAAAAATGGCGTGTGAACCCCGATATCTGTCTTGCGCTTCTCGACGTCATGCTTCCTGATATAGACGGATTTGAGGTTTGTCGCCGTATTCGCGCATCAGGTTCCAAAATTGGAATCATAATGCTGACCGCAAAGAGCCAGGAGATTGACAAGGTTACAGGCCTTATGACCGGAGCAGACGACTATGTTACAAAGCCTTTCTCCCCCGCGGAGCTCACCGCGAGGGTGGACGCTCTTATCCGCCGCTTGGGAGCAGGCGAAGAAGAAAAGGCAAGCGTGGAAATCTCCAGTGGGCCCTTCCTTCTAAATACGCGCAACCGCACTCTGGAGAAAAACGGGCAGCGCCTGAAGCTCACGCAAATCGAGTATCTGCTGATGAAGCTTTTCATGGAGAATCCCGGCAAAGCCATGAGCCGCGAGGATATCCTTTCCACGGTTTGGGGCAGCGATTTTTCCGGTGAGCTGAAAACTGTTGACGTCAACATCAGACGTTTACGCATCAAGATAGAGGCGGATCCCACTGAGCCGGAGTTTCTGACCACCGTATGGGGCTACGGCTACAAGTGGGGCTACTGAGCTTACAATGCTGAAAAGTTTACGAATAAAGCTGATGCTGGCCGGCATCGCAACGCTGATATTTCTGCTTATCGGCGTATGGGGGATCGCATGGCGACGCTATGTTGTGGCAGGCGGGATGATCGTGCTCACTTCCTTTGCCGTTATCGCGCTTCTACTCTGGTTCTGGCGGCATGTAACTGACCCCATCGAGAGACTCACGGAATTTGCGGATACCATCGCATCTGGCAGCTATGGAAGCCAGATGGATGTGAGTTCTGACGATGAGATCGGCAGGCTCACCCAAGCAATCAACCATATCTCCGAGCAGACCGCGATGGCGGAGAAGACGAGGACGGAGTTTATCTCACAAGTCTCCCACGAGCTGCGCACGCCATTGACGGCAATTACAGGGTGGGCCGAGACCATCGCTTACGACGAAGCCGTGCAGGGAGACAGTCTCCGCGGCATCCAGATCATCTCCCGGGAAGCCGAGCGTCTTACGGGAATGGTGATGGAACTGCTGGAATTCACCAGAATTCAGGACGGGAGATTTAATCTAAGGATCGAATTGCTTGACATTTCCGCAGAGTTGGAGGACGCTCTCTTTACTTATGGTGAACTGATGCGGCAGGCCGGCGTTGAGTTGAATTACACTCCCACCCCCGCGGAAATCCCGCTGATTCCCGGGGATCCGGAGCGGCTGAAGCAGGTCTTTTTGAATCTGTTGGACAACGCCTCCAAGCACGGTGGAGACGGTAAGAAAGTGGACGTGGCCCTATTCCAGAAGGGCGAAACTGTCTGGATCACAGTACGGGATCACGGAAGAGGGATCCCGGAAGCAGAGCTGCCCCACGTGAAGGAGAAGTTCTACAAAGGAAGCTCCAAGAATCGCGGGACAGGGATCGGACTTGCCGTGTGCGACGAGATCGTGATGAGGCACGGCGGCGAGCTGCTGGTGGAAAACGCTGAAGGCGGCGGATGCCGGGTCACGGTGATCCTGCCCATGGAGAACAAACAGTCCCAGCGGTTTTGAGCGGCCACATCCGATACATTAGCAAATTCAGGAGTATCATATGGCAAAGCATTTCAAAGAATCCTGCGCATTTCGGACCTCCATCGGCGGTCAGGCCCTGATGGAAGGCATCCTGATGCGGGGGCCGAAGAAGCAGGCGATCGTGTGCCGGACCAAGGACGGTCTGGTGGAAAAAGTAGACCAAATTGAACCGTGGAGGAACTTATATCCAATCCTTTCGGTTCCTTTTATCCGGGGGATCCCGGTGTTTTTGGAGTCCCTGGTGAAGGGCATGAAAGCGCTTACATATTCTGCCAGTCTGCTGCCGGAGGACGAACAGGGTGAGCCGGACAAGCTGGACCAGTGGATCGAGGCGCACTTCAGTGAAGAAAAGGCCCAGAAGCTGATCATCGGTGTGGCCGTGGTGCTGGGCCTGGCCCTTTCCATCGGACTCTTCGTATTTCTGCCGGCGCTGATCGTTCGGCTGATCAATTTCCACAAGAGTTTTTCCATGCCCCTGGTGAATCTGCTGGAGGGCATTTTCCGAGTGGGGATCCTGCTGGTGTACATGGCGCTGGTGAGCAGAGTAAAGGACATCAAGCGGGTGTTCTCCTACCATGGAGCAGAGCACAAGACCATTTTCTGCTATGAGCACGGGCTGCCGCTGACGGTGGAAAACGTGCGCAAAGAGAGCCGCTTTCATCCCCGCTGCGGGACCAGCTTCCTGCTGGTGGTGGTGCTGGTGAGCATCCTGGTGAATCTGCTCTTTAACTTTATCTTCCCCATGAGTAACGTATTTGCCCGGATCGGCTGCCATATCCTTTTGATCCCGGTGGTCGTGGGCATCAGCTACGAGATCAACCGCTGGTGCGGCGGACACGACAACTGGCTTTCCGCGGTGCTCTCCGCCCCGGGAAAGTGGCTGCAGCACATCACCACCAACGAGCCGGAGGACGGCATGATCGAATGTGCCATCCGGGCGCTGGAGCTGGTGATCCCTGAGGAAAAGGGATCAGACGCCTGGGGAAGCTGAGGATTTGAGGTGAACGGGATTTGAAAACCTATAACGAGTTATATCTGTCCGCAAGGAACGTGCTGCGCCAGTACGGCGTGGAGGGCTGCAACCTGGAGGCAAGACTGCTGGTGGCCCAGGCTGCCGGCAAGAGCACCGCGGACCTGCTGCGGGACATGAATCTCTACACCACGCCGGGGATCGAGGCCAAGGTGACGGACTATCTTGCCCGGCGGCTGCGGGGTGAGCCGGTTGCCTACATCACAGGCGCATGGGAGTTTTACGGACTGCCCATGACAGTGACGCCCGACGTGCTGATTCCCCGGATGGACACAGAAGTCCTGGTGGACGCGGCGAAGGAGATCCTGGTGGGCCGGAAGATGGACGCCAGGATCCTGGACCTCTGCTGCGGAAGCGGCTGTATTGCCTGCGCGCTGGGACATGAACTGCCCGCCAGCAAGCTGGTGGCTGTGGACATCAGCGCCAGCGCTCTGGAGGTCTGCCGGAAGAACCTGGCCGCAAACCGACTTTCTTCCCGCTGCATCACCCTGCAGGCAGACGCCACCGCTGCTCCCCCGCTGAGCATCGGCACCTTTGATATGATCGTATCCAATCCACCCTACATCGCCAGCGATGAGATCATCGAGCTGGAGAGCTCCGTGCGGGACTATGAACCAATCTGGGCTCTGGACGGCGGCAAAGACGGGCTGCGCTTTTACAAGGGCATCCTGAAATACTGGAAGAGCCTGCTTCGTCCCGGCGGATTCCTCCTCTTTGAGGTCGGAGAGGACCAAGCCGCGGTCGTGAAGGACATGGTCCTTGCCGCAGGCTTTGCCGCAGCCGACACCCGGAAGGACACCCAGGGCATCGAGCGGGTGGTCATCGGCCGGATGTACGATCTGGACAAGAAGTTTTGAAAGTCCTGTTTATGGGACAGTACTTGCGATAGAATAAGCATGTAAGCAAGGGAAGCGTATCCCCCACCCGCTTCGCGAAATGATTGTTTTCGCAATTTGCATGGGACAAGCTCTCCACCCCAGTGTGCGCACTGGGGTACCTCCCCTTACACAGGGGAGGTACATCATGAAAGTGATCCCCCACCCGCTTCGCGGGAGCCCCCTTTAGGCAAGGGGGCCAAAGTTGAAAGGAATACCCCTCAGTCCGCTGCGCGGACAGCTCCCCTTAGGCAGGGGAGCCAGTAAGGAAAGGAGATTGTAATGGCTGAGAAAAAGAAAGCTGCGGTGAGCATCGCGCCGGAAGCGTCTGATAAGAAAAAGGCCCTGGAGGCCGCCATCTCGAAGATCGAGAAGGATTACGGCAAAGGCACCATCATGCGTCTGGGAGACGACATCTCCGTGAACGTGGAGGCTCTGTCCACCGGGTCTCTTTCTCTGGACCTGGCTCTGGGTATCGGCGGCGTCCCCCGGGGACGCATCGTGGAGATCTACGGGCCTGAGGCCTCCGGTAAAACAACGCTTGCCCTGCACGTGGTGGCTTCTGCCCAGCGCAACGGCGGCGAAGCCGCATATATCGACGTAGAGCACGCGCTGGAGCCCGCCTATGCCAGAGCTCTTGGCGTTGACATCGACAGCCTTCTGATCTCCCAGCCGGACACCGGCGAGCAGGCCCTGGACATTGCGGAGAGCCTGGTGCGCTCCGGCGCCATCGACGTGCTGGTTGTGGACTCTGTGGCGGCCCTGATCCCCCGTGCCGAGCTGGACGGCGAGATCGGCGACACGGTGGTGGGCATGCTGGCCCGTTTGATGAGCCAGGCCATGCGCCGCCTGGCCGGCGCTATCTCCCGCAACAACTGCACTGTGATCTTTATCAACCAGCTGCGCCAGAAGATCGGCGTGATGTACGGCAACCCCGAGACCACGCCCGGCGGCCTGGCTCTGAAGTATTACTCCTCTGTGCGCATCGACGTGCGCAGGATCGAGACTCTGAAGGTCGGCGGCGAGATGGTGGGCAACCGTACTCGCGCCAAGGTGGTCAAGAACAAGGTGGCTCCCCCCTTCCGGGAGGCGGAATTCGACATCATGTACGGCGAAGGCATCTCCCGCGTGGGTGAGATCATCGACCTGGGCGTGAAGCTGGAGATCATCGACAAGGCTGGCGCCTGGTTCACTGTTGACGGCCAGCGCATCCAGGGCCGGGACGGCGTAAAGGATTACCTGCAGAATAATGAGGATGCACGGAACCGCATCGAGCAGCAGATCCGGGATAACGCATACAAGCTCATGTCTCCCCAGGCCCGCAGGGCAGCCCAGGCCACCGGCCGCGTACCGGTACAGCAGGGCGGCGTGGACGTTTCCGCGGCAGACTTTGACGAAGACTGATGGAAGTCTCCATCAAAAGCCTCCGGCAGACCTCTCCGGAGCGGATCAGCCTGGAGCTGAGCACCGGGGAGGAGATCAAGGCCACCATGGGGCTTGCGGCAGAGCTGCGGCTCTTCGCCGGGAAGGTGCTGGAGGAGCAGGAGCTGGAAACACTCCGCTCCTCCGCAGCCCTGGCCCTCTGTAAAAACCATGGGATGGAGCTTCTGAGCTACCGCCCCATGTCCGCAAAAGAACTGCGGGAAAAACTGGTGCAGAAGGGCGAAACGGCGGAAAACGCCGAGGCCGCTGTGGGCTGGCTCCAGTCCCGTGGCTTTTTGGACGACGAGCGTTACGCCGGGATGGTGGTGCGCCACTATGCCGGGAAGGGCTACGGTGCAGGCAGGATCCGCCAGGAGCTGCAGCGCAGGGGCGTAGCCCGGGAGCTTTGGGATGAAGCACTGAAGGAAATGCCGGAACAGGAGGACGAGCTTGACAAGTTTCTCTCCTCCCGGCTGAAGGACCCGGGAGACCGGGCACAAGTACAGAAAGTGAGTGCCGCTTTGCTCCGCCGGGGATATTCCTGGGAGGAGATCCGGGCGGCTTTGGCGCGTTTTCGCGCCGATATGGAAGAAGTATAAACGCTTCATTTGATTTCCCCGAGGGCGACCGCAAGGGTCTCCCCTACAACAAAATCAGAGGTTGCTTTATGAAAAAAACCTTTGCACTGATCTCGCTTGGCTGCGCCAAGAATCTGGTGAACAGCGAGCAGATGCTGTATCTGCTGGATGAGGCCGGGTACACGCTGACCCCCGAACCAGAGGGCGCGGATCTGGCCATCGTGAACACCTGCGGCTTTATTGACGCGGCCAAGAGCGAGGCCATCGACACCATACTGGAGATGGCGGAGCTGAAAAAAGAGGGTAAGCTGGGAGGCCTGATCGTTTGCGGCTGTCTCACGGAACGCTACCAGGACACGATCCTGCTGGAGCTGCCGGAGATCGACGCGGTATTGGGCGTGGGGAGCTTCGGAGATATCGTGAAGGCCGCGGATGAAGTTCTGGCCGGTCGGGAGGCTCGCTTCTTCGGAGACCGGAACGCGCCGGTGGAGGAGATCCCGAGGGTAGTTTCCACCGGACCCAGCTGGGCCTATCTGCGCATCGCCGAGGGCTGCAACAACTTCTGCGCCTTCTGCGCTATCCCCTATATTCGAGGGCACTACCGCTCCCGCAGCCTGGAAAACGTGGTGGCGGAGGCGAAGGATCTGGCCGCACACGGCGTGAAGGAGCTGATCGTGATTGCCCAGGACATCACCCGTTACGGCACGGACCTTTACGGGAAACGATGTCTGGCGCAGCTTTGCCGGGAGCTTTCCGCCATCGAGGGGATCCGCTGGATCCGGCTCCATTACCTCTACCCTGATCAGTTTGACGACGAGCTGATCGACGAGATCGCGGCGAACGACAAGATCGTAAAATATCTGGATATCCCCATCCAGCACATCAACAATGCGATCCTGAAGCGGATGAACCGCAAGGGTACCGGAGATGAGATCCGGGCGCTGTTCAAAACCTTGCGGGAGAAGATCCCGGGTCTTGTACTCAGAACCAGCCTGATCGCAGGTCTCCCAGGCGAGGGAGAAGCGGAGTTTGAAGAGCTCTGCAGCTTCCTGCGGGAGGCCAGGATCGAGCGTGTAGGTGTGTTCCCCTTCTCTCCCGAGGAAGGGACCCCCGCCGCGAGGATGGACCATGTGGACGAGGAAGAGGCCCAGAGGCGGGCCGACCTGATCCTGCAGCTGCAGGCCCCCATCATGGACGCCTTCTGTCAGAGCTTCGTGGGAAAGACCATTGAGGTACTGGTGACCGATTACGACGAAGAGGAGCAATGCTGGGTGGGCCGGAGCTATGCTGATTCCCCGGACATTGACGGTGAAGTCCGTTTTGACGGCGTCTGTCGGGAGGGCGACATGGTAAAGGTCACCATCACCGAGGCTGAAGACGGCATCCTCTACGGAGAGGAGGCAGAGGCATGACCACCGCAAACAAAATCACTATTTTCCGCATGGTGATGATCCCGGTATTTCTGGTGCTGGCCTACGCCGGGCTCAAATGGCTGGCGCTGGCGGTATTCATCCTGGCCAGTCTCAGCGACATGGTGGACGGCTACATCGCCCGGCACTATCACCAGGTGACCGACTTCGGCAAATTTATGGACCCTCTGGCGGATAAA
>OCVV012846185.1_pt1 | contig 12758 bp, 13 predicted proteins | sample 1539721 | NCBI WGS metagenome assembly OCVV01 (sample SAMN02144230, study PRJEB22623) | gut metagenome | biome: sheep rumen | host: Ovis aries | place: New Zealand
AACATCAACAATGGATGCTTAACTTGTTGATGAAGAAATAATTCTGTCTTAGTTTTTCAGGTTTCATGATAAATTTCCAATGCACGAATTATATATCTCGTAGCATTTGGATGTAATTTACTTGCTTCTTCAGGATCAATTTCTTGTAATAATTTATATACATATCATGGGGCAGAATCTTCTTTTTTTTGTAATTCACCACGATATTCATAATTTGGAGCACACTCTGGCATCTGAAAATTTTTATAAATCGTATCAATATATAATCACGTTCATCATACTATAATCGGATGTTTTTTATGTCAAAGAATTTCTTCCACTTCATTTTCTACATCAAATTTCCACTGTCATGCTGTATAAGTTTCATCAGGATTTACAATATCAATCTGATAATGCTTAATTTTTTCACGATACTCTAATGGAACTTTATCTGTTCATATATCCATTCAACGAAAAATCTGCCTACTATCCGCAGATATTATTTCAACAGAAAAAAAATTTGAAAGCAACAACGAAAGTTTACTTTTTCATGTAGCAGTTGCTCACCAAATAATTATTGTTCAATCACGAAAATCATCCAAAAATCTCTGACAACAATCCTTTGCTTCAATTAATATATCCTCCACATCCATCTGTTAAATATCTCATATAATAAACTTTTATTACCTCATCAAACCAAAATTCTCTGGCCAAAAAATAGGATGATATGAACACTTACTACTTATGCAACGTATACTTGATATTTTAGGTTCCTCTCATGCCGTATTAACTCCAAATTCCCACGTTTCTTCATACTTCTCTTGGTTAGATTCCAACACATAATACAAATCAAAATTATACACATCTTTTCAATATGATGGAGATTTTATATATTGAATATTTTTTAGAACCACTTTTCATCACTCAACTCAATCAAAAAATGGATTCATCCTAACTGAAGAAAAATGGTTTCTAATATCTGCATAACCTCTCAACGCAGGAGTCATTAAATCAAAAGCTCAATCAAAATCACGATTAGATAAACTGTTAAAGAACTCAATAATTACCTCACTAGCTGTTTGAGGTATAATAAATCATTGATTTTCATCCTCTTGTTCAATCTGATTTAATTCCTCATCATTCTCTAGAGAAACTCCTTCATTTACATTTTCTACTTCTTGAGAATTTCATCAATTTTCTATATTTTCATCAATCCAATAAACACTTTCATCTGCCACAACATTTTCTTTTTCTATTTGAGGACGAATTATTGCTTGATAAAATGAGACACAAAACAAAAGTAAAGAACAACCAAAAAATATCCACACCCAAAGTGGGATCTTACCATCACTAGTCTCAGTTTTAACTGGTACAACATTCGAATTTGACACTTTATCTATCAATGCCTGTTTTTTCGCACGATTTGCCTGTGATACGATAGCCACAGCACTTGCCTTAGTTGGCTTTAAGTCTGTTTTTCTTCTCTTAACTACAACTTTTTTTGTTGATTCTTTCTTTTCTACGTTTTTTTTCTCTAAAACTTTAGATTCAGATTTCTTTTCTAATCATTTTGATTTTTTAGATTCAGATTTTGTTGTAATTTTTGTTGATTTTGTAGGCATTGAAACAAAAAATTTAAATAAAATCAATTAGTTCATAATACTATTTTCTACAGAATATGCAAGAATGTTTTTATCAGATTAATTGCTTGAAATCATCTAATGTCGAAAAGCTCTTATATACTGACGAAAATCTTACATAAGGAACTGGATATTTATCTTTCAATAATTCTAAGACATCATCTCAAATTACACTGGACTGAATTTCAGATCATTCACTTTGTCGTTTAATTTCAAGTGTATTTAGCAAATTTTCAATTTCCTCATTAGTAAAATCCGTTTTTGCGAATGCCAAAAGGATAGCTTTTTTTAATTTTGAACGGTCATACATCTCCTTAGATCAATCTTTTTTTATTACCATAAGTTCTGTCATTCCTACACGCTCAAAAGTAGTGAATCTATACCCACAAACTTCACATTCACGACGACGACGAATTGTCTGTCAATTATCAACAATCCTAGAATCAACAACTTTTGTATCTGGATTATTACATTTTCCACATTTCATAACGTTTAGGAATTAAGAATAAAATTTAATCTAAAAACTAAAATTAACTAGGAATTAAATACCTTTTATTGTAATATGTAATATGTTTTAATACTCAACGTAATCGGAGAAAATCTTCAATTGAAAATGAATTTTCTTTTTCTAGTTCAGATTTTTTTCATAATTTTTTCAAAAATTCCATCCAATTTTCTTTCAAAATTGAGAAAAATTCTTTATTATCATCAAATTCTACAAATATAGAAAAAGCAGCTCAAAATTGATCCAAGAGAGTATCTATTAATTTTGATCACACAGTAAATAATGAATTATCCCAATTAAGAATATGCAAAATATAAACCTTTTTCAATAAGGTCAAATTAAATTTAACATTCTCTTTTTCCTTATCCTGAATATTCTGCAAATATCTATAATAAACAAGAAATCAGAATAAAGTCTCACGCAACAATGCCAAATGTTGTAACATTACAGTATCATTATACAGACTCTGAAATTTCTTCCATGGAAACATAGATATAATCTCACGGAATAATTGAACATCAAACGCATAAAGTGAATTTTTGAGACGAACTACATCCTGGTCTGTGAAGGCATTCTGCAAAATCTTCAAGACATTTTCTCATAATTTAAAATTCGAGAAAATTGGTTCATAATACTGATATACAAATTCATTTGTCGGCAACTTAATTAATTGAGAAATTTGTGTCGAATATTGAGCCTGAAATCGATCTAATAGAGCCTTATTTTTTACATATAACTTTCAAATACGAGGATTACAGTCTTGAAGTAATGTAGACAATGCAATTTCATCCTCAGATTTTAATAAATATGCTGTAGCTTTTATTGAATCTGATTTTAATGGTCCAGCTGGAATAAAAAATTTTTCCTTTCATGAACGAATCTTTTTATTCACAAACTGATAATATGCCTGATTTTTGGTATAAACCAAATGAGACATTCATGAATATTGAATGGCCTGATCAGTCTTGAAACGCACATCAAAATACTGCATCAATTCAGGGACTAACCTTCATTTAAAGAATCTAAAAAAGAAAGTATCGGCCCTAGAAATAGAGAGTCATCACAAATAACTTACATAAAAATTCAAAAATTGTTCCATAACTTTAGACTCTTTTCTTATACTTGCTGGTATTTGCATTTCATCTAGTTTACTTACATCATCTCATATTTCAGACATCATCTCATCAAGTTCTTCATAACTATCTTGGTTTTGTAAGCGCATATGAGACACATACTGTTTCACTCATTTGAAAAATCATTTTTTAAAATTATCAGGATTAGTTACATAATCTAGTATAAAATCAAGTTCTTCCTCATTCTTCATCAGTGATGTTAACTTTTTGTCCAATATATTTTTATCAAAAATATTAGAAATCAGACAAGAAACTACATCTCAAACATCTGTTTCCAAAAATAAATACTTGAGATGAATATCTGCAGGTGCTATTTCAAATAGCAAACTTTCTTCGACTGCAGAAAATTTAGAATCAATAGTTATTTTGTCCCTATTTTGCAAAAAATTTTTCTGAACAATTGATAACTGTGGTCAAAATAACCATTGATAAAATTCACTATAGTAACTTTTACTTGATTTATCATAATTAACATATAAACAATTAACACGCTTTTCATAATAAAACATCATAAAGAAGATGTCGATATGAACAAGCATTTTTGTTCTTATCTTTTGAATGGAATCCTTACTAATTTTATGCTTTAACTGAGATATAACAATCTCAAAAAAATTAAAATACAAGTCCACAAACCACTGAAAATCAGATTTTTCATCTATTCATGGGAAAACTTTTATTCTAGCTGCAAATAAAAAAGTCAATAAGTAAAATGTATACAATGCATCTACAAAAATATTTTCTTCTTCCTTATCAAATGATTCATACAAATACAATGAACAAAGCAACGTCATTGCATTTGCAGTATTTCAAATATTATAAAATTTATATCCATTAAAATTTGCTGCAGCTATATAAGAATAATAGGCATCTGTCATTTTAGACTGCATCATATCCTTGTGTATTCATAGTCATAATTTTCACTCAAATATATCTACAGAAAGATCAAAAAGATTTAATTTATGATTTTCTATAATTTTCCTATCAATTATAGTGAAAAAATCCTTTGCCGAAATAAAAGAAATAAACATCGATGCAGGATTGAAAGAATCTTTCACCAAAGAATCTGGAAAATATGACAATAATAACCTCCTAAATAATTGCATAATTCTTTTTAGTTTAAATTTATTTCTTAATTCTTTTCTATGTTAGTCACTTTAATAGAATAAGACAATTCTGAATAAGTTTTAGGATCATTAAATTCAACGACATAAACATCGTATCAATCACTATCCTTTTCTATATTTGTAACAACTCCATGTCAAATACTATTAACATCTACTTCTGTTCAAATCGTTGGATTTTCCACTCACATAACCTCAGTTAAAATTATATTTGGATAAGATTGAACCAAACTTGAATTATATTCAGATCCATACAACTCTTTTCAATTTATATTTCAAGTAAATTCAGCATCCACTTTAGCTCCTCTAATTATATTTTCAATCCAAGCCAAATCCCCTGCTTCTCAAACCGTAAATTCCTCACTTCACTGCTCAATCACAGATCCATCACTAAATGTATATTTATAATCAATAGACACTAAATCTGCATCATCAATAACTTTTGGTCCACATGCAGCCAAAGCCAATAAAGACAAATATCATCCTAATACCAAAGCTCTTTTTTTATACATTTTTTGTTAATTTTTATAAAAATAAAATAGATAGAACACAAACTTGTCTATATATTTTTCCGTGTAATATGCAAGCGAAATTCAAAAAAAAGTAGACATCCATTGATGTCCACTTCATAAACCAAAATTCCAGTTAAATTAAGCAAAACTTAGAACAATATCGAAAATATTTCCTCTGCCTCTTTTTGTTCTTTTTGTGTCAATTTAGTAGATACAGTTTTTTTAGATGACTGTGTTTGTTTTGATGGTATCACATTTTTTTCTTCATCTAATTTATCATTTCCAGTTGAAGAAAGCACCATGTTATCAGCATAAGATCAGTGCGTATTTTCAAATATATCATTTAATAAGTCTCCAGAATTTGATAACAAATCACCAGATTTAGATTGAGTTTGTAAAATTATTTTCTGAGGGTCTCCACTATCATCCTCGTACTCCACAGTTACCAAAATATCAGTATCATCATCCAAATTTTTCTCAATATATTTGTTAATAACTCACAATAAATCTGTTTTTGAATATCATGTTAATGGTCAAGCATTATCAGATTTATTTACTTTTTTATTCTTCTGATTTAATTGTGGAATTTCAACAAACTTTAGAGATTTTGGGAAAGATTTTATGGTCTGTCCTTCTGAATTATTACTAGCATCATCTATTTCAACTATTTCCTTTTCATTTCAATTATCATCATAAGATGTTATATCACTATCTACATCATCATCAAAACCTAAATCAACCTCTGAATTCTCATCCAAATTAATTTTATCTCAAATACTATCTGATATTGTATCTCAAATATTATCTCAAATTGCTGAAATTTTTGACTTATAATTATCATAATCCAAAAATTCTTTACCAGATCACATCCAGCCTGCCATTCTCTGAGGGAAAGTTCTTACGTTATACCACAATCTTGCAGCTCAAGATGGATTAAAAATTCCATATATAAAAAAAGCAAGCACTAATAAAATAAGAATAAATATTATCCTCTTTATCCATCTCCTAAATAACCATATAAAAAATAGCACCACCAGAATAAGTATAATCCACACTACTACTTGCATTATAATGAATAAAAAAAATAAACTAACACTTTACATAAATTAATTATAAATATTTTATTAACAATGTCAAATAAAAATATTTATATAATCATAGAAATAAATAAACCTAAACTTGAAAAAACTTCGAATTTTTCTACTATCATTTCAAATTTTACAATTCAAACTACATTTTCATGCCCAAGAGAATTCTAACATGAGTAAAACCAACTGACAGTCAAATTCACCTATGAAACCTATTCTGAGCAGTTAAACCATTTTTGAAAATGGCCGAAGAAAATCCTGATGCAGAAATTTTCATGTTTTTGGCAAATATGCACGCACTCACTGCCCTTCACGACTGAAATGCAATTAGAAATAACTCAATAAATATTGTAAAACTATACGCTGCTTGTGGAGCAGATTTAAATAGATTTTATATTTATAATCCCGCAGATATCCCTGCTCACGCACAAATGAATTGGGTTTTTTCATGCCTGACAATCATGTGAACAATGGAAAGAATGCATTCATACAAAGAAGCTTTAGCTAAATGAAATGCATGAACGATAAGTGTAGGAACATTCAACTACCCTATTCTTATGGCTGCTGATATTTTGATATACGATGCTGATTATGTTCCAGTTGGTAAAGATCAGAAACAGCACGTAGAATACGCCAGAGATTTTGCAGAGAAATTTAATAGAGAATACGGAGAAACTTTCAAAGTTCCAGAGCCATTAATCGATAGCAGAGTGGCTACAATAATCTGAAGCGACTGACGCAAAATGTCCAAATCTTATAATAATTACATCGGACTTCTCGATGATGAAAAAACAATTTTGAAGAGAGTAAAGCAAATTCCAACATCTACTCAAACGGTAGAAGAACCAAAAAATCCAGATGAATGTAATGTTTATAATCTATGTAAATTATTCCTTACTCCAGAAGAAGATGAAGCTCTCAGAGCTAGATATTTGAAATGATGACTAAGTTTCAAAGAAGCTAAAGATTATCTATTTGAAAAAATAATGGAAACTCTCACTCCAATACAAAAGAAATATGCAGAAATCTCTGATGAAGAAATAATCAAGTTATTGAAAAAATGAAAAGAATCTGTATCTCCAATTGCAGAAAAGAAAGTAGAAGATGTATACAAAAAGGTTGGATTTTTATTATAATTTTCCCAAAGAATTCTCAAAATATATCTAAAACGATTGACATTCGACAAATTTTTGTTATAAAATAAAAACAATATAAAATCAGAAAAACAACAAAAATATATACAGCTATGAAATTAATCACAAAATTCAAGGATATCCTTGATATCTTCAATATGAAGAAGAAGGATAATCCATCTCTCTTTTGTGAGGTTCAGAAAGCTATTGCAAATGCTTTCAATCTCCACTGTGCAGAAGACTATTTTGATGATGTTTACAATTACGTTGTGAGTATCGATAACGAAAACAACGAAATTGTATCTGGATATCGTCATATCCTCTGCAAAAACGCTCACAATGAAAAATCATTCAACTTAAACACATTTAAGTACTATGAATTTTCTAGTGATTTCTCTCAAAATTATGCAGATTATACACTAGAACTTGGACGTTCTTTTGTAAATCCTGATGCAAAAAGGAAAATTTGGGGTTTGTTTTCCATTTGGGAATGCGGACTGGGGCCTCTCATAAATTACCAGAAAGACCACAATAGCATACAATACATTTTAGGTCAAGTTTCTCTTAAAGAGAATACTTATGACTTAGAAAGTATAAAAGCTATCCTAAAAATGTTTTGGGTAAACTTTGGGACGACCGACTTTCTAATCCCAAGACAATCCGCATTTTCACAAAGTGAACTCGAAAATTTCGATGAATTACAATTCAACGGAAATTACAAACAAGACAAGGCAAAATTAACAAAATTTCTCAAAGAAAAGGAACAGGCCAGGCCAACTCTTTTCTTCAGTTATGCTGACCTTGTTAATGGAAGTATAGATGGACTTCGCTGCTTCCTCCCAGTGTACAATTCATTACTCAAATGCTACGAGATGGGATTCCTGCTAAAGATCTCTGAGATTTCCCCTGAAAATAGTGAGAAATACCTCCGAGCAAACTACAACCCTAAAGCATTTGAATAAAAAACCTTTATTAAAAATCTGAGCAGATCCCTGTTCAGTTTTTTTATACAAAAACATTTTATCCTAAAAATTTTGATTCTGAAAAAATCTGACTAGACTCATATTAATCACAAAAAACAAGTTGCATTCTCACATAAAATTAATAATTAAAATCATATATTTTATTCTTTACATCAAAAATATGGCGGATAGTGTATCAGTAACATCACACAATTCCTACGGTTCTCGTGTAGGAAACAGTTTTAAAGCTATTTTATGAGGTATTATTTTAGTTTGATTTTCAATCTGGCTCTTAGCTTGGAACGAAAACAACTACGTAAAACAAAAAGCTGCTCTAAAAGAATGAGCATCTATCGTACAAGAAGCTACAATCGATCAAATCAATTCTGAATTAGAATGAAAAGAAATTCATGTTTCATGAGAAACTTCATCAAATGCTGAAGCATTAAAAGACAGCATATTCTGAATTACAACAGATAACTTAAAATTAAAGAGAACTGTTGAAATGTACCAATGGTACGAAGATGAACATGAAGAATGTCATGATAATTACTGATGAAGTGAAGACTGCTCTACTACTTATACTTACGATACAAAATGGAGTGATGAGCACATTTCTTCCAATAATTTTTATCAAACATCAAACCACGAGAATCCATCATTCTGGGAATATGAATCAGAAGAACAAGTAAAAGAACCTATCACATTATGAGCCTATACTCTCACAAATGTATTTGTAAATCAGCTTACAGATTACAAAACTATAAACTTATCAGAACAAAATATTACTATCCCAGAAAAATACAAATGAACATCAAATCAAAACAATACATCTACTGGAACAGTTGAAGATAATAACAACAATTATTTATATGGAGATTCTAATGAAAATGACACAGCAACTTCAAATGAAAAATTTCATATAAACGGTGACCAGATTTATATTTGACTAGACCCAACTAAACCTGCAGTTTGAGATTTAAAAATCACATTTTCATCTGTAAAACCTTACACAGTTAGTATCGTATGAAAACAAATGGGGAACGAACTGACTAGTTATAAGGTTTCAAACTGAAGAAATATAAATTTGCTCAGCCAAGGTAATGTAAGTGCTGATGATATGTTCACACAAGCACAGAAAGAAAATAAAATGATAACATGGATAATTAGATTTATCTGACTCTTACTTATGTATTGTGGATTCGCTGCAATGTTCAAGTTCGTCGAAACTTTAGCAAAAGTACTTCCTTTCCTTGCAAATATCATTTGAGTATGAACAGGAATCATCGCTCTATGACTCACATTAATCGTATGATTCGTTACTATATGAATCGCTTGGCTGGCTGTTAGACCTATAATCTGAATCTGTTGCCTAGTTGTTGCTGCCGGTGGAATTTTCCTACTTATAAAGAATAAAAAAAGTAAAACTCCATCCAAAGAAATCACTAACGAAATAATTGAAAGTTAAAATTAAATAAATCTGATTTTATGAAAAATCCATGAAAAACTAATTTCAGGGATTTTTTATTTTTCAAACTATTTTACATACTTCAACACATCTTCAAAGATTTTATCTACACTTCTATTCGCATCAATATGTACAAGCCAACCATTTTCTTCTACCCGTCTAAGTCCAGGCTCAGTTTCATTATGAAATGCTTCAATTCTAGTTCTAATCGCTTCAATATTTGAATCATCCTCACGACGAATCAATTCTCATCCACATTTATCACATTTTCATCAGACTTTTCATCAATTTGCGTTATTTCAGCATTTTCCACATACTATTCTGGATGCTAAACGCTGATAGACTATTTCATCTGGCAAATCAAAATGCAAGACCACAAATTCGCGGCCAGCTTTTTGCATTTCCTTACAAATCGCTTGAGTCTGTCACATTTTACGCAGAACTCAGTCAACGAGAAGAACATCTCACTTCTCTACAGTCTGCAAAAATACATTAAAAATCGATACAGTAACACTATCTTTTATCAATTCTCATGAATCCACAGCTTTTCTAATATAATTTCAAATTGCATTATCATTACTAGAAAGAGCACGCAAGATTCATCATGTTTCAAAATATTTAAATTTATCTGGAAATTTTTCCATCAACAAATCTGCCTGTGTTCATTTCCCAGATCACTGAATTCCTGATAAGAAAATATCTTTCATAATTCATAATATGGATATAAAATCATATAATATATTATACACAAAAAATTTTTTAATGCAAAAAATTGAATAAAAACATTCATACAAATTTTCAACAAAAAATGTCAATCCAAAATATCAATAAATCCCCCAAAAATTTTGCATTTTTTTATTCAATGGAATATAATTAGATATCATTTATATCTTAGAACACAAATAGTAATGCTAGATGAAAACAAATTTCCTCTGATTGCAATAAAAGACTTAACACGATGATATCCAGATTCCAAAAAACCTTTATTCAAAAAGTTAAATTTTGAATTATATAAATGAGATTTTACGGTAATTATCTGAAAATCTGGAGTAGGTAAATCAACTATAGTAAAATTTTTAATTTGACAGTTTAGACCGTTTGAAAGAACTGTATACTACAGAATGGATGATATGGCTCGTTATACCGATGCTGATATTCAAAATTATAGAAGAAAAATCTGAATTGTTTTCCAAGATTATAAATTGATTGATGCTTTATCAGTAAAAGAAAATATCATCTACCCTCTCAGGATTCAATGAGATGATGATAACACTATTCAAATGAAATATAGATACATTACTTCTAAATTAGGTATTGAAGATATAAATAAAATGGATTGTAATGCACTTTCTGGATGAGAAAAACAAAAAGTTGCTATCGCCAGAGCTATGATTAATAATCCTGAATTTGTAATTGCCGATGAACCAACTTGAAATTTAGATCGAGAATACACCCAAGAAATTTGAGATCTTTTGGTTGAAGCCAATAAATCTTGAAACACTATCTTATTAATTACACACGACGTACACTTATTAAACTACATCAAATCAAAAACAAACGTAAACGTTTTTCAATTATGATAATAAATAATCAATTCTAATTTTATTGCTATTTGCAATATCCATGACTAAAAAGAACCAAGCAATAAAGAACGAAAAAGATAAATTATATGAAGAAATCGCACAACATTGCGACAAACTTTGTATAGCTAGATACCTAAAAAACGAAGCAAAATCTGCTCTCAAATATTTTCATGTACACAAGCTTTCAAATATCAAAAAAAATCTGAAAGAATTCTCTGATTACTTAATGTTTCTAAATTCTGAGAATTGCCAAAAAATCGAAAATTTTAAGGAATGAAAAGAAGCAAAAAAGAATCTCAATAACTCAATATCCTATTTCTATAATTATGAAAATATTTCAGATTCTGATTTATCTTCAATCCAACATAAAATAGAAACAAACACTTACGAAACCATCACTCTAATGCAAAGCATAAAATGATGTTTAATCTTAACAATTGATGAATTTTGTAACGCATCTCCAACTAGAGTAGATATCATGCGTTATAATCTATGAAAGAAAAGATCAAAGACGAAAACAAAATAAAAAATTATTTTAAAAAATTAGTCGACACCCAAATAGATGCCGACTTTTTTAATTCATTTTTTTACATTCTTTTGTAAATCACGTGGTATCAAAAATACAAAGGAAGCTGTCATCAGCAATGCCATCCATGACGACACAATACACACTATAGACCAAAATGTATCCATCTTCATCAATAGCGATACTGTAAACACAATAACAACCAATACAGCAGAGGTTAGCACAAATAGAAGAGTCGAGAAGTCCCGATAAGAACGTGCTCCATCTCCGATTTCTCTTAGAGGGAAAAATGACCAAGCCAAGGGAACGAAGATTAAGAATCCATAAGGCCATGAATAGCACTTCATTAATGCAATAATAACACCAACAAAGACACACATCAATAGCATAATTGCATAAGAAACAGAAATCGATCTCATAATTTTATTAATTTTTTATTTTAGACATATAGAAAATTATTATATACAAAATCATAGACAAATCAATAAAAAATGATACACTATAAGTTTTAATCATAGACTTGAAAAATATTAAATAAATAATAAAATCCATACGTTTATTATACAAACATTATGAGATGCAAATTTTAACGTGAGAACAATCCAAAAAAGCTGAAAAATATTTCATTTTAGCATGAAAAATCGCACAAAATGCTACTTGCGAAAGATCTAAATGCTGATGTGTAATAGTTAAAAATGATAGAATTATCTGACAATGACGAAACACTCCACCAAAAGATTTAGAATGACAAAGAAGATGTACCTGTGACAAAAATTCTTATCACAGAAAAGTCACAGATAAAACCTGCTGTATTCACGCTGAACAAAGAGCAATCATGGACGCATTGAGGAATCATCCTGATGAGATTGAATGATCTGACTTATATTTCATTCGTCTAGATAAAAATTGAAATTTATCAAAAGCATGAAAACCATACTGCACTATCTGCTCCAAAATGGCATTAGATACTGGAATCAAGCATTTTCTACTCCGACATGAAGAATGAATCGCTCTATACGATACCGAAGAATACAATTTACTTTCATATCAATATAGTGAATAGATGATTTGAATATTTGATTCAGGACTATGATGACTATCCGTACGA
>OCVV011153890.1_pt1 | contig 12757 bp, 14 predicted proteins | sample 1539721 | NCBI WGS metagenome assembly OCVV01 (sample SAMN02144230, study PRJEB22623) | gut metagenome | biome: sheep rumen | host: Ovis aries | place: New Zealand
GTGTGCCATAAAATTATTAGAGCAAGTCAAAATGGTGGATAAATCATATAGACCATATAACACACTTAATATAGGTGTTTGAAAAATAATTATTGCATTTGGTGAAAAATAGTAGTATAATAAAAGAAAAAAGCAATTTTGCACTTTATATTAAAAAGGTAGGTGAAAATTTGTTAAAAATAAAGTGCAATAAAACTACAAAAGAAAGGAATAAAATCAATGACAAGGATAAAAACAGAGCTATTAAAAAGAGAAATAGAACAAGCGAAAAGAATAAAAGAATTAAGTAAAATAACGAATGAAGAACAGAAGAAAATAATATTTGAATTATTAGATGAATTTATGATTTGTGAAATACACATTGTTAAACATTTATGTACCAGAAAACAAAAGGAAATAGACGAATTAAAAGAAGAAAACGAAAGATTAAAAGCAACAATTAAAGAGATGGAACAAGTAAACGAAATGTGTTTACTTTTACCATAAATCAAAACCGTATTTTCAACAAAATCTACAACGAAAGGAGGTGAAAACTTGATACTAAAAGTCCCTGTAATAATTGCCGATTATATTGACCAAAACGGTAAAGAATGTAAAATGCACATATACAATGAACATTTTTATCGTAAAACGAAAATGAAGAAATGGATTGAGAAATTCACAAATAATAAACAGATTATATTAAAACGTGTTACATTCGGAAACTATGAAATTTCCATTGAAACGCATAAGCTATTTAGCAATTCGATTTCCTATCCATTCTACCAAACAGAAACCGACAAAAAGAGAACAGAAAAATTCAATAATGAACAATAAAAAGGAGATAAAAAACAATGAAAAATAACAACGAAAACAACAGAGTAAATTTTGAAATTGATACCACAAACTATGCATTTATAGGATTAAGAGAATTGCCTGTAAACGCAATAATCACTGTAAATGGTATGTTTATTTATAAAGGAAAATTCGGACTTACACCCGTTTTAATCAATAAAAAACAAGAATTATTAATAAGTCTACCCACACATAGAGCCAAAAAGGTAAGTGAAATATTAAGCAATGCCGATATGGTCGAACAAATCAAAAATAATGAAATTATCGTTATTGTAGACGAATACGAAAAGAACGGTAATACATACAAAACTTGCAAATTTAAAAATAAGCATTGGTTGAGAATGGAAGAAATACAGAAGGCAAAGGAAATTGAAAAACAGCTTGAAAATGTAATAAAAATAGCAAAAGACCTTAAAGCCGAAAAAGCCAAATCTCAAACCGCAACCACTGAACAAACAACCGAAGAAACAGAAGAATTACCGTTTTATTAATCCAAAAGGGCGTTGAAATATACGCCCTAATTTAATATAATAAAGGTAGGAAAAAGAAATGAAAGACGATTTAATATATTTAATAATTGAAACAATATACACAACAATAACAATGCCTTTTTGCTGTATATTATACAAGGAAAATTTTGTATTTTTAAGCGGTTTGTTTAGCGGTTTATGTATTGTAGGTTTTTTATACATTATTTGGTTACATTCTATAGAAAAGGAGAGATAAACAATGACCAAAAAAGCCAAAAACTCAAACAAAAGCAAGCCTATAACGGTTACACAGCTCGTAAATAGAGAACTGAATAGAATACAGAAATATATTGAAAAACAAGAAGATATAGGTTTTATGGCAAGCGGAAAATTAGGTAAAATGATAAGAAACCGAAAAACCCGTTACACACGAAAAACCCTTGAAAAATTAAAGAAAATAAAAGCAAAAGAAATAAAAGAACAGATATATTTTGAAGCAAAAGATAGTAAAACAGGAGATACACAACTTGTAAAAGCAAGTGAATTAAACAGAAAAAAGTACCAAAAAGAAAAGCGTGAATTTCAAATACTAAGGCAAATACAGGCACAGGAATTAAGAGACGAAAAAAAGCGTGAAAAAATTCACATAGATTATGAAAATTTAGATGATGAAGGTGTAATAGATAAATATATGCAAGTATTCGACCAAACGATTAATCACGTCGGTTTCAGTGCAAAATTTAGGGAAATATTACAAAGATATGGCATATTTGTAATACAAAACTACGGAAGAAAAACACTTGCAAAAGCTATAAGTAAGATGTATTTAACATTTACAAATATTACACCAAAAACTACCTATGAAGATGATTTTGTATCATCATTTATAGAAGCTTTAGAGGAATGTGTAGAGAAAGAAATAAATAAAAAAGACGATAGGTTAAAAGACTATTACGAAACCGTAATAAATCCACAAATTGAACTTGCAACAGCAGATTTTTTTGAGCAAGATGTCTATGATTTAGACGAATTAGAAACAGCATACAGACGAAAAAGAAAAAGTAAAAACATTTAAAAATAATACGAAAAAGGAGATTAAAAGCTATGGCAAAATTCAAATGGAAAACATTAATTTCAGACTTTGAAACAACCGTTTACGAAGGTCAAGAGTACACGGAAGTTTGGGCTTCTGCTTGCGTAGAAATAGGCTCGGAAGATGTATTTATTTGCACCTCAATAGAACAACAATTTAAATACTTTTGTGATATAATTAAAAACGAAGATACAAATTTAATAGTATATTATCATAACTTAAAATTTGATGGCAGTTTTTGGCTTGATTATTTTTATAAAGCAGGCTTTAAACAAGCCTATTACACTATAGGTGAAAATACCGTAAAATGGAAGGAATTAAAGCAACTTGAAAACAATGAGTATGAATTTATGTGTACAAAAGAAGGGCAATGGTATACAATAACGCTCAAAATTCATAACCATTTAATCGAATTTAGAGATAGCCTAAAATTAATACCATTATCAATTGAAAACATAGGAAATTCATTTAAAACTAAGCATAGAAAAAGTACGATAGAATACAAAGGAATGAGAGCCAAAAACGGCACATTAACCGATAAAGAAAAAGAGTATATATCAAATGATGTTTTAGTGCTAAAAGAAGCATTAGAAATAATGTTTTCCGAAGGACATAATAGCCTAACAATCGGCTCTTGTTGCGTAAAAGAATTTAGAAAAACATTTAGGAAACAAGATTTTGAAGCGTGGTTTCCGAACATAAATAAAGTTAAATTACCACTGTATTTGCAATACCAATTAAACATAAAAACGCCCGATGATTATATCAGAAAATCATATAAAGGCGGTTGGTGTTACCTTGTAAAAGGCAAGGAAAACAAGATATTTACAAACGGTTTAACCGCAGATGTTAACAGCCTTTATCCGTCGGTTATGTCAAGTAAAAGCACGGTATATCCAATAGGTATGCCACACTTTTTTAAGGGAGAAATTCCCGAAAAAATTCAAAATGGATTGTATAAAGATTACTATTATTTTATTACCGTTAGAATGAGATTTAACTTAAAAGAGAACAAATTACCTTGTATTCAAGTCAAGGATAATGGACTATATAACGGCACTGAATGGTTAGAAACAAGCGACATTATACACAACGGAAAACGATACAAATATTACACGGAAGATAACAAAATCAAAGATGCTAAATTAACACTTACATTCACTTGTACCGATTGGATATTGGTGCAGGAACAATACGATATAACCGATTTAGAATACATAGGCGGTTGCTATTTTTCAACAATTTCAAATGATTGGTTATTCAATGATTATATCAAAAAGTATAGAAAATTAAAAGAAAATTCAACAGGCGGTATGCGTACTATTGCTAAACTCTTTTTAAATAATTTATATGGGAAACTTGCCACAAATAATGACAGTAGCTTTAAAATTTCCTACCTTGAAGATGATGTACTACGCTTTAGAACCCAAGAAGAAAACGAAAAGGAATTATTTTACATACCTTGTGGCTCTGCGGTTACAAGTTGGGCAAGAAATTTTACAATAAGAACGGCACAAAGTAATTATTACGGAGTAGATAAAAGAGGGTTTATTTATGCAGATACGGATAGTATTCATTGTGATTTAGATGTTGAAGAATTAATAAATGTGCCTATAGATAACACAGCATTTGAGCATTGGAAAATAGAAAATCAGTGGGATAAAGCAATATTTGTAAGACAAAAAACCTACATAGAGCATACAATAAAAGAGGATATGCAACCCGTAGAAAAACCGTATTATTTAATAAAGTGTGCAGGAATGGGAAAGCGTTGTAAAGAGCTATTAAACGCAAGCTTAACAGGTGAAAAAATTGAAACATACAACGAAGATGAAGAAGAATTTATAAGCAAAAAGAGAGAGTTAACAGATTTTAAAATCGGTTTACAAATACCCTCAAAATTAATAGCAAAATACATAAAAGGTGGTATATTATTAACCGATACAACATTTAAAATGCTTGATTAACAAAACTTGACAAAATAAAATATTATTGATATAATACCTATAAAGGCGGTGCTTTTATGGGTATTTTTTACGACGGAACAAAATTACTGTCAATGAAAGATTTAAACGGAAATACTCCCGAAATAATAATATGCACAAGTAATAGAAGTGCAGGAAAAACCACATTTTTTAGTAGAATGTTTGTAAAGAAATTCATTGATAATAATGAAAAATTTATGCTACTTTATCGGTACAAATATGAATTACACGATTGTGTTGATAAATTCTATGCAGAGATTAAAAAACTCTTTTTTCCTAAGCATATAATGACAAGCAGAATGAGAGGTAAAGGGCTATATGTTGAGCTAAGACTTGATGATAAAATATGCGGTTATGCAATAGCCTTAAACAGTGCCGATAATGTCAAAAAATATTCCCATTTGTTCAGTGATTGTAAACGAATTTTATTCGATGAATTTCAATCGGAAGATAACAATTATTGTTCGCACGAGATAAGTAAATTTATAAGTATTCACACATCAATAGCAAGAGGAAACGGTGAACAGGTTAGGTATTTACCAATATATATGTTGAGTAATAATGTATCACTTGTAAACCCTTATTATGTAGAATTAAATATACTTGATAGATTAACGCCCGAAGTCAATTTTTTGCGTGGTAATGGTTGGGTATTGGAACAGGGTTTTAATGAAAGTGCAAGCCAAAAGCAAGAAGAAAGTATATTTATGCAGGCGTTTAAAAACAATGATTATGTGAATTATTCCAAAAGCAAAAGCTACTTAAATGATAATTCAAATTTCATTGAAAAAATAAGCGGTAAGAATAGATATGTTTTAACATTAAAATTTGAAAATAAGGAATACGCAATAAGAGAATTTCCCGAATTAAATTTAATGTATTGCGATGATAAAATAGACGAACAATTCCCTATAAGAGTAGCCGTAACAACAGACGACCATCAAGTCAATTACATTATGTTGAAGCAGTATTATGCTATTATTTTAACATTAAAAACATATTTTGAAAGAGGACTTTTCCGATTTAAAAATCAAGGTTGCAAATCGGCATTAATATCCACATTCAAAGGTGTTTATAATTAAATATGTTTATCTCCCTATGCTATTATCTATGGTGATTTTAACCGATAGCAACTCTTGAATGAGTGGTTAAACACAATCAAATTGCTACTTGCTTAGATAGGGTTTAGGGTTTAGATAATAAATCTTAAAAAGTCGTATATCGGTGTACAACTGAACAAATACGGCTTTTTATTTTTGTGTAAAAATACATTATTTAAGTATTGATTTTTATTACATATTATGTTAAAATTAACAATAAAAAAAAGGTGGTGAATATAATGGATATAGCCACAATGACACAAGTAATATCTAATGTTGGTTTTCCGATAGCTTGTTGTATTTATTTTGCCTATCTCAACAAAATAACAAGCGATAGGCACATTGAAGAAGTAAAGCATTTTACAACGGCTATTGAAAATAATACACAGGCGTTAACAGCTTTACAGAATGAAATAAAGCTAATAAAGAATTAAAAAAGAGGTGTAAAAATGGTTACAAATTACGATGATTATTTATTGTCATTAAAAAACTATGTAGGCGAAAGAAACGATGACGAAAGCATTAAAATCATTGAAGATTTTGTTGATAGTTTCAACGGCAATGTAGCGGTCGAACTTGAAGAAATGAAAGCCAAATATGATGAGCTTGACAAGACTTGGAGAGATAAATATAAGGCAAGATTTTTCGGTGAAGAAGAGCCTCCAAAAGGTAATATAAATGACAATGGCAGTGAAGAAAACAGCGTTATGGCACAGACTTATGACAGTCTGTTTACAACCAAAAATAATAAGGAAGGTGAAGATTAATGCCTATAAGACCAGACATTAAAGTTTTAACAAATACGAGTGCAGATGTACTTAATGTTATTCGTAATAATGCAAGTATAAACTATCAAAATTATGTGCCTATTGCCACGCCTAATGCGGAAAGCATAAAGGAAATTGGTGCAATAATTATGGATTATCCAGCATTGCAGAATGAATTTTTATCGGCACTAATTAATCGTATTGGTAGAGTAATTGTAACAAGTAAATCCTATGATAATCCGCTTGCAATTTTCAAGCGTGGCATTATGGAATTTGGTGAAACAATCGAAGAAGTTTTCGTTGCGATTGCCAACCCTCAGCAGTACGATTTAGATGTTGCAGAACAGGAAGTTTTTAAGCGTGAAATACCCGATGTTAGAAGTGCTTTTCACATTATGAACTATCAGAAATTCTACAAAGTAACAATCCAAAATGAACAGCTAAGACAGGCATTTTTAAGCGTAGAAGGTATTACAGATTTAATCGGAAGAATAACCGAACAGCTTTACACTGCTGCTAATTATGACGAGTTTATGACTATGAAATATATGCTTGCGAAAGAAATATTAAACGGTCATATCGGTTATACTACCGTGGCAGGTGTAAGCACAGAGGAACAGTGTAAAAAGACGGTTTCCGCAATAAAAACAATATCCAATAATATGACATTTATGTCAAGTAATTATAATGTTGCAGGCGTAAAAACTCATACACCTAAAGAAAGACAAACGGTGCTTATTTCTTCGCAGTTTGACGCAATTCTTGATACCGAAGTTTTGGCTTATGCGTTCAATATGTCGCTTGCAGATTTTAATACAAGAAAGATACTTGTTGATAGTTTTGGTGACTTAGATTATGACAGATTAGACGCTCTTTTTGTAGATGATACTACATACAGAAGATTTACGGAAGCGGAAATAAATCTGTTAAATTCCGTTGGTTGTGTTATCCTTGATGATGGATACTTTATGGTACTTGATAACCTACTTAAATTTACCGAAGTTTACAACGGTCAAGGTTTGTATTGGAACTATTTTTATCATTGTTGGAAAACATTTTCAATCAGTCCATTTGCACAGGCAGTGGCAGGAACAACCACACCGATTAACAGACCTAATACAGCAACTCCCGATAACTTAACGGTCGTATTTAACGGCATAAATGACGAAGGACAGACAAACACTGTATCATCTGTTTTAAGTGCGGTTGATGATAATAACCTTAACCTACTTAACGGTTATACCTACACAATAGAGGTTAAATCTCCTACCAATAATATTCCTACAAATATCAATGAATTTGAAGTGAATATTGATAGCATTGTAGCGGTTTCCGCAGGCGATAAAGCATTTAAAATCATACAGGATACCGATACAACAGGCGATAGCACAGCTATTGGAACAATTAAAATTAATGTTAACAATACCGATTATACATATACTTTTACGGTCGGTATTTAACATATAATTCAATCTCCTTTTTACCCGTCGTAATTCTCTCCCTTTTACGGCGGGTTTTTTCAAAAAATATTTAGGTGGTGATTAATATAGCTACATTAAAAACTACATTATATATTTGCTGGACAGTACCACTTGATAACACATATACACATACAATTTGGTTTCCCGATAGAGATACACAGCTACAATATTTTAGGTCGAAAGTAAAGGAAACAGCAGCAGGCAGATTGGAATGGGATAATGAAAGACATACAGCTCCAGACGGTACTGTATATTATGCTGGTGGTATATCATATCAAAGACCATTAAGGGGTTATATTTTAACAGATACACCTGCAACAATGATGAATACTTATGATTGTAATTATCTATGTTTTCAGCCGACTTCTCAATTTAATCCGTCAAGTCCTACCTACGAAGATGCGGAAAGAAAATGGTTTTATGCGTTTATTACAGATATAGAATATATTAATGATAGATGTACAAAAATCAATTTTGAAATTGATGTAATGCAAACATTTATGTGGAATTATAATATCCGAAACGCTTTTATAATCCGTGAGCATTGCGATATAAATGATGATGAAACAGGTAATTTTATTGAGAGTGAAAGCGGTATAAATACGGGTGAAATTATTGATAGGAATTATAATCGTTTAGCAAGTCATTTAACAGATAGTTATGATTTTGTATTATGGACAGGCGACCCACAAAACAATTGGAAAAGTGCGTTTTTTAATGCTAATGGTTTACCGTCAGGCGTTACGCCACATAGGTTTGGTTTTAGACCAAATGATGATAACTCAATACAAGCTTTAAATAATCAAGTACAACAATTTGTGGATACATTTGTATCAAATAATTCGGTTGATAGTATTGTAAATGCAGAGATTTTACCAGGGGAATTATTTATACCAGGCGGTACAGTATATGCACATACAGAGGTATCATTAAACAGACCTAATCAGATAAGCGGATATACACCTTTAAATAAAAAATGTCTATGTTATCCATACAATTTTTTAACTGTAAAAATAGGTAATGTATCAAGAAATTATCATTATGAATATTTTCAAGACCCACAGCATCCGCGTTTTAAAATTAGTACCGTTGCAAGTCCACATTCGCAGCTTGCAATCACGCCTTTAAACTATTTAAATGTAGAGGAAAATTACGATGAAGAAATACTATTTTCTAATTTTGCTCAAGTATGCTTACCTATTTCAAGTGCATTGCAATGGTTAAATCAATCATTAATTCCCGATACTATTACGGGCGGTTTATCAATGGCAATAGGCGGTGCAAGCGGTAGTGCCGAAATGGTGCAAAGTGCAGGCGTAAGCACATTAACAAATGCCGTTCACGGTTATTTAGTAAATCATAATAAAGGTACTTATATAAAAGGAAATTCAAGTCAATTACTTGAAGCAGTAAGAGGTTTACAAAGACCATATTATAGTAATTCAATGATTAAAAATGAGTATGTAAAATCACTTGATAGTTATTTTCAAATGTATGGTTATGCGGTCAATTTAATTAAAGAACCCGAATATTCAAGAGAGTGGTTAAACGGTCGTTTTGCAGGCAGAAAATGGTGTTATATACAGTGTAGAAATATATCATATAAATGGTATCAACAACAATCCGAAACTCCGTCAAGTATGCCGTCGGCTTTTGCCTATAAAATCAACGAAATATACAACAAAGGTATCACATTTTGGCGTTATGGTGTAGAGGTCGGAAGATACACGCAAGACGATGGAACGCCTATATTAAATCAAGCGTAAAGGTGGTTAGAAAATGAATAAAAGACCAGATAGAAATATACATAAAAATTGGAGATTTGATAATCGTTTTACATTGCCTATGAATGAAGATTTTAAGCGTAGTGGCTTTTTAAATACTTATTCATATTATGCTTATTACGACCGTATTTGTGAAATGGCTATGTCTTGTTTTTCTTGGCATAATCTACCTAAAACGGTTGATGAAAGATACCTTGAATGGTCGCTTTTTACCACAGGAAACGCAGTATTTTTTAAAGATGATGTTATGGATTGTTACCTTGCTTTAAAGTGTGTTTTAGGTGGTGATTATGATGTATATGGTATTCCTATTCATAGACAAGCCTACGGTGAAAACACATATAAATATGATTTAACAAAGGAAAATTCGGTTATCATTTTTAATAATAAATTGCATAATAATTTTACTGTCGATATTATGAATTTTGCAAGAAGATTAAGTAATATTGATAGAACAATTGATGTAAATGTCAATGCACAAAAAACGCCTATTATGATATTATGCGATGAGAAACAAAGGCTTACAATGAAAAATTTGTATATGCAGTATACAGGAAATGAACCCGTTATTTATGGTGATAAATCACTTAATTTGGAGAACATTTCCGTTATACCTACAAAGGCGGAATATATTGCAGGAGAGCTTATAATGTTGAAGCAAAAAATATGGGATGAAGTGCTTACTTACTTAGGTATTAGTAATTCACAAAACAGCAAAAAAGAGCGTTTAATCGTTGCGGAAGCTGAATTAAATACGGGCGGAATTTCCATATTTAAAGAAACCCGTTTATCTCCCCGTCAACAGGCTTGTAATATGATTAATGAAATGTTTGGGCTTAATATTTCCGTTGAGTTTACAGGCGATAAAATGATAGGAGCAGATGATAGAGAAATACCCAATAGAACAGAATTTGAAAGTATGTTAGTAGGGGGTCAATTTCAATGAGTAGATACACAACAGAGCTAAGATTTATATGCGAACAACAGGCAGGATATGACAAGCAACAAGGTTATAATAATGTTAAAAACGTGCTTGAAAAAGCGTATCCGAAAGTGTTTGATTTTGAGTATCCTATATTTGATACATTGTATAAACCAGTGCTTGAAAAGAAGATTTTAAGGCACTATTATACAAGGGAAATATGTGAGGAAACATACGGGTTGTGGAAGCTAAGGCTTGAAGATAAAATGTGTAATATTATGCCTTATTATAATCAGCTTTACGAAAGTGAATTGTTGCAATTTAATCCGTTTTATGATACTGATTTTACAGAAAAACAGCATACAAAAGCAAATGAAAATAAGGTCGGTTCAGATGATAATAAGTTGTTTTATACAAATGCTTTTAACTCTACTAATACCACAGACGAAACGACAAAAAATATTACGGAAAATGCACAAAATACCAATGTCGGTGAGCATTTCAAGCGTGATTTTGGCGTAATTGATAACACAAATAGCGGTACGCAAACAATGACAGATTTTAACGGGAATGTCAAGTTGTCCGATAAAGATGTTACTGTTACAGACCGTGACGAAAAGCTTAAAGAAAAGTTATCAAATAGTGATAAAGTAACCACAAATAAGACCGATGTTTTGAAAGAAATTAATAGCGGAAATGATGTTACTAATACCATTATTACGGAAGATTTAAGCGAAACAAACGGCGGAAGCGATACATTTAATAAGGGTACTTTAAATGAAAAAAGTGTATCAAGTACAGCTATTTCCAAAGAAAAAGATAGCCAAAGTTATAATGAAATAAATCGTTATAGCGATACGCCACAATCCGTAATTAATATGGGTGTAGTTGAGCAAGACGGCTATTTAACAAATGTTACTATAAACGATAAAACACAGAAAACAGATAAAGACGGTAATAGTTCAAGCATCGTTTCCGAACAATCAAAAGACGGTGGAAAAGATGTAACGGACTACGGAAAAACAACACAGAATTTAAATGAAAAATCCGAAAATAAAACGCTAACACACGGACATATTATTGACAATAACAATAAATATGATACAATAGAGTTGACGGAATACGGAAAGCAAACAGACAATACTAATGCTATTGATGTAACCGAAACAACGACCTACGGAAAGCGTGAAACCACACATAATACCACAGGTTTTAACGAGGATTATACCAAAAATAATACACGAGATGAAGATGAAACCACCAATAAAAACACAGCTACAAGCGATTTGTTTAATGGTGTGTTTACAGGTAAAAATGGTGTATTTTACACAGGTCAAGATTTTACAAAACACGATAGCAAAGAGCTGAAATTGAACCGACAAGCTATTGATAATACTAATGATTATATTAATATTGTTGTTGGTAAAAGAGGAACGCAATCCTATAGTAGTTTGTTAACGGAATTTAGGGAAACATTCCTTAATATTGATGCAATGATTTTGGAAGAACTTGCAGATTTATTTATGCTTATTTATTAAAAGAAAGGTAGGTATTTTTATTATGACAAAACATTATTTAGTAGAATATTATGAGTTTACAGCAGACGGAATACCGCATAAAAAGATTATTGATACACCTACTTTAGCGGCGGCTATTTTGACAGGTAATAATCTAAATAAACTTTATACTATTGCTATCTTTTACGATGAAAGCGAGGAATGAAAATGAAGAAAAAATACAGACAACATATTGATATTAGGAAGCCTATTTTTAGTAATGTTGCTATACCTTTTCATTTAAGATTTTGGTGTCAAACGGTGCTTCCGTTGGTGTATGAAGATAGCTTGTCATATTATGAATTATTGTGTAAAGTAGTACATTATATTAATCACTTAATCGAAGATGATAAGAATATTTTAAAGAATTTTGATTTGTTAAAAGAGTATGTTTTTACATATTTTGAATACTATCAAAACAGAGGTTTAATCGTTTATGAAGATTTGGTAACAAGTGATAATTACGAGGATATTTTAACCGATGTAAATACCATTGAAACAATTAATGTTATCTATCGAATTGATACGACAGCTATTCCTTTAATTGAGCATTTACCTATATCTGAAAATGATTATATTTGTACGCTTTTTAATTTTGATAATTTCAATCTTTACTATGATGAAGAAGAAGGAATTTATACCGAAAGTGATGAAAAATATGGTAATATACAGGTTCTTTTTACTGTAAATGATATATGGTTTAGGTATCAAAAAGAAGATGGCGAATGGTCAAGTTGGGTATCATTTTTGGAAGAAATTAGGGAA
>OCVV012866716.1_pt1 | contig 12756 bp, 9 predicted proteins | sample 1539721 | NCBI WGS metagenome assembly OCVV01 (sample SAMN02144230, study PRJEB22623) | gut metagenome | biome: sheep rumen | host: Ovis aries | place: New Zealand
AGGGCGGGGGACTCGGGATCGGCCTTGAAGAACTGAAGGGCGGATCCTCCGCGGTTGGCGCAGGGGAAAACGGCTTCCACCACACTGCCTTTTTCGATGATGCCCAGGTTGGCGGTGCTGGTCTCGAATACGGGGAGGGCAGCCTCACGGCGTTCTGCATCCGACCAGGCGGCGAAGTTCTCCTGCGTCCAGGCGGTGATCTCGAGGGGTTTGTCGGCCTTCTTGCCGTTCAGTACGGGCGTGGCGGTGTAGACGTTCCTTCCGTAGACGCCTTTCTGTGCGGTGACGGTATAGGAGAGGGTGGCGGTGCTGCCGGCCGGGATGGGGTTGGGGGTTACGGAGAGGGACAGGGGGGCGGAGACATCGGCAAAAGAGATGCTGAGCGGAGTTTTCCCGAGGTTGGCCACCAGGGCGGTCTCGCTGGCCGACAGACCCTGTTTCAGGGTTCCGGTCTTGTAGGAGCGGGTCTTCAGACCAAAAGCCCCGAGCTTCTGGGCTCCGTAGAGCTCGCTCAGGGACTTTTTCTTTTCATGGACGACGCCGCGAAGCCGCAGGACCACCGGCCGCTTGACGCCGGACACATACACCGTAAGAGTTTTGTCGAACGCCGTTGGTCCGTCCTCATTCTTGTAGGTGGCCGATATGGTGGCTTTCCCGCCCGCCGGGACGGGCTCCCGGGTCCATTTGACGTCGGTGCATCCGCAGGAGGACACGACCTCGAAGATGGCGATGGGCTCCTTTCCGACATTGGTGAGGGTGAAAGTGCAGGAGAGGGGACCGTCGGCGGTGGAAACGTCTCCAAAGTCGTGGACGGTCTTGTCCCAGGTGAGAACCGCAACGGCCTCCTCCGCGGGATCGGCTGCATCGAGCGAAGCGGCCAGTTCCGTCACAGGTGCAACAAAAGGGGCCGATGCCGACCCGTCCTGCGCGGCTGGCGCGCTATTTGCATTCCGGCTGCCGCAGGTAGCTACCAGAAAGGCGGCCGCCAAAGGGAAAAACAACACTTTCATATGCACAAAGTTAGTCACAGTTCTTTTCAAAATCAAATTTAATGCCTATCTTCGCGGACAGAATACAATAACAACAACAATAAAAGCGAATAAACTATGCCTAGATTAATCAATCCCGACATCTGTGTCTCCTGCGGCTCCTGCGCCGACGTGTGCCCTGTGGGTGCCATCACCGAAGGAGAAGCCTCCTACGTCATCAACGCCGACGAATGCATCGACTGCGGCGCCTGCGAAGGCACCTGCCCTAACGGAGCCATCTCCGAGGCCTAATTCCAGGTTACAAAGAATTAAAAGAGACCGGCCAGTGGTGGCCGGTCTCTTTTTGTCTGCCCTGTCAGCGGATTTGTTTTCCGAAGGGGAAAATGGAGCCGATAGCCATCTTGAAGTGCTGCAGCCCCCAGGGAATGCCCACGATGGTGACGCACAGCAGAAGGCCGAAGGTGAGGTGCGCCAGGGCGATCTCCCACCATCCCAGCAGGATCCAGACAAGGTTCATCACAATCGAGATGCATCCAGGTTCCTTGGGACCGTCCACCAGTTCATGGCCGAAAGGCCACAGCGCATACGTCCCCAGTTTGAACAGCTGCACCCCGAACGGGATGCCGATGACGGTAATGCACATGAGCAGTCCCACCAGATAATAGATTATGGCAATCAGCAAGCCGCCCAGCACAAGCCAGAGGATATTTCCCAGAAATTTCATGATTATTTGAGTTTAATTACTTCTTTTTTGCCTTTTCTTTATTTCTCCGCGTTCATCGGCTTCGAAGTCTTTCAGCCAGTCGCCGGAGGGCATGTATTCGTCCAGGAGCAGGATGTCATCAGTTTCGCTATACGCACCTTTCCGGCCGTGCCCGGCCCTGGTTTTAGGTTCCATAGAATAGCAGCTAATCGAATGTAAAGATACTATTTTTTTCTAAATACCCTCTTTGCATCGTAGTCGCCCCGGACCGGCAGAGTCTGTCCTGCGGTAAGTGATACATTTTCAGTCCCGCTTACCGCAAAATACCCCCATTTTTGCGGTAAACGAAACATTATTTGTCCCGCTTACCGCACTGGCACCATGGGGCATGATATTTTGGCGGTCAGTCTGCCTTGAGTGCTAAGGGCGTTATGCATTTTGATTCTGCCCAAAAGACCTGATTAATAAAAGATATGAAGAGATCTCTTTTTTTGTGTATTGCAGCGTTTGGCCTGGTGTATTGTAGTGCGTATGCTCACAGAACTGACAAATTTGAATATGCTGCACGCCCCTCTTTCGGAGTCGTCTTTATAGTTCCTTCAACGCGTCCTGTATCCTTAATGCTAGATACTTTTTAGATCGTTGTCCTGCATTTCCCGTGTTTCCCATTTGTCATCTAATCCCTCATCGTTATAAAGGAAATCACAATCTTTAGGAGGGAAGCAATCTTTTGCCGCAACAAGTTTGTAGATTATATCGGATATTTCATTTTTGTTGGTAATCTTTAATCTATCACCTTCAGGGAAAAAGATAGATAAATGATAATACGGAGGATACGCACTATTATTTGCGAAAGGATTCTTTTCGGCCTTTAAAAAAAGCCCGCACCTAGAGTTAAATACATAATAATCATCATCTTCTCTTATTTCTTTCATAAGAACTTCGACTCGCTTCAAATAGGAAATTAGCGGGTCTACTTCATCTGTATAAAGAGTAATATACTCTCCGTGCGATCCCTTTCGAAGAATCAAATATGTAAAAGTCTTATTGTCGGCATGATTCTTCATCACTCGAACCTTAACTGATATTCTGGAAATCGTGAATTTTTGGCTCGGATCACCGGCTATTACTTGATCGTCGTAATAGTATTCCGGCATATACTGTTGAATATAAAGAAAACACGGGTCTTGGCTACGAGGAATGGAACAGATTTTATCTTGAGCACCTAGGGTTTGTGAAACGATCACAAACAATGTAATAATAAAAACCTTTTTCATGTTTTATGTTTTATAAATGGGTGAATTCTAATTAGAAGTTCTGCACACTTCTTTAGTCAAAGTTAGATAATAGTTTTCTATATTCCAACGGTGACCTATAACCTATTGACTTATGGCAGTATGTGATACGGTTACTACCCTGCGGTAAGTGATACATTATTTGTCCCGCTTACCGCAAATTACCCCCTTTTTGCGGTAAACGAAACATTATTTGTCCCGCTTACCGCACTGGCACCATGGCTTGGCTCTTTAGAGATTTTTTTGAGCTTGGGCAGTGGTTTGGCACAAGCGGGTTGTAGTTTTGCAGCAACAAAAACGTTTATGCCATGTTTGAGATTTTGTTTTCTGTCGGCCTGTATGCAGGTGCTGTCGTTCTTCTTATCAAAGGGGTTATCATGTTCTGCGAATGTTGCCCGGAATGATTGATTAAAAAATACCGCCCCGGGAGAGGAGCGGTATTCTTTATGGGCGACAGGGGCGCTTATTCGGCCTCGGCGGTGTTGGCGGGTTTCATCACCAGTTCTACGAAGTTGTTCTGGGAGAGGATCTCGTTCAGGGTGTTCTGGATGAGTTCCTTGCTCAGGGCGTTGACTGCGGCCTCGCGGAGGGCGTCGCCGTCCTGGCCGTAGGTGACGTAGTTCTCCAGGCGGTTGAGCCAGTAGTTGTTCTTCTGGCGGTTCTCGGGGATGTTCTTCTGGAGGTTCAGCTTGGCCATGTTCACTTCTTCGTCGGTGGGACCGTTCTTGGCGAGATCCTGGATGCCGTCTTTGGCCAGCTGGCGCAGCTTGTCGCAGACGGAGGGACGGCAGTCGAAGTAGACCTGGATGAGTCCCTGCTGGGTGGGACGGCGGCTCAGGCTGCACATGGTGCTGGCGCCGTAGGTGCCGCCTTCCTCTTCGCGGAGGCTTTCCACATAACGCATGTCAAGGATGTAGGAGATGGCGTCCAGGGCGGCGTCTTTCTCGTAGGAGAAGTCCACGTCGGCGCTGTAGACCTGGAGGACGGTGCTCTTCGGGGTCTGCATGTCGACCTCAAAGACATTCTCTACCTGTCCTTTGACGATGTGCTCGTTCGGGTCTACCCAGTTAAGGGCTTTCTTGCCCTTGGGCAGGGAGCCGATGTACTTTTCAACAAGCGGTTTGACCGCTTCCACGTTCACGTCACCGACCAGGAAGAAGGTGGCGCCGGCGGCGTCGGCAAAGAGTTTCTTCCAGTTCTTGGCGACGGTCTCCAGGTTGGCGCGCTTGAGCGTTTCCTCGGAGAGGGCCTGACGGCGGGCGTTGTTGCCGTAGAGGGTCTTGTACAGTTCCTGCTGCAGCTTGTAGTTGGGCTGGTTCTGCAGGTTCGGGAGGATGGATTCAATCTGGTCGATGCCGTTCTGCCATTCTTCGGGGTCGAAGCGAGGGTCGGTGAAATACAGGTACACCAGCTGCAGGGCGGTCTCCAGGTCTTTCACGGTGCTGCGGCCGTTGATGCCGTTTTCTACCGTGCTGAAGTAAGGATTCACGCTCAGGTTCTTGCCGGTGAGCATCTTGGAGACGGTGGTGCCTGAGAACTGGGAGACACCGCTGTTGTTCTGGAACAGGCCGAACACATTGCTCTCGAAGGAGGCGATGTCGTCCGTGGAGATGAGGGAGGTACCGCCGTCCTTGACGAGGTTGAAGAGGATCTGGTCCTTGTTCAGGTCGGTGGGATAGACGATTACCTTGACGCCGTTCTTCAGCGTCCATTCGGTGGCACCGTACAGGGTGTTGCCGGTCTTGGAGATCTTGCTGCCTTTGAGCTTGGCGGGATCCAGGAAGGATTCGGGAATGTCCTCGCCTTCGGGGGCGGAGATTTCGGAGGCATTCACCTCATTGATCACCTGGAGCAGCTGCTCGGCGGTGGGGGTGGCGATGCCTTCCTTTTCAGGACCGTCGTACAGCACGACGAGGTTCTGCATGCCGGGGATGATGCCGGCGGCTGCCTGGCTGATGGCTGCGCTCGTGAGCTGGCCGAAGAGGGCCTCGACGATTTCCTTTTCATCGGCCGGTTCCAGGATGGGCTCATTGTCGAAGAAGTGGCTCAGGATGGGACGGACGAATTCCGGGTTCTGGCGGGTCTCGGCGCGGTTTGCACGGCTTTCCATCATGGAGAGATAGTCGGCTTTGGCACGGCCGAATTCGGCCTCTGTGATGCCGTAGCGCTGCAGGCGGACAAGTTCCGTGTAGAAGTCGCGGAAGCCGCCGAGGATATTGTCTTCCTTCAGGGTCACATTGCCCATCACGGCGTCGATGTCTTCATAGATGAGGCTCGATACGCCGAAGCTGCCGCTCAGGTAAGCCGATCCGGGTTTGGAGGTGATGTCGTTGAAGCGCTCGCGCATGACCATGCCGATGATGTTCTTCACCAGGTCATTGGCCTGGCCGACGATGGTGCCGTTTGCGATTTCAGGCATGGCGGCGCTGTGCCAGATCACTTCCACGGAAGGATTGGTGGTCTCCGGGTCCGTGAGGATGCCGACGCGGGGTTCCGCATGGTCCGCAATCTGCTGGATGGGCTTTGCGAGCGGATTCTCCTTGGCGGGGATGGCGCCGAACAGGTCCTTGATCTGGGCCTCGGTGCGGTCGACGTCCACATCGCCGACTACGACGACGGCCTGGTTGCCGGGGTGATACCAGGTGTGGTAGAAATCATTCAGGCTCTCGTATTTGAAAGTCTCCAGGTGCTCCTGAAGGCCGATGAGCGTGCACTGTGCGAGATTGCTCTCCGGGCCGAAGTAGAAGGGGAGCGCGCGCTCCATCGAACGCCAGGAGGCATTGCGGCGCTGACGGCGCTCTTCGATGATGACACCGCGTTCGGCGTCGATCTCCTTGGGCTCGTTCAGCACGTAGTGGGAGTAGTCCCGGAGAATCATCAGGCAGCTGTCTACCACGCTTTCGCGCTCTACGGGAATGTTGTTGAGCATGTACTGGGTCTCCTCGAATCCGGTGGAAGCATTGATATTCCGGCCGAATTCAGCGCCGATGGAACGGAGGTAATTGAGGATGCCCTTTCCGGGGAAATTCTGGGTTCCGTTGAAGCACATGTGCTCCAGGAAGTGGGCCAGGCCGTCCTGTTCAGGCTGAATCTCCTGAATGGCGCCGACATTGGTGGCCAGATAGAATTCCGCACGGCCCTTGGGCAGTTCGTTGTGGCGGATGTAATAGGTGAGACCGTTGTCCAGGGTGCCGGTGCGGACCTGGTCGGAGCTGGGAATCTGCGGCATCTGGGAAAGCATGGCTTCCAACTGCTCGCGTGAAGGTTGCTGCTGTGCCAGCGCGACGACAGCCGTCAGCGCAAGGGCACTCAGAGTAAGAAAGATTCTCTTCATATTGATAATTATAAAGGTTAATCTATTTGCAAAACTAATATTTCTTTTTTGGATATGCAAGAAATCGCATCAAAAAATTTATTGTATTTCGATAATTATACCTTGAATTATAATAATTGTTGCTTTTTCCCTTAATTTCGACCATCTTTGTATGCAAAAATGAGGCTATACCATGTTGTCAGACCCGCGAATTGAATCCTTTCTCACCGTCGTCCGGAAAGGCAGTTTTACGGCGGCCGCCAGGGAGCTGGGGCTCACCCAGCCGGCCGTGAGCCATCAGATTTCCCGGCTGGAAGAGCAGCTGGGTTTTTCCCTTTTCGAGCGGACCCCGGTACTGAAACTCACCAAGACAGGGGAACTGTTCCTGGCCTACGCGTGCCGGATCCAGGATGCCTACGACCTCGCGAACGACGCCTTCATCTCCGTGTTCAGTAAATAAAAAAACGGTCAGGAAGCAACTCCTGACCGTTTTTCTTTGGTTCCCGGACGGATTATTTACCGGCCAGGCGCTTGTAGGTGTTCAGACGCACCTTGGCGAATTCCTCGGTCTTGGAGAGGAGCTCGTCGGCGCTTTCGGGGAACATCTTGTACAGGGATGCGAAACGCACCTCGCCCTTCAGGAAGTCCTGGAACTTGGTCCAGTCGGGTTCCTTGCTGTCCAGGGTGAACGGATTCTTGTCCGTGCCCTCGAGAGCCGGGTTGTAGCGGTACAGGTGCCAGTATCCGCATTCGACAGCCAGCTTCTCTTCCTTCTGGCTCAGGCCCATGCCGGCCTTCAGGCCATGGTTGATACAAGGGCTGTAGGCGATGATCAGGGACGGGCCGTCGTAAGCCTCGGCTTCCTTGATGGCGTTGAAGAACTGCACCGGGGAGGCGCCCATGGCCACCTGGGCCACATAGACGTAGCCGTAGCTGATGGCCATCATGCCCAGATCCTTCTTGCGGATCTTCTTGCCGGAGGCGGCGAACTTGGCGATGGCGCCCACGGGAGTGGCCTTGGAGCTCTGGCCGCCGGTGTTGGAATACACCTCGGTGTCCAGAACCAGGACATTCACGTTCTCACCGCTGGCCAGCACGTGGTCCAGACCGCCGAAGCCGATGTCGTAGGAGGCACCGTCGCCGCCGAAGATCCACTGGCTGCGAGCCGGGATGAAGTGCTGGTATTCAACCAGTTTCTTGCAGGCTTCGCAGTCGCAGTCCTTGGCCAGCGGGACAATCTTGTCGGCCACTTCGCGGGTGACGGCGGCATCCTTGGGAGCTTCCAGCCACTTGGCGGCGAGGGCTTTGATGTCCTGGCTGCAGCATTCGCATTCGAGGGCTTTCTTCATGGCGCCGGCCACGGTTTCACGGGTGCGGTCGGAACCGAGTTTCATGCCCAGACCGAATTCGCAGAAGTCTTCGAACAGGGAGTTGGCCCATGCGGGACCGTGACCTGCGGCATTGGTGCAGTACGGGCTGGCCGGGAAGGAAGCGCCGTAGATGGAGGAGCAGCCGGTGGCGTTCGCGATCATCATGTGGTCGCCGAACAGCTGGGTGATGGTCTTGATATTCGGGGTTTCACCGCAGCCTGCGCAGGCGCCGGAGAACTCGAACAGAGGCTGTGCGAACTGGCTGTTCTTCATGTTGGCCTTCTTGTCCACATACTCCTTGTAGCCGACATACTTGTTCAGGTAGTCGAAGGCTGCCTGGTCTTCCTTGTCGTTGATGTACGGGACCATCTTGAGGGCCTTCTCGGGTTTGGACAGGCACACATCCACGCAGTTGCCGCAACCGGTGCAGTCGTCCACGGAGATAGCGATGGTGTACTTGTAGTCCTTGAGGTTGGCCTTGCCCTGGGCGAGTTTCACGCCGGCGGGGACCTTGGCGGCCTCTTCTTCGGTCAGCAGGAACGGGCGGATGGCGGCGTGCGGGCAGACGAAGGCGCAGGTGTTGCACTGGATACACTTTTCAGCGTCCCAGGTGGGAACATTCACGGCGACGCCGCGCTTCTCGTAGGCGGCGGTGCCGGCCGGCATGGTACCGTCGGCATAGGGCATGAAGGCGCTCACGGGCAGGGTGTCGCCAGCCTGGGCGTTCACGATGTCGGCGATATCCTTGACGAAGGCGGGAGCCAGACGGTCCTTGTTCGGGTTCTCGAACTTGGCGGTGAGGTTGGCCCATTCGGCGGGTACGTGGAGTTCGGTGTACTCACCGCCGCGGTCGACGGCTGCGTAGTTCATGTTCACCACATTCTCACCCTTCTTGCCGTAGGACTTCACGATGGCGTCCTTCATGTACTTGACGGCATCCTCGTAGGGGATGATGCCGGTGATCTTGAAGAAGGCGCTCTGCAGGATGGTGTTGGTGCGGTTGCCCAGGCCGATCTCGGCGGCAATCTTGGTGGCGTTGATGATATACACCTTGATGTGCTTGCGGCCGATGATGGCTTTCACGTTGTCAGGGATGTTCTGGATGGTCTCCTGCTCGTCCCAGAGGCTGTTCAGGAGGAGGGTGCCGCCTTCCTTGATGCCCTTCAGGACATCGTACTTCTTCAGATAGGAAGGAACGTGGCAGGCGACGAAGTCGGGCGTGTTCACCAGGTACGGGGCCTTGATGGGCTGCTGGCCGAAGCGCAGGTGCGAGCAGGTGTAACCGCCGGATTTCTTGGAGTCGTAGTCGAAGTAGGCCTGGCTGTAGAGGTCGGTGTGGGAGCCGATGATCTTGATGGTGTTCTTGTTGGCACCGACGGTACCGTCAGAACCCAGACCGTAGAATTTGCACTCGGTGGTGCCGGGCTTCACGATGGAGACTTCGCTCTTGATGGGCAGGCTCTTGAAGGTGACGTCGTCCACGATGCCGATGGTGAAGTCGGCCTTGGGCTCCTTCATGTCCAGGTTGTCGTACACGGCGACGATCTGGGCGGGCGTGGTGTCCTTGGAGGACAGACCGTAGCGGCCGCCGATGATCAGGACATTGTCCTTGCCCTGGAAGAGGGCCTTCACGTCCGTGTAGAGCGGTTCACCCACGGCGCCGGGCTCCTTGGTGCGGTCCAGGACGGCGATGCGGCGGACGCTCTTCGGGAGCACGCTGAAGAAGTATTTCTCGCTGAAGGGGCGGTACAGGTGGACGGTGATGAGACCGTACTTGCGGCCGCGGCTGGCGAGGTAGTCGATGGTTTCCTTGATGGTCTCGGTGACGGAACCCATGGCGACGATGATGTTTTCGGCGGTGGGGTCTCCGTAGTACTCGAAGGGACGGTAGCTGCGGCCGGTGAGTTCGGAGATTTCACCCATGTAGCGGGCTACGATGTCGGGGACGGCTTCGTAAGCCTGGTTGCGGGTCTCGACGGCCTGGAAGTACACGTCACCGTTCTGGGCGGTACCGCGGGTGACGGGGGCGTCCGGGTTCAGGGCACGCTCACGGAAGCGGGCGAGCGCCTTTTCGGAGACCATGCTGCGGAGGGCGTCCTCGTCCAGGGCTTCGATCTTCTGGATTTCGTGCGAGGTGCGGAAACCGTCGAAGAAGTGCAGGAACGGGATGCTGCTCTTGATGGTGGAAAGGTGGGCGACGGCGGCCAGGTCCTGGGCTTCCTGGACGGATCCGGAAGCGAGCATGGCAAAGCCGGTCTGGCGGCAGGCCATCACGTCCTGGTGGTCTCCGAAGATGGAGAGGGCGTGGCTGGCAAGGGCGCGGGCGCTCACGTGGAATACGGTGGGCAGCATTTCACCGGCGATCTTGTACATGTTGGGGATCATCAGCAGAAGTCCCTGGGACGCGGTGAAAGTGGAAGTCAAGGCACCAGCCTGGAGGGAACCGTGCACGGCACCGGCGGCGCCGGCCTCGCTCTGCATCTCGGTCACTTTTACGGTCTCGCCCCAGAGGTTCTTTTTCCCGTGGGCGGCCCACTCGTCGATGTTTTCGGCCATAGTGGAGGACGGCGTGATCGGATAGATGGCGGCGTGCTCGCAGAACAGGTATGCGATGTTCGAGGCGGCATAGTTACCATCACAGGTGATGAATTTTTTTTCTTTTGCCATAGTGAGTTAGTGGTTTATGTAATCTGTTATTGATTATTCAGAAGGGATGCGTCGCCAATCTGCACGCCGGCCTCCGGACCTGCGATGCGGTTCACGAGGCCTTGCAGGACAGTGCCGGGGCCCAGTTCCACAAAGCGGGTGGCTCCGTCTTGGAGCATGCGCTGGACGCTGGCGGTCCAGCGGACGGGTGAGGTGAGCTGCTTTAGGAGATTGTCCTTGATGCGGACGGGGTCCGTTTCCGGAAGGGCGGTGACGTTCTGGTAGATGGGGCACAGGGGCGCCTTGACGGGCGTAGCGGCGATGGCTTCGCCGAGCGCCTGGCGGGCAGGCTCCATGAGCGGCGAATGGAATGCCCCGCTGACGGGGAGGCGCAGGGCCCGCTTGGCACCGGCTTCCTTGAGCGCGGCGCAGGCCTCATCCACGGCTTTTTCCTCTCCGGAGATGACCACCTGGCCGGGCGCGTTGTAATTGGCGGGAAGGACGCCGGGGATGCCGGCGCAGACCTCTTCGATGGTGCTGTCGGGCAGCTTGATGATGGCGGCCATGGCGCCGGGCTGCATTTCGCAGCATTTCTGCATCTGGGCGGCGCGGAGGGCCACCAGGCGGAGGCCGTCTTCAAAGCTGAGGGCGCCGGAGGCGACAAGGGCGGAGAACTCGCCCAGGGAGTGGCCGGCGACCATGTCCGGTTTTTCGCTGAGGCTCAGGGCAAGGACGACACTGTGCAGGAAGATGGCAGGCTGGGTGACGCGGGTTTCCTTCAGATCCGCATCCGAGCCTTCGAACATGATGTCCGTAAGGCGGAAACCGAGGATCTGGTTTGCCCTTTCCATCAGGTCCTGATGGGCGTCGTACAAGTCTTTTCCCATTCCCGGGAATTGGGCCCCCTGACCGGGGAAGAGGTATGCAGTTTTCATGTATCGTACAAATATAAGGAATATTTCCCGAATTTCCTTATAGAAAACCCGGTGAAATGAAAAAAGACCTTTTCAGGAAGGACTTGTTCAGATTTTGAACAGCATGCCGCCGATGTTGTCCTGCTCCGCACCGGTCACGGATTTGAGGCAGGAGGGCTCATCGGCCATGTACAGGGCGCCCAGGAAAGCGAAGATGAGGGCTTCCTTGAACTCCACGATGGCCGGTTCGGGAATGACGGTGCGGCAGCCCGACAGCGTTTTCATCCGCCCGACCAGGTACTTGTTGTACGCCCCGCCGCCCGTCACGAGGATGGTCCGTCCGGGCACGGTGACCCGCCGGAGCTGTTCCGCGCAGTGCTCACAGTAAGTGGCCAGCTTGTCCGGAAGGGAAAGGGCCGACGCATCCAGCAGCGGGAAGATGTTGCGCTCCACCCACTCGCGGCCCAGGGATTTCGGCGCTTTCCGGGCATAGTAATCCAAGCTGTTGAGCTGCTTTAGAAGAACTTGGCTAACTGTACCGCTTTCAGCGATTTTCCCGTCCTCGTCCATCTCTTTTCCAATCGACCGGCACAGGCGGTTCAGGACATAGTTTACGGGCGAGATGTCAAAGGCGGTCCTCCGCTCTCCGTCCCGGTACGAAATGTTCGAAAACCCGCCGATATTCAGGCAATAGTCGTACTCCCCGAATAGGAGATTGTCGCCGATGGGGACCAGCGGCGCCCCCTGTCCGCCCAGCATGATGTCCAGGCGCCGGAAATCCGACACCGTCGGGATGTGGGTAACGGCCGCGATGGCCGCCCCGTCCCCGATCTGGAACATGATTTTTTTCTCCGGCTCGTGGAAGACGGTGCTGCCGTGGGAGGCCACGATGTCGGCCTTGATGCCGAATTCCCGGACGAACTCGTTGACGCGCTGGCCCAGGTACCGGCCATATTCGCTGTGGAAAGCCACGAACTCCCGGGCGCTCATGGTCTGCACTTCCTGTCCCAGCTTTTTCTTCAGCGCGGCGGGGTAGGGATAGCCTTTGGCACAGTCGATGGTGTAGGTCCAGGCACCGCCGTCCTTGCGGAACGTGGCGCAGCAGATGTCCAGTCCATCCACCGATGTCCCCGACATGAGGCCGATTGACGTAATCGCTTTCATCTTCCAAGTTTTTGCGAATTTACGAAATCTTTTCAAAAAATGTTGTATCTTTGCAATCCTTAACACAGCGCCCCTGTAGTTTAAAGGATAGAATAACGGATTCCGGTTCCGTTGGTCCCGGTTCGATTCCGAGCGGGGGTACTAGGAAAGACTGACGCATGCGCGCCAGTCTTTCCTGTTTTATTCATTGAGGGTCTTCCTTCCTCCCATTCATTCTGGCTCGGGCTTGGTCAAATTTCGTAAACACCTAACTATCAACACATTACGAAAACACTTTAAGCCCGAGGTCACTTTTAAAACGCACCTCGGGCTTGAGACATATTACTAACAAATTGACGTTCAAAGACTTACAGATTGTGCCA
>OCVV011106234.1_pt1 | contig 12754 bp, 9 predicted proteins | sample 1539721 | NCBI WGS metagenome assembly OCVV01 (sample SAMN02144230, study PRJEB22623) | gut metagenome | biome: sheep rumen | host: Ovis aries | place: New Zealand
TTGCGCGCAGCTGCTTTGCATGGAGCAGTTCGGTGTTGATATTCATTTGATTATTCCTTCTTCAGTGTGTTTGTTTTGATATTGTCTAAGCGATAGGTTATTTGGCAGGCTTCCCCGTCCGCAACGATTCCAGGCGGCTCGTCCGGCGGATTCGGGAAACCGAACGGAGCTTCGATAACAGCATCCAGCAGGTTTGTCACTCTGTCCAGATGCCCCGCGTCCAGAGCCCCGGTACTGTGCCCGGTCCAAATCCTTTCAAAACACGGGCGGAAGATCTGCAGGTTTTTCAGTGTTGTTCGATATTCCTCCAGGGATGTGGACTCCTCCATCTGCATCCAGACATTATAAATGAGTCCATCCCCTGAAAACAGCACTTTTTCTTCCTCAAGAAGAAAGCCCGTGCTGCCTTGCGTATGACCGCGAAGAGACACGGTCCGCAGCGTGAGTCCGCCCAGATCGAATTGGGCCTGCAGAGGACGAATCTCGGGCACGGGAGGCGCTTCCGTTCCTGCTTCCCGCGCGTCGAGTTCGATATAGTGCCTCATCAGAGCGTGATCCTTTTCGTTGAGATACACGAAGGGGCAGGACATAACGCCCAGGTAATGGTCAGGATGTCCGTGCGTCAGCAGCGGGAGGACGGGAAGATCTGTTAAGGCGGACACTTCCGAAAGCAGGTTTCCGGTTCCCATTCCGGCATCGATCATCGCGGCGCGCTTGTTCCCACAGACCAGGTACATGCATACTTCCTCGGCTTTTTCCCAAATCAACCATCCGCCCTTGAAAATCGGAGTTACCGTATATGCGCCCATCGGATCACTCCTTCACCGCGCCGAGCGAGATCCCTTTGACGATATATTTCTGGAAAAACGGGAAAAGAACCAGAATCGGGAGGACGCCCAGTACAGCGATCGCCATCCGGACCGAGACGCTTGGTATACTCGCGACAGACAAGCCGATCTGCGAGGCAACCTGACTGTTCTTTGAGAGGAACTGAACGTTATTGAGGATGTTCTGCAAAAGGATCTGCAATGACCAGAGTCTGCTGTCGCTCACAAAATACAATGCGTTCGTCCAATCGTTCCAGTAGGTAAGAATCGTAAACATGGCAATCGTGGCGATGATCGGCTTGCCCATGGGAAGGATGACATAGCCCAGAACGCCGATCGGTCCGGCGCCATCCAGTTCGGCGGCTTCCATGATCTCCTGTGGAATGCTGTGCTCAAAATAATTCTTCATCAGGATAAGATGGAAGGGATTAATAAGCAGATTCGGCAGGACCAGCGCCCAGAATGTGTTCTTTATTTTCAGATAACGCGCCCAAAGGATATAGCTCGGCACTACACCGCCGTGGAAAAGCATGGTGAAGAAAATCAGGAATGTGATGACGTTCCTGCCTTTCAGCTTCTTTCTGGACAGAGGGTAGGCCAGCGTTATCGTAAGAAACAGACTCGTCAGCGTCCCGACAGCCGTCGTCAGGATCGTGAGGCCGTAGGCCTTCAGGATCGTGTCCGAATTGCGGAGAATGTACTTATAAGCGTCAAGGCTGAATGTCTGGGGCCAGAACTGGTAACCGTTGCGGATCAGGGAGGATTCCGAGGAAACGGAAGACATTAACAGCAGGACAAAGGGGGAAAGCGTCAGCACTACCAGAATCAGAATTGCAGTTGTAATGCCGCGCTGATATCGTTTCTCTTGTTTTGTGATCATCTTCTTACCTCAAAACAGTGCGTTTTCTTCATCGACTTTCGCAGTGATCTTGTTTGCGATCAGTACGAGGACAAAGCCGACGACAGACTGAAACAGTCCGGCTGCAGCGGCCATTCCGATGTTGTTGCTTTTCATCAGCGCGTTGTATACATACGTGTCATAGGTTGCTGTCACATCATGGATCATCCCGGAATTCTGAGGGATCAGATAAAACAGACCGAAGTTGGAATAAAACAGTGTGCCTGTACTGAGAAGGAGCATTGTCACAATGGTCGGTTTGATACACGGAATGGTAATGCGGGTTATCTGCTGCCAGCGTGTGGCTCCGTCCAACTCGGCGGATTCATACAGCGCCTTGTTGATCCCGACGATCGACGAGAGGTAGATTATGGCTGTCGTTCCGATGTTCAGCCAAAGATATACGACCGACAGAATGACTGGCCACGGTCCTTTCTCTGCATACCAGCTAACCGGCTTAAGCCCGAAAAAAGGAAGAATGGTGTTGTTCAGCATGCCGTTTTCCTGGCTTAGGAATGCAAAGACAATATAGCTGCAAATGACCATCGAGATCAGATCCGGCAGAATAAGCGCCGACTGGGAAAAGCGCGCCAGCTTCTGGTTGCGCATATCGGCGAGCATGATAGCGACCGCGATACCGAAAACGGTTTCCATGATCAGAAAAACCACGTTGTATACGACGGTATTTCGCGTTATGATCCAGGCATCCGGCGTAGCAAAAAGAAATTTGAAATTTCTCAGGCCGACCCACTGACTTTTGAAAATTCCGAGAGAATAGTTTATCTTTTTGAAGGCAATAAACACGCCCGCCATCGGAAGATAATTATTCAGCAATATATAGAGCAGGCCCGGAACCATAAGAAAATAAAGGACAAGATGATTCCTCTTGATACTCCGTTTATTCAGCTTCTCAGGCATAATCTCCACCTCCCTTTAAAAGAACGGACAGCGTTTCAATGGAAATGTCACGCTGTCCGTGTGAATCAGTTTCAGCCGCTCCGCTTACGAAAGCGCAACGCAGGGGTGTTGAGGTGTTGTTTATTTCGATGCCATGTAGAGATCGAGCTGCCTTTGCGCTTCTGCAACGACGTCGTCTACGCCTGCGGCCTTCATTTCTGCAATGAACTGCGGAAGAACGGTATCGACATCCACACTGCCGCTTTCCAGAGCTAAGGCATATTTCTCCACGACATTGCTGACGGCTGCCAGCTGAGTCTCGACCGGATCGGGATCAAACTCAAAGCCGTAAGTGATGGAGATCTCGGCAGTCTCGTTCAGGGCGAGCTGCTTTTTGTTGCGATCGGGATCATCGGAAACGGACTTGAAGACATAGCTTGCTCCGGAGTTTCCGATGCACCAGTTGAAAGCGGCTTCCCAGCCGGAGTTGCCCGCTTCAATGCCGTCGCAATACTCGATCAGTCCATCGTCGCGCATCTGCCAGTGATGATCTTTCGCGCCGTAGTAGAGCGTGGTCGCCATCTCAGAGTCAGTGAAAAGAAGATTGAGCCATTTCATAGCCGCTTCAGCGTTTTTGGAATTGGAGCTGATACCAACACCCAGCGTATCGGCAGAGGTGACGACATCGGCACTCAGCGGAATGGCATAGCTGGGGAATGTGATGTTGGACAAACCTGCATGAACGATCGGTTCAACTTTCTCCCCATAGCAGTTCTGATTGCTGATGTAACTGAAGAGGCTGCCGTCATAATACGACAGACTGCCGACCTCACTGGTCGTTGCCGCGTCCTTGAGAATATAGCCGGCCTCGTACCAGGCGCGCATCGTATCCAGCTCACGCCGGTAGGAGTCTGACTCATAGAAGTTGATGACGGTCGGTTCATCGTTAACGGATACAAGATAATAAGCATCGCTGCTGAGATAGGAAACATGCTGCACATGCTCATTATCGATGCCGTAATAACCGAAGATCAGGCCATCGCCGTCCGGAGCCAGCATGGTCATTTCCGGATATTTCTGGCTGACGATCTCATATGCCTTGCCTACGCCTTCGAGAGTGGTCATGGAACGGGGATCGATGCCGCACTCGTCAAGGATATCTTTGCGGCAGATGAGCGTGGCGACATATTTTTTGTTTGCCATAAAGGGAACGCCATAATTCTGCCCGTCGATTGTAGCGTAATAAAGGAGATCGCCGCAGATGTCCTTTATGCTCTGACCATACTGATCAAGCAGGCTGTCGATCGGCATCAACTCGCCCTGACGGGCCATGGCTCCGGTATCTCCAAGGATTGCGACAAGATCCATCGCTTCATTGCCGGCCATTTTCAGGCCGATCTGCTCTTCGTAATTTGCCAGATTGTAGAATTCAATGTCGACTTCAACGCCGATCTTATCGCGGGTGATATTATTCAGAGCTTCTTCTACCATAGCCTCATCGGGTGTCTCGCCAAATGAGAACATCTCGAATTTGATCGTTACGGGACCGGTGCTGGCGGGGGCAGGGGAAGATCCGCACGCAGGGAGAGCAAGCAGCATAGCCAACAGGAGTACTATTGCGAGCAAATGTTTTGAACGATCGAAGCTTTTCATAGGGACACCTCCGTTATTTTATGGATTCAGTTTATCACCGCAGATCGTCATGTGCTTTTGCGTTTTTGCTCCATGTTTTCACTTTTCTGCTGTCCGGGCTGTCACATATTGAAAGACGCAGACTCACGCCGTATTCTTTTATATAGAAAGCAGGGGCCTTCTAAAGACCCCCGCGTAAAGCAGTAAAATATAAATAGAATCATGACTGCATGGAGTTTTTAACACCGCGAATATAATCGCTTGGAGATTCTCCGGTCATCTTTTTGAAGAGTGTTGAGAAATAGGATATGTTATCGAAACCTGCTTCGCTTGCGGCTTCCGTTACATTCTTGCCCCTGTCAAGCACCTCCCGGGCTTTTCCGATTCTCTTACGGTTTATGTATTCGGGGATAGTTAGGCCGTAACGGGAGCTGAATGCATGGGAAAGGTAATCCTGACTTAAAAAGAACTTGGAGGCAAGTTCACCTCGAGAAATCCTCTCAGTATAATGACTGTCCAGATAGTTCCGGATCTGCTCTATGACTGGCGCGCTGCCGCCTGCCGCGGCGAGTTCCCGAACGGTGACGCCGAGAGAATAGTCGGCCCACTGCAGCATATGGAACGGAGAATCAAGAGCGGCGCTGAACAGACGCACAGCGGATCCCTCTCCGAAGATGATGTTCGCGGCGATCCCGCTCTGTTCCAGGACCGAGACAAGCATGTGCAGATAAGCATGGCTGAAACGCAGCAGTCCCGTACGATCAGCACATCCCGCCGCACTCAGTTCATTCAGATAAGATTGGATCGATTGAAACAGCGGGCCTTTTTCTCCCTCCCCGAGAAGTGCCGTCCATTGCTCCTCCGGGAACACGGGAAGATCTTTTGCGCGGGAAGCGTCAGCGGTTTTTTCCTGTTCCGCTTTTTCTTCAAATGCATGCAGGCGGTTTTTGACAGAAACCCGGTTTATTGCACGCCTGACAGCATTTTCGACATCGGATATGGGGGACATTTTCAGGATATATTCCACACAGTCCAGCTTTATTGCCTCGCTGGCAAACGCAAAGGAATCGTAATTCGTAAGAAAGATGTTTTCCGTGCCATACCCGTTTTCCCGCACCCAGCGCAGCAGGTCCAGACCTGTCCCGCCCGGCGCTTCAATATCACATACCATGATGTCGGCCGGGCCGTTTTCTATAAAATCTGCCTTTGCCTGCGCAATGGAGTAGACAGCTGCAAAATCATCAAAACCGAGGGATTCCCAGTCGATTGTACTTAAGAGCATATCAATGGTGCTTTTGTCGTCGTCAAACAAAAGGATCTTCATCCGTGCGCATCCTTTCCTCAACTTCTAATGGGATAGTCAGTTCCACGAGTGTTCCTCCGAGAAGGGAATCCGAGATCTTCACACCTGCCCTGTCACCGTACAGAAGCCGCAGAGTCTGCCTTGTGTTCCATACCCCTATACTCTGACCGGCGTGCGGTTTATAGTCCGGATCGTTAAGCTGACGAAGGGCCTCCTCTGTCATGCCCGATCCGTTATCTTCGACCGTTATATGGAGTGCATTGTCCTTCAGGCGTGCCTGAAGGTAAAGAGTAACATGATCCTGTTCAGCCATAGCGTGTTTGATGACGTTCTCGGCAAAATTATGTACCGAGAAAGGCGGAAGCATGACTGTCTTCGTATCCTCCGGTATGTCGAAAACATGACTCAGCGTACCGCTGAAGCGCAGTTCCTGCATGGACAGATACGTCTCCATATGAGCGAGCTCTTCCTTAAAGGGGACGAGTGTGAGGTTGGACCGGAACATGTAGCGCAGATACGAGGCCAGATATCCGATAAAGCTGTCAAGCTCGTTCTGCTTCCCGAGGCGGGCAAAGTTTGATACCGTTGTCAGCGCGTTCATGAAAAAATGAGGCCGGATCTGCATCTGAAGATAGCTCAGACGCAGTTTCTGTTTTTCGATCACATCCTCATATGCGCGAATCTTTGCCTCGTGCAATTGCCGGGTCATGTTGTTGAAAGCCTTATCAACCCTAACGAATTCTTCCGGGTCGTCCCGCAGCGGGATCTGATAGAGTGCATCCCCGGAATTGATTTCCTCTATAGCGGTGTCCAACACTTTAAGAGGCTCCACTACGTCCTTTCGGATAAGGCGGGTAAGGAGAGGGATCAGCGCAACTGCAGAAACGGATACCAGCAGGAGCGTGATCAGGAAAAAACCTCCCGGCCCGGTCAGAAAAGTGCGCGGCAGAACAAGGCACAGACAATAAGGGGCCGCGTCTGAGCGGTCTGTGCGAACATAATAATGATTTTGGGTTCCGGTAAGATAGAAGTCCGTACTTGCCTTCAGCTGGATACCGTTTTCTTCAAGAAAGACGAGATGGCTCGCCGGAATCATCTTATCATCCGTCACGACAGAAAGAAAACTGCTCTCTGAGCTGAGTTGCCGCAGTGGTTCCTCAAAGTCCGCCATTCGAACCAAAGCCCCGAGAAAGACTTTTTTTGACTCCAGAAGGGTGAGCAGGTAGCTCTCTCCGGCGATAGACACAACTTCCCAATTGCCGGGTACCGGAGTCCCCGTGAACAGTTCGCTCTCGAGATATGTGCGGATACCCTTGCGCGTCTGCTGTGTGCTGCCCGGACCATACGCATATAACAGTTCACTGCTCTGAAGATCATAAGTAAAAATATAATCCAGAAGCGAAAAGCCGCTGATAGTGGTCTCCAGACTTTTCTGAAGCTCCAGTTTCGCATGCATGCGCGTCCATTCGTCCTCTGACCGGATCATGTCGAATGAACCCTCGTTGCGCTGCAGCAGAAACAGATATTCCTGAATAAGTCGAAGGTTTTTGTCCGTCTCGGCAACATAGAGATGATTCAGCTCCGCGGCGGTTTTCGCGACTCGTCTGTCATTTTGATATAAAACTGTAAAGCTGGCAATATTGACAAGTATCACAAGAAGAATGACGGGGATGATCACAGCCGGAGTGAAACGGTTGAATATGGACTTCCTGCTCATGGTTTCCATTCCCCCTCCTTTGAAAAAGAAAAGTGATGATTGCCAATAACCGAAATAATTATATCACTCGCCATAAAGAGATTCAATCTGCTAAACGGGGGCATGTCCTATGAAAGAAGAACAGCTCAGAGATCTTCTGAACAGCATGAGTCTGAAAGAGAAAGTCTTTCAGCTTGTACAGATTCCCGGTCAGTATTTCCTGTCGGGAGTGGCCGATACGGGAACAAAAACGGACGGCAGGCCGACAGATGAAGAGCTTGCGCTTGTCGGCAGTACGCTTGGTATCTTTGGGGCAAAAACAACGGCGGATATACAGATGCAGCATCTGAAGAGGCACCCTCACCATATACCGCTTCTGTTCATGCACGACGTCGTCCACGGTCTTCGAACCGCCTTTCCGATACCGCTTGCCCTGGGGGCCTCCTTTTCACCGGAGCTGGTAAAGCAGTGTTCTGCCGCGGCGGCGGCGGAGAGTGCCGCCTCAGGCCTTCACGTCACGTTTGCGCCGATGCTTGACCTTGTGCGCGATCCGAGATGGGGACGCGTGATGGAGTCATTCGGAGAGGATCCTTTCCTGAACGCTAAGCTGGGAAAAGCGTCTGTTGAAGGCTTTCGCGGATGTGATGGGAAGATGCCGGAGAAAGGGCGCGTCGCGTCCTGCATCAAACACTTTGCCGCTTACGGCGCTGCAGAGGCGGGACGGGATTATACAGGAGCAGATCTGGGCGGGCGCCAGCTGCGGGAATTCTATCTACCGGCCTACTGGGAGGCGCTCAATGCCGGAGCGGATATGGTTATGAGCTCGTTTAACGCCATTGATGGCATCCCTGCTACGGGCAATGAGGAATTGCTTCAATCAACGCTGCGTGAAGCCTGGGGGTTTGATGGTGTACTGATCTCCGACTGGAACTCTGTCGGAGAACTGGCGACGCGAGGCGTATGCAGTGATTTGCGCCAAGCTGCAAAGCTCGCTATGCATTGCGGCGTGGATATAGATATGTGCTCGTTTGCATACGCACGCCATCTGGAGGCGCTCGTCTGTGAGGGTGAGATTACCGAAGCGCAGTTGGACAGCGCTGTTTTCAGGGTGCTGGAACTGAAAAACCGGCTCAAACTGTTTGAAGATCCGCTTCGAGGAGTGACCCCGGCCGGGGAAGAGAGAACGATTCTTTCGCCTGTCAGCCGGGCGCTTGCCAGGAAGGCCGTGTGTGAATGCTCTGTGCTCCTGAAAAATACCGGCAAGCAGCCGCTTCTTCCGATAGCACCGGAGCGGAAAGTGGCTTTTATAGGGCCTTATGTTGATAGCAGAGAGCTTTACGGCGCCTGGGCCGTTTCAACGGACCCGGAAGACACAATCAGCATCAGACAGGCGGCAGAGGAATTTGCGCGCGTGCAGGGCAGACAGTTTATCTTTTCAAAGGGCTGCAGAATGACATGCCGGGAAGATCTTGGGCCAAAGTCTGAAGAGAGCGCAGTCATGGCTTTTCGAGAGGACGCATTTCCTCCTCAGATCGAGATCTCGGACGATCCCATGCTTAAAGAAGCGGTTGCCGCCGCGGAGTCTGCCGAAACAGTTGTCGCTTGTTTGGGGGAGCATCGCCTGATGAGCGGAGAAGGAGCAAGCAGAGGCGAATTGACGCTGCCGGAGGATCAGCTTAAGCTTTTGAGGTCGCTGCAGCTTGCCAACAGGAACATCGTGAGTGTGATCTTTACAGGCAGGCCGCTGGATCTGAGAGAGGTTTGCGCGCTGAGCCGGTCCGTGCTGCTGGTATGGATGCCGGGAACGGAAGGCGGGAACGGGATACTCGATCTTCTTACCGGGAGCGCCGAGCCGGGAGGAAGGCTGTCCATGAGCATGCCATACTGTCTGGGACAGGTCCCGGTGTATTACAACCATTTCAACACAGGCCGGCCAAAGGCGGAGAACACAAAGATACCGTATTATGTCTCGGCTTATATCGATATTCCCAATTCCCCTCTGTTCCCCTTCGGATACGGTCTGGGGTATACGGATTTTTCGGTTTCCGGGTTTGAGCTCGGTGCGGAAAAAGCGGAACTCCGGAATGCTGCGGAAGCGGGCCCGGTCACCGTGAGAGCTATGGTCAAAAACATCGGCCCGCGCTGCGGACAGACGGTGGTCCAGTTGTACATGCGCCGCCCTTCAGCGGAGGCCTTGACTCCGGTAAAAGAACTGAAGGCATTCCAAAAACTGGCGCTGGATCCCGGGGAGGAGCGAGAGCTTGTGTTTACGCTCGGCTCTGATGCGTTTTGCCATGTTTCCGCTGACGGCAGCCTGCATGCGGACAAGGGAACGTATCGTTTCACAGTCGGACTGAATTCGGAGTCGGAAGACTGGAAATCGCTGGAGCTCCTGTAGAATCTATATTGCGGTGTGAGGTTAATATGGAATTACCTGAGAGAAAAGATGTTCCCGTGCGCGAGACATGGGATCTGTCGTTGCTTTTCAGAACCGAGGAAGAATACACGGACGCCGTGGAAAAAGTGAAGCGCCTCGCCGAAAGCATAGTGACGGAGTTTAAAGGGAAACTGGACGGGCCGGACACCATGATAGCTTGTCTGGAACAGTACGAGCAGTTCTGCATTCTGCTGCAGCATACGTCCGCCTATGCGGAGCTGTCGCTCTCCGTTGATTACACGGATACGCTTCGGCAGGACCGCAATGCGCAGATGACAGCTCTCCGCGCCGAACTTCAAAGCAGGCTCTCTTTCATAGAGAGCGAAATAAGCGCCGCCGATGACAGCGTGTTTGCTGCCGCGCTTGAAAGAGTCGGCCGCAGCCGCCATTATCTGGAGGAGATCTACCGCAGCAAACCCCACAGACTGCATCCTGAGGCGGAGAAGGCTTTGGCCGCTTTTTCTCCGGTATTGGACGCCCCTTACGAAATATATCAAAGCGCCAAACTAGCTGATATGCGATTTGATCCCTTTGAAGCGGACGGAAGGACCTTTCCTTTGGGATATTCACTCTTTGAGGATGACTACGAGTTCGAGGCCGATACGGCGGTCCGCCGCGCGGCTTTCCGCGCATTTTCCCATAAGCTGCGGCAATACGAAAACACAACGGCTGCCTGCTACAACGCTTTTCTGACCCGTTGCCGGATAGAAGCACAGCAGCGGGGATTTCGTTCCATAACCGAAGCAGATCTTTTTCGCCAGCACATCAGCCAGAATCTGTATGACCGGCAGATCGACCTTATCACCGAGCTGCTGGCCCCCTCCATGCGAAAATACGCCCGCCTGATCGCCGGAATACACAGGCTGGACAGAATGACCTTTGCCGATCTGAAGCTGCCTCTGGACAGCGGCTATGATCCCCGGGTCACCATAGCGGAATCCAGGAAGCTTATCCGCGGCGCGCTCTCCGTCCTCGGCGAAGACTATGCACGGATGGTCGATGAAGCGTTTGATCGGCGCTGGTTTGATTTCGCAAAGAACAAAGGCAAAGATACCGGGGGAAACTGCGAATCTCTTTATGGCAAAAACTCTTTTATCCTGCTGACATGGAACAGCCGCATGGCGGATGTTTTCACGGTAGCCCACGAACTCGGCCATGCAGGCCATGACCGCCTGTGCAATGCGGCACAGTCTTTTTATGACAGAGAGTGCTCCCTTTATCTGGTGGAGGCCCCCTCCACTCTCAACGAACTGCTCCTGGGACAGTACCTGCTGAAAACCAACAGCGATAAGCGCTTCAGGCGCTGGGTGCTCTCCACTTTGGTGGGAAATACGTATTATCACAATTTTGTGACGCATTTGCGGGAAGCCTGGTATCAGCGTGAGGTGCTGAAAATCATAGATGCGGGAGGTTCCGTCAACGCCGAGGTACTGAACGGGCTCTTCCGGCGGAGTCTGGAGGTCTTCTGGGGAGATGCGGTAGAATTGACGGAAGGCTGCGAGCTCACCTGGATGAGGCAGATGCATTACTATGTGGGGCTGTATCCCTATACCTACAGCGCGGGTCTGACGCTGGCCACCCAGACAGCGACGGACATCCGGCGGGAAGGAGCACCGGCCGTTGATCGATGGAAAAGAATGCTCTCCGCGGGAGGTACGCTGGATCCTGTCGGACTGGCGAATCTGGCCGGGGTCGATATCACTTCCGATCTGCCGCTGCGTCATGCCATCCGTGTTGTCAGCGACATGATCGATGAGATCTGTGCGCTCACGAAAGAGTTGGACGGCATCTGAAGTCGGCGGCTGTCTGCTTCCCGACTTGGTCTTAGAAGACTCTCCCCCGTTCTGCAAATACGGCCGTATGCGGAAGACCTGGCTCAAAGAGGCCGGGATCACCGATGTGAGCGCATTCTTCTCTCTTGAAAATGAGAAAGAGTTGGGGTCGTGGAGCGATCGCTCCGCCGCTGTGACTGCAAAGAGCTACATGCGGGGCTACCGGGATATCTACAAAGACGTTGGGCTGTTCCACAGACTGATGATCCGTTTCTGCGACAGTCTGGTGAAAATGAAAATCGTGAAGATCATTTTCGGAACGTGATGACATGACAAGGAAAGAACAGATCAAAAGCGCATACAAGCAGCTCGGCGGCAGTGCGAGCTTCTACGACGGAAGCCTCCTTAGGAATCCTTTCTTCCATTGGGTTCCAACCTATTGCAGTACGTTTCCTTCCCGCAACCATAGCGTATGAGCATTATCTTAGTGGGAAAAAACTGAACATCGGCATTCTAATGCTTTGAACAGTTATTCTCCGGGTGAACTCTAAACCTTTTGGCGCTTCTCGAGAAACGCCAAAAAGTATAGGGAGTGGGTGCAAATTCGGAGCACCCGCTCGAGAAACGAAACGCTCTTTGTGAAAAAATGGAGAGAGAAGCCCTCATGTATCTGGGAAATCCGAGAAAACCGGGATAAAACAGTCTGCTTCCTAAGCAATGCAGACGTTGAAAAAGGGCTAAAATGCGGACGCGGTAATAGAGTTGGCGTTGGAAAAGCTGGCTTGAAGGATAGCCGCTGGGTCCTTGAGAGACTCTGAAATCCAAGCTGATGCACCACTACATTGAATCATTTCACCAGTGAGTCTAAGTACTACCTTCTGCGTCATAAAAGTACTCTGATTTTAATAGAATCAGGGTACTTTTCTTTTTGCCAAAAACTCCAGTATTTCTGGGCTTTTTCACGATTTAAGGCCGATCTCGGATGCTCCCGGGACCGGCCTTTTTTGTGTTTATGCGGTTTTTCGGCGATACTGGCAAGAACTGGGTTCGTTGGATTATTCCTTGGGTTCGTTGGTTTTATGGGTAAGTTCGCTGGAATATTGAGAGGTTCGTTGGTTTGTAGGGCAAATCGTTGGAATATTGGATAGTTCGTTGGATTATTGAACGAAATGATGCATGAACACCATGAGGGCGGCTGCCCGGGTTCGAGGATGATGCAGTTTGCACAGACTGAAGCGGATAATGCTCCCGTAAGCGCAGGAAAGCCTGTTTCCCGCCTGGCACAGTGGCCC
>OCVV011361108.1_pt1 | contig 12754 bp, 10 predicted proteins | sample 1539721 | NCBI WGS metagenome assembly OCVV01 (sample SAMN02144230, study PRJEB22623) | gut metagenome | biome: sheep rumen | host: Ovis aries | place: New Zealand
TTCAACAGGAGCAACATCACAAGCAACATGTGCAGCTGGAACGTATAGTGCAGCAGGAGCAGCATCATGTACAAGTGCAACAGCAGGACATTATGTAGCAAGTGCTGGAGCATGTAGTCAAACAGCATGTGCTAAAGGAACATATCAATCGGGAACAGGAAAAACAAGTTGTTCAAGTTGTGCAGCCGGAACTTATGCATCTAGTACTGGTTCAAGTAGTTGTACAAATGCAAGTTGTGGACATTATGTTGCAAGTGCTGGAGCAAGTTCACAAACAGCATGTGCAGCCGGGACATATCAAGATGGAACAGGGAAAACAAGTTGTAAAAGTGCAACAGCTGGTCACTACGTAGCAAGTGCTGGAGCATGCAGTCAAGCTGCTTGTGCTAAAGGAAAATATCAATCAGGAACAGGAAAAACAAGTTGTTCAAATTGTGCAGCCGGAACTTATGCATCTAGTACTGGATCAAGTCGTTGTACAAATGCAAGCTGTGGACATTATGTTGCAAGTGTTGGAGCAAGTTCACAAACAGCTTGTGCAGCCGGGACATATCAAGATGGAACAGGGAAAACAAGTTGTAAAAGTGCAAGTAAAGGATATTATGTAGCAAGTGCCGGATCATGTAGTCAAACAAAATGTCCAGCGAATAAATATCAAAATGAAACAGGAAAGTCTAGTTGTAAAAACTGTCCTGCGGGTACTGAAAGTAGTGCTGGAGCAAGTTCATGTACATCTACATGTACTCTTACATTTACAAATGCTACTTATGTTGAAAGTGGAAATAATGGTGGTAGATGTTGGAACACTTGTAAAGGTACTGAGTGTCAAAATTCTCATCTTCACTGGGAACATAATTGTAGTACTCCTTCAACTGGTGGAGGTAGAAAGTCTATCTCACATAGTGGATATAGTTGGAACTGGGGAGGACAAGGCTCTAGAATGTGTTACTATAACCCAGATTCTAGTCCATACTTCAGCGATTTATGGGAAAGATGTGATACATCTGAAGCATATTATAATAATTCTGTTTATACTTCTGGTGGAACATTCTGTTTTAACTCAGCACAAAAATGGGATTATTATAGGTCATCAGAATATGGAATTGCTACCGTATGTTATGGTACTCAATGTGGCCAAAGAATAATTTGTACAGGAAGTAATTGTAATTAATATTTGAGGTGGTTAGATGAAGAAAAAAAATAAATTTAATCTAAAATTATTAATTGGAATAGTATTATTAATATTTATTATTATATGTGTCTTATTCTTTGCTAATTATAAAAATGATGATAAAAAATTAACGCAAGAGGAAGAAGTATTAGAAAATATAGATAAAGTATTCTTAAATAAAGATACAAATTCAGAAGCTATTTTTAAACTTATGGAAACAAAAGTTGCAACAACATATATAATGATGGGAAAAGGATCATTCTTAAGAAGTACACCAAAAGTACCTGAGAATTTAAACTCTTATAAAAAGGTACAAAATAAATATGTTGATAAAATAGAGAATATTATTTTAGAAAATTCAAAATATGAAATAACAGATACAAGAGATGGAAATATATATTTTGATATAACACCATGGTATTATGATATGTATGCTAGTGATGTTATGCATTTATCAAGTAGACTTATGAAAATGAATGGTGTTAGCAATGATCCAGAAAAAAATACAAATTACTCAGTAGATGAATATAAATCAAGAGTAAAAGCAATGCAAATAATAGATAGGAAATTGGATAATTATTACAATACTGAAAATGAAGTTCTACATTTTAAAATGTTTTTTGTAGATGGAAAACCATATGAGAATCAATATTTGAGCTTATACTTTAATTTAGCAGGAGTAACATCAAAAACAGCAATAATGAATCAAGCAGCGTATGAAAAACAAACTAAAAGAATAGATGGTTATATAGATGAAGCAATTAAAAATGGAATACTTGATAAAAATAATCCATTTGAATTATAAGATTAACATTTGTTAATCTTTTTTTGTGTAAAGTTTATTTATTTGAATATATGTTTATGTTATATTTTTATTAGTGGTAGAATTCTTGGAGGTATATATGAATTATTATGATAAAGATATTAGTGAAATATATAAAGAATTTGATAGTTCAAGTCATGGTTTAAAACAAGACCAAATTGATAATAAACTACAAAAATATGGGTATAACAAGTTAGTTGAAGGTAAAAAGAAATCTAAACTTAGTAAATTTTTAAATCAATTTAATGACATGATGATTATTATTTTACTAATTGTTATGTTATTAACTTTTTTCTATGCTTTGTTTTCATCTCATGATTATACCGATAGTATTGTTATTTTTGTTGTAGTAATTCTTAATGCTATTATGGGATTTATTCAAGAAGAAAAAGCTGAAGTTACTTTAGATGGATTAAAAAAGTATTCTGCAACAAGTTGTACTGTAAAAAGAAATGGTGAAGAGACAACAATAAGTACTGAGTATTTAGTTCCAGGAGATATTATTATTTTAAATCCAGGAGATAAAGTACCAGCTGATGCTAGAATAATAGAGGCATATAATCTTCAAGTAGATGAGTCTCCTCTTACAGGTGAGTCTGCTCCAGTAAGAAAAAATATTGATAAATTAAAAGGAAAATTACTTTTACAAGAACAAACTAATATGATTTTTTCAGGTACTAATATTACTGATGGTAAATGTATAGCTATAGTTTGTAAAACTGGTATGAAAACAGAGATAGGTTCTATAGCAGTATCTCTTAATACTCCATATGAAGTAAAAACTCCACTTCAAGTTAAAATAGAAGAATTATCAAAGAAAATTACTTTTATAGTATTAATAATTATTTGTATAGTATTTTTATATAGTATGATAAATAATTATAGCTTAATTGAATCTATTTCATTATGTATTGCTTTAGCTGTAGGAGCTATTCCTGAAGGGCTTCCAGCAGTAATAACTATTACTTTATCAATAGGAGTTGGAAACTTAGCTAAAAAGAAGACTGTCGTTAAACAAATGAACGCTATTGAAACATTAGGTTCAACAGATATTATATGTTCAGATAAAACAGGTACTATTACTCAAAATAAGATGATAGTTGAAAAAGATATAATTTATAATCAAGAAATGGTTAATTTAATTTGTGCTTTAGATAATGAAGGAGTAATAGATAAAGATAAATATATTGGAGATCCAACTGAAACATGTTTATATGATTATTTAAAGAAACAAAAGATTGATCCGATAAAAATTAGAAAGAGTAATAAAAGATTATTTGAAATACCTTTTGATAGTAAGCGTAAAATGTCATCTTCTATTAATGAAGTAAATAATAAAAGATATATATTTACTAAAGGTAGTGTAGAAAACTTAATAGAAGTTTGTAATAGAATAGATGATGGTAAAGTATCTAAATTAACCAGTGAAAAGAAAAAAGAAATTACTAACTTAGATAAAGATATGGCAAAAGATGCTTTAAGAGTATTAGGTTTTGCTTATAAAGAACTTGATAAAATAAATGAGAAATCTATATCTTCAGAAGAAAAAGATCTTATTTTTGTTGGTTTAGTTGGAATAATAGATCCAGCAAGGCCTGATGCTGAAGAAGCAGTTAAGAAATGTATTAGTGCTGGTATTAAACCTATTATGATTACAGGAGATTCTTTATCTACTGCAACCGCAATTGCTAAACAAATTGGAATAGTTAATTCAGAAAAAGAAGGAGTTCTAGGAAGTGAATTAGATAAATATACTGATGAACAATTAATAGATTTTGTAACTCACTATAGTGTTTATGCTAGAGTAAATCCAAATCATAAAAGAAGAATTATAGCCGCCTTTCAAAGTGCAGGAAAAGTAGTTGCAATGACTGGTGATGGAGTAAATGATGCTCCTGCTATAAAAGATGCTCATGTAGGAGTAGGAATGGGAATTACTGGAACAGATGTAACAAAAAGTGTTGCAGATATAATAATACTTGATGATTCATTCTCTACTATTGTTACAGCAGTTGAAGAGGGAAGAAGAATATTTTCTAATATTAGGAATAATATAGTTTATGCCTTATCAAGTAATTTTGCTGAAATATTTTCGGTATTTATTGGTATGTTAACTGGAAATACAATTTTACTTCCAATTCAAATATTATTTATTGATCTAGTAACAGATTCTATACCTAGTATTTGTTTATCGTTTGAAAAAAGCGAAAAAGGAATAATGGATAAACCTCCTAGAGGAATAAATAAAACAATATTTACACCATTTATCATTTTTTGTATAGCATCATCTTCAATTATTGAAACATTATTTGTTTTGTATACATATTTTGTAATAGGACATGGATTGTCTCCAGAACAATGTATAACACTTGCCTTACTTGCGATGGTTATGCAAGAAATAGTTTATGCTGTAAGTACACGTAATTTAAAAGATCTTATAATATATCAAGGATTATTTAGTAATAAAGCTATGAATATTGGATTACTTGCGATTATACTAGTTGAATTAATAGTATTCTTAACTCCAGTAGGAAGTTTTGTTGGAGTAGTTGCGATAGAATCTAGTATTCTTATAAAGGCAGTCATAGTTAACTTGTTTGCATTCTTTATATATGAAGTAATTAAACCAATTGCAAGAAAAGTATTTAATGATTAGGAGGATTAATATGGATAAAGTACTTGAAAAAGCATTAAGAAATGAAAGGAATAGACAAAGGGATAATATAGAACTCATTGCTAGTGAAAACTATGTATCTAAGGATGTTTTAAAATTACAAGGTAGTATTTTAACTAATAAATATGCTGAAGGATATCCTGGTAAAAGATATTATGGTGGATGCGAATATATTGATATATTTGAAAATAGAGCAATAGAAAATGCAACAAAGTTATTTGATTGTAAATACGCTAATGTCCAACCACATTCTGGAAGTGCTGCTAATATGGCTGTATATAGAGCTCTTCTTGAAAAAGGAGATACAGTAATGGGTATGAATCTTTCTCAAGGTGGACATTTAACTCATGGACATTCTATGTCATTTAGTGGACAAGATTATAAAATAATTGAATATAGTGTTGATAAAGAAACTGAAACAATTGATTATGACGAAGTATTAAAACTAGCTCTTTTAAATAAACCTAAAATGATTATAGCTGGTGCATCAGCTTATTCTAGAATTATTGATTTTAAAAAGTTTAGAGAAATAGCTGATAAAGTAGGTGCTTATCTAATGGTAGATATGGCACATATTGCTGGAATAGTTGCAGTAGGACTTCATCCATCACCACTTCCTTATGCAGATGTAGTTACAACTACTACTCATAAAACATTGCGTGGACCTAGAGGTGGAATGATTCTTACTAATAACGAAGAAATTATTACTAAAATTAATAAAACAGTATTCCCAGGTATTCAAGGTGGACCATTAATGCATGTAATAGGAGCTAAAGCTCAATGTTTCTATGAAGATTTACAACCTGATTTTAAAGAATATATAAGTCAAGTTTTAAAAAATGCTAAAATTCTTGCTAAGACTTTAGAAGATAATGGATTAAGAATAGTTTCAGGTGGAACAGATAATCATTTAATGTTAGTAGATGTAAAATCAATTGGTTTAACTGGAAAACAAGCAGAAAAACTATTAGATAATATTCATATTACAGTTAATAAAAATACTATTCCATATGATACTGAAAAACCATTCGTAACTAGTGGAATTAGACTTGGTACTCCAGCTATGACTACTCGTGGATTTACAGAAAAAGATTTTATTAAAGTAGGTAATATAATAGTTAAATCTTTAAAGAATCCAGATAATTTAGAAATACAAGAAAAATTAAAAGAAGAAGTATTAGAATTAACAAGATCTCATCCTGTTAAGTAAATATATGTAAAAAATAACAATATGAAATTGTTATTTTTCTTTTTATTTGGTATTTTTATAATATGAATAGGTGGTGTTTCTATGGCAGATATGGCATTAAAACCTTATAGTATTGATATAGAAAGTATAAGAATTGGTAAAACAGATATTAAAACTTATGTTGATCATGAAACTAAAAAAGAAAATAAATATGTAATAGATTTAAGTGAAGCTTTTAAAGAACCTTTAAAATTAAAAGAAAAAAAATATGTAATGGATTTATCTGGAGTATTTCCTAGTTTTGATAATATTAACAGTGATTACAATCCATATATAGATGAATTAAATGATAATTATTAATGTTTTAAAGAATAGAAGGGAACTATTATGAAGAAATTATTTAGATTTATTTTAGTTGTTTTATTGTGCCCAACAATAATTTTTGCTGAGTCTAGAATAGCTTGTGGTGATGCTGGTAATATTCCTTTAGCTTTGCCTGAGTTTGTAAGAACTATTTTAACTCTTGTTAAATTTTTAGTGCCACTTGGTTTAATTTTATATGGTGGAGTAGACTTATTAAAAGCGGTTTATAGTAATGATAAAAGAGGTTTAGATATAGCAACAAAACACTTTATAACAAGAGCAGTTGCTGGTGTTTCTATTTTCTTTTTTATATACATAGTTCAAATTTTTGTTAAAGGAACAGAGGATAATACAGTACTTGAATGTTTAAATTGTTTTACTACTGATGAAAATGCATGTGTTGTTTATAATGTAGAAGTTGATGATGGAAAGAAAGAAAAAGAAGAAGCTGATAAGAAACGTGAGGCTTTAAATAAAAAACGTGAAGAAGAAAGAAAGAAACAAGAAGAAGAAGCTAGAAGAGCTAGAGAAATAGCTAGTAGAGATAAAGATGATGATTCAATTCTTAATGGAACAAGAACTCCAGGAGAAACAACTGGTTCATGTAATCCAGGAAGTAAAAATATCTTTTTAGGTGACTCTAGAACAGTTCAAATGTGTATTTTTAAAACAGGAGCTAGTTGGGTAAATACACCATGTGAATATACAACTCATGGAACATATCAAAAAGGAAATGATTACTATGTTGCTGCTGGAGGATTAGGATATGATTGGATGGTATCAAGTGGAGCAGCTGGTGTTAATGCTATTTTAAATGCAAATCCAGGAACAACATTTAATATTATAAGTTTATTAGGTATAAATGGACTTGGTGCAGAAAGATATGTTGCCAAATACAAAGAATATGCAAGTGGTCCATGGAAAGGCCATAATTTAGTATTTGTTAGTGGTAATCCAATTGATGAAAGTAGATATTATGGATTTAAGAATAGTGATATTGAAAGTTTTAATAGAACATTAAAAAATGGAATAAGTGGAATAGGTACATATTGTGATACTTATAGTAAGTTAAGTAAGAACTTTGGTGGAGATGGACTTCATTATAATCAACAAATGTATGAAAAAATATATACTGAGTCATTGAAATGTGCAAATAAAATAGATCCTAATTGTAATAATGGAGTATCAGGAGAAACTCATTCAGCAGGACTTAATCATAGTCAAAAATTACAAAAAGTATTCCCTAATGGAATTCCAACATCAGATGCTGAAGTACGTAAATATTTAGTTGATTTAGAAGTTCCAATTACTAAAAAAGATGGAACTAAGACAACCACTACTGTTCAAGTACATAAAGTAATTGCTGGTGATGTTAAAGCGGCTTTAGTAGCAGCACAAAATTCAGGATTTAAAGTTTATGAAATAGGTGGATATAGAACTTATGGGTCTGATTCAGCAGGATCAATTACAAGTATCGGATTAGTTCAAAGTCAACACTGTTATGGATTAGCAGTTGATATAAATGTTGATGAAAACTGTTATAGACCGAGCAATGGGTCATGTGTTGTTGGAAGTACTTATTTAACTGGACCTTATGCAATAACACCAGATACAGCTCTTTATAAATCATTCATTGGTAATGGATGGGGATGGGGAGGAGAATGGAGTAGTTCAAAAGACTATATGCATTTCTCTTACTTTGGTTATTAGGCGTTAATTATGAAAAAGAAATTACTATTACTAAACATAATTAACATTGTATATTCACCATTAGTATTAGCTGATACTAGAGCAGCATGTGGAAATACTGATAATATTCCAGCTGCTCTTCCTGAATTTGTTAGACTTATATTTCTATTAATAAAATATTTGGTACCAGTTGCTTTGATACTATATGGATCAATTGACTTTTTAAAAGTATTATTTTCTGGTAGTAATGTAGGGCTAGATAGAGCAGTAAAGAAAATGATTACAAGAGTAATAGCAGGTGTATCAGTATTTTTCATAGTGTTTTTGATTCAATTTTTCGTAAAAGAAGCAACAGAAGATGATGGAATTGTAGAGTGTATAAGTTGTTTTACTACAAATGAGGATTCATGTAGATTATATGTAGCAGAAGAAGATGATGGATCAAGTGAAAAAACTGAAGCTGATAAAAAAAGAGAGTCTTTAAATAAAAAGCGAGAAGAAGAAAGAAAGAAACAGGAAGAAGAAGCTAAAAAAGCAAAAGAGATTGCTAAAAAAGATAAAGATGATGATTCAATACTTAATGGAAGAATGGTACAAACTTGTCTAGATTATTCATATGCTGGAAATGGAAAAGTAAAATCTAGATTTTCAAGTCATACTCTAGAAATTGTTGAGAAACATTTAAATGATTTTGATTATAGTAATTTTGTATCTAGAACAGATGATTTTAAAGTATATATGAATAGTCTTGGTGGAGTATTTTCTAGTTATTATGGGAAAAAAATGCATGTTACATCAGCCAAAGAATTACAACTTGTCAGTGAATATGTTTTTGGAATGATGTATATGTATGGATTTGATTATTATAATGGACCAACTCGTAAATATTGCAAATGGGGTGGAAGTTGTAAAGATATGGATAAAATAAGAATGGGAGAACTACCACAAGCTGCATCAAGTGATGCATTTTATCCAGGAACTATAATTCATTCTGAAGATGGATTATCTGGACCATTAAGTGATTTTGATAAATTAATTAGTAATCAAGGCGAGATTAACATGACTACTAACTGTAACTGGACTGTTGATATGATCTATTATAAAGCTGGATTATTTGGTGGAAAAGGTCAACCTGGTGGTTCAGCAGATGCTGCAGCTATGGGTAGAAAATATAAAATAATAAGTGATCCTAATGATCTACAAGTAGGAGATATTGTTCATTTTTTTGAAAATGGAATTGATAAGACTAATCCTGATACTTGGAATGGATGGTATCATGTTGCCTTTATTGGAGAAGTTGATAGTTATAATAAAAAAGTAGTAGGTTATGATGGAGGTAGTTATTTTACTAATAATCGTAACTTTAAATGGGAAGCTAAAATAGAAGGTAGTGAAACAAAATTACATGGAACTAAAAACTGGGCTGCAGTAAGAATTGCAGATTTAGATCAAAGTTGTATTTAAGGAGGTTATTATGAAACCACAAAATAGACCACTTCATATCATATGTAATAAAGAAGATATTGGAGAAGTTGTCCTTATGTCAGGAGATCCTTTAAGAGCTAAATATATTGCTGAAAAATATCTTAGTCTTCATAAAAGAGTAAATGAACTTAGGAATATGTATGCTTATACGGGATTTTATAAAGGTAAAAAAATAACGGTAATGGGACATGGAATGGGTGTACCATCAATAGGAATATATACATTTGAATTATTCTATTATTTTGATGTTAAAAAAATAATTAGAATAGGTACTGGTGGAGCTGGATTAGTACCAATAGATTTAAATGAAGTAGTACTTGCAGATTCTGCATATAATGAATCAAATTATGCTTTAGAGTTTACAGGAGAAGAAGCACATATTTCATATCCTAGTAAAGAACTTAATGATAAGATTATAGAAATATCTAAAAAACAAAATATCAAACTTAATATTGGACCTGTTTTAACTACTGATGTGTTTACTCCATATGGAAATGTTGATGAAACTATAAAAAGACTTCCAAAAGACTTTAAATATATTGCAGAAGAAATGGAAAGTTTTGCTTTATTTTATAATGCAAAAGTATTTAAAAGAGAAGCAGCATGTTTAATAACAATAGTAGATTCAAAGTTTACTGATAAAATAGTAACACCAGAAGATAGAGAAAAAGCATTAGATAATATGATTCTTTTAGGTCTAGAATCATTAATTTAGATAAAAAAACTTTACTTTTTAGTAAAAATAGTATAAATTATACGTGCATTGTTAAAAAAACTTTGTCTAAATAGAGTTTGTTTGATATAATACAAAGAGAAACGAGGAGGGATACTATGGCAAAAGTAGGAAATAGACAACTTAAAACATTAGTATGTACTGAATGTAATAGTGAAAATTATCGTGTTGAAAAGAATGTAAAAAATACTACTGAACGTTTAGAATTAAAAAAATATTGTTCTAAATGTCAAAAACATACAACACATAGAGAAAAAAAATAATTAGGGGGATATTATGATTAATGTTAATGATTTTAAAAATGGTTTAACTATTAAAATGGATGGAAAAATATATACTGTTATTGAATTCCAACATGTTAAACCTGGTAAAGGATCAGCTTTTGTACGTTGTAAATTAAAAAATATTATTGATGGTACAACTATTGAAACAACATTTAATGCTGGAGTTAAAGTAGAAGCTGCTCGTATAGAAAGAAGAGAAATGCAATATTTATATTCACAAGATGATACTTATTATTTTATGAATATGCAAACTTATGATCAAATAGGAGTTGATAAAGCATCTATTGGTGACGATATAAAATATCTAAAAGAAAATATTACTTTATATCTAACTATGTATGAAGGAAATGTTATTGGTGTAGTTTTACCTGATAAAGTAGAATATACTGTTACTCATACAGAACCAGCTGTTAAGGGAAATACAACAAGTAGTGCTATGAAAGATGCAACTCTAGAAAATGGTTTAGTTGTTAAAGTTCCTTTATTTATTAACGAAGGAGAAAGTGTAGTAATAACAACTGCAGATGGTAAATATTCATCAAGAGCTTAAATGCTCTTTTTTTGTAGGAGGAATATATGAATAAAACTGTTTTAGTTACTGGTAGTAGTAAAGGAATAGGTGCGTCTATTATAAAAAAGTTTGCAAGCAATAATTATGATGTAGTAATAACTTATAATAATGATTTAGAAAGTGCTTTAAAAGTACAAGAAGAAGTTAATAAGTTAAATGTAAAATCATTAGTAATTAAATGTGATATAAGTAATGAATTAGAAGTAAAGAATATGATAGATGAAATAATAAATAAATATGGGCATATTGATGTCTTAATTAATAATGCGAGCATTGAAGAATCGTCTAGTATAGAAGATAAAAATATAGATTCATTTAATAGAATACTATCAGTTAATCTAATTGGTTCTTTTTTAGTAACAAAAGAAGTATCTAAATATATGTTAAAAGAAAAAGATGGATCAATTATAAATATTTCATCTAATAATAGTATTAATGCAGGAGATATTAATACTTTAGAATATGATGTATCTAAAGGAGGAATTAATGTATTAACTAAAGATTTTTCTAAATTTCTAGCTCCATATATTACAGTTAATGCCATAGCTCCTGGTTGGATTAAATCAGAAAAAGTAGTAGACCTTAATAATAGTTTAGATAACAAATTAGAAATAGAAGAGTCTAAAAAAATATTAATGGGTAGATTTGGTGAATGTGAAGAAGTTGCAGATTTAGTTTATAGTATTGCAAATAATAAATATATTACAGGAGAAATTATTAAAATAGATGGCGGATATATTGATTAAGAAAGAGGTTATATAATGAAAATAAGTGATAAAGCAGTAGAAATAGTAGAAAAAGCAGAACAAGAATTAGAACCAATTTATAAGGAAATAACTAAAGTATGTAATAGTAATAGTTTAAAAGTATTAAATGCATTTCATAATCATAATTTATCAGAAATACATTTAGGAAGTACTACTGGATATGGATATAACGATATAGGAAGAGATACTATAGAAAAAATATTTGCAGAAGTATTAGGTGCTGAAAAAGCAGTAGTAAGAAATCAATTTATATCAGGTTCTCATGCATTAAATGTAACTTTATTTGGTTTATTAAGACCAGGGGATACTATGCTTAGTATTTCAGGGCTTCCATATGATACATTACATGAAGTAATTGGTATTAAAGATAATCCTAGTTCTTTAAAATCATTTGGTATTAATTATAAACAAATAGATTTAATAGATAATGATTTTGATTATGATAAGATAAAAAATACTTTAGAAAATGATAATATTAAATTAATAGAAATACAAAGATCTAAAGGTTATTCTACTAGAAAGAGTATAACTATAGATAAGTTAGAAAAAGTAATTAAATTTATTAAAGATATTAATAAAGATATTATTGTTATGGTAGATAATTGTTATTGTGAATTTGTTAGTTCAAAAGAACCAACTGAAGTAGGTGCTGATATAATGGTTGGTTCACTAATAAAAAATTTAGGTGGTGGAATTGCTTTAAATGGGGCATATGTTGCTGGAAAAGCAAATTTAATAGATTTAGTAGGCGAAAGATTAACTCTTCCAGGAGAGGGATTAGAAGTAGGACCTTCTCTTGGTGCTAATAGAAATATAATCCAAGGTTTATTCTTTGCTCCATCTGTTGTATCGAGTGCTTTAAAAACAGCCGTTTTAACAAGTAAAGTATTAGAAGATTTAGGTTATGATGTTGAACCTAAATATAATGAGAAGAGAGCAGATATTGTTCAAAATATAGTATTTAATGATAAAGATAAATTAATTAAATATTGTCAAAGTATTCAA
>OCVV011335520.1_pt1 | contig 12753 bp, 7 predicted proteins | sample 1539721 | NCBI WGS metagenome assembly OCVV01 (sample SAMN02144230, study PRJEB22623) | gut metagenome | biome: sheep rumen | host: Ovis aries | place: New Zealand
TTCTGGGGGCACCTCCAGCATTTCGGCTTCCAGCCTTATAGCGCGGATATTTTGAACAACAGAATCGTGAATATCATGCGAAAGTTTTGTGCGCTCGGCTTCCTGTATTCTAAAAATAAATTTCTTATCCTTTTTGGAAAGATGCTGCGAAAACTTTTTAGAAAGGATGATGATTATTACCACGCTTTCTGCAATCACCAAAATAAATAGAAGAATAACTACAATAAGCCAGGATGCTGCAACAATCGGCTTTGGGCCAGTAACATTTTTTCCCTTTGCAAGCTTTTGGGCTGTCATTTCTGCCTGGTCAAAAGATGCGCACTCATATTTTTCACCATTTTTATAAACAAACCAGTAAGCAGAATCATTATCTTTATAAACAAGAGCTCCGTACAGACTCTGGGCAGTGGTGCATTTTTCATTCACAGGAGAGGCAATCCTCATCATTCCCAAAGTTTTTTCACTCACATCAGGATAATTTCCATCTGCATCTTCCAGAAGATACGGAGTCATATAGGCACATTTCCAGCTTGCGTTTCCATAACTGTCAATATACTGAACACCAAGCTCAACAAAAAGCCATACGCCGTCCGCAGTTTTTAAAAGCCAGGCATTATAGGGCTGATATTCAGAATAACGCGGATAACTTCGCGGAAATTTAAAAATGCAGGAAAGTGCAGACTCATCAAGTATTTTATTATTCCTGACTTTTTTCAGGTGTCTTGATAATTCCACACTGTCATCATTTAATCTGTTATCTTCTATACATTTACGAAGAGCAACCTCATCTGTAAGAAGTTTTCCCTCCCCTGTCTGATAAACAAATGTTTTTTCGCCGTAATCACAAAAATAATAAAGCCAGTCCAGATAGCCCCTGTAATCTGCCGGTTCCTGTTTCAGAAAAGCATAACGCGCATCGGAAATTATCCATTGAGGAATATTAAAAACGCGTTCACAACCTTCCTGCGAAAAACTTCCGTCTGTGCGCTTAAAAATATAAAAACCTGAATCATACAAAACCATGCGACCTCGCACTTCCTTTGATTCGCCGTAAGTTTCTACATATAACTGGTCGGTTTTTGAACTGTATACCATTGAAAGATTACCCCAGTTTTTATAACCGTGGAAATCTATCAACACATTTACAGCAGAAGGATTTTTTGAATTCATGGAAATTAGTTTTCTCTTTTTTTGGACAGGCTCCCACAAGTCCAGAAAAAGTATTTCATCATTACTTATTTCAAAATGCTGAATCTGATAATTTGAGTCCGGAGTATTCTGCGGAAGCTCTGGTGAAAAAAAAGAAAAGTTATTATTTTCCAGATTCTGCTTTAGAAGCGCATATTTCTGATTTGTAGTATTTTTGATTATAAACCAGACATTTTTATTTACATCAACTTTCCAGAAGGAACGGTCAAGTTTTGTATAATCATCATTTTCTGAAAGAATATAGTTCTGAAGACTTGTTTCATTTTCTACAAGCTGATTAAAAATAATGCGAGCCTCTGAATCACACTGCGGAATGTAATTTTTCGTTTTTGCAAAAATGTTTATAGAAAGAAAAGAAAGAATTAACAGAAACAAAATCTTACGAAATTTCATAAATACATTTTATATTACTTTTGATTTTTTGTGATGTATTTCTTTGCGAATTGGGAAAAATTAGGAGAATTCTCCCGAAAAAAAGATTCCCCGGTCAAGCCGGGGAATGACACTAATTTGTTATGTCGGGGAATGACACTTTGTGGATTACTCCATACCTGCAGTTCCGGCGTTCATGCTGTTAAGAAAGGCCTCGTTGGTCTTACTCTTCTTCATGCGGTCAAGAATGAGTTCTGTAACGTCAACATCTTCCATAGGGTTAAGTACTTTACGAAGAATCCAGATTTTCTGGAGTTCGTTTTCTGTAAGAAGAAGTTCCTCTTTACGAGTACCAGATTTCTTGATGTTGATTGCAGGGAAGAGACGTCGTTCTGCAAGCTTGCGGTCGAGGTTGATTTCTGAGTTACCAGTTCCCTTGAACTCTTCAAAGATAACTTCATCCATACGGCTACCGGTTTCAATAAGTGCTGTAGAGATGATTGTAAGAGAACCGCCCTCTTCTACGTTACGTGCTGCACCAAAGAATCTCTTTGGCTTGAAAAGTGCGTTAGAATCAACACCACCAGAAAGAACTTTACCAGAAGTCTGAACTGTCTGGTTGTATGCGCGTGCAAGACGAGTAATTGAGTCGAGAAGAATTACAACGTCACGTTTGTGTTCAACAAGGCGTTTTGCCTTTTCAAGTACCATTTCTGCAACCTGAACGTGACGTGTAGCCTGCTCATCAAAAGTAGAAGAAATAACTTCTCCCTTGATTGCGCGTTCCATTTCGGTAACTTCCTCAGGACGCTCATCAATCAAAAGAACGATGAGGTATACTTCAGGGTTATTTGTTGTAATGGCATTTGCAATTTTCTGCATCAAGATTGTCTTCCCTGCTTTTGGTGGCGCAACAATCAAAAGACGCTGACCTTTACCGATTGGCGCAAACAAATCTACGATACGGGTTGAAACTTCAGTTGAAACAGTTTCAAGGCGGAGCTTTTCGTTTGGATAAAGCGGTGTAAGGTTTTCAAAAGGAACGCGGGTCTGTGCAACGCGTGGCTCATCATAGTTGATTTTTTCAATGCGGAGCAAAGCAAAGAAGCGTTCACCCTCTTTTGGAGAACGGGTCTGACCGTAAACAGTATCGCCGGTCTTAAGATTGAAAAGACGAATCTGGCTTGGGCTGATGTAAATATCATCTGGACCTGGAAGATAAGAGTTCTGAGGGCTGCGTAAGAATCCGTAGCCATCAGGCAAAATCTCGAGAGAACCTTCAGCAAAAATAATTCCACCGTGTTCTGTATGAGCCTTAAGAATTACAAAAATCAAATCCTGCTTTTTCATTGGAGCAAGGTCATCTGCTGTAAAGCCAAATTCCATAGCCCTGTCGCGAAGTTCAGGCATAGATTCTTTTGTAAGTTCATTAATTAAAAGGCGTGGTTTGTTTGCATTTTCTTCTGCTGCAGCTGCAGCTTCTGCAGCCATGCTTTCTACCATTTCTGGAGTTGGAGGTGTGTAAGAATTGCGGCCATAAGGCTTACGCATTCCAACACCTCTTCGGTTATTATAATTATTTCTCTGATTATTCTGATAACGGTTGTTATTGTTGTTGAAAGGTCTTTCTTCTTGAGTTGCAGAATGATTCTGCTGTGTTTGAACTGGTGCCGAAGCTGTTTGATCTGCATTCTGAACAGGAGCTGCACCTTCTGATTCTTCAGTCTTTTTTACAACACGGCGACGTTTTACAACTTTTTTTCCCTGTTCCTGATTTTCGCCATCCTGAACTGGAGTTTCTGAACTTTCATCTCCAGAAGTGTTTTCATTATTTTCTGTGTTTTGGACTGCAGGTTCTTCAGATGATTGGGGAACTATTTCTGCTTCTTTGTTTTGAACAGATGGCTCTTCAGATGAGCCAAAATCAAGAGTTGCCTGAGCTTCTTCTACAGGCTCCTGCGCTACGTTTGCGTCTTCTGTGCGACGCCTTCTTAATGCTGCCATTAAAAAATCCTCATAATAAATTGTAATTCGATTTTGATTTTATATAGTAAAAAATAAATAAACACCAGATTTAATTGATTTTTTCAGGGGATAAGATATGCGAAAAATCCCTTACTCTTTAATTATTACAGTTTTTCTCCGAATATGTCAAGAAAAATATGTCATTATCGGGCTTGACCCGATAATCCGCACCTTACTGTCTTTAATAGATTCCCGTGTCAAGCACGGGAATGACATCAGAAAGTGCCGGCATTATAGGCTTATTTTATTACATCACTATGAATAATCATTGCCTGCTTGTATTCTGAAGATGCAACAGAAAATAAATCTACATCAGGCTCTTTTTCGAGCATATTTACATCACCGCTGAATTCTACATTATTTGCAATACGGATTCTTGCTGTTGTAATATTTCCAGTAACCTTGCTGCCAGAACAGATTTCTACACGCTCAGCGGCATTCATATCACCCTGAACATCGCCACCGGCAACAATAATTGAATTAGCATCTATAGTTGAAACCTTACAGGCTGCATTTTTTGCAATTTCAAGATCACCACTTGGTGCATTAATTTTTCCGCTGAATTTTCCAGTAATAACAAGACGGTCACTGAATTCAAGAACTCCATCGAATTCTGTTTCTTCACCAAAAACTGTGATATTTCTTTTTTCGTTCTCGACCTTTTCAGCCATCAATTCACCTGCATCTATATGTAATTTTTTATTTTTTTAATTATAACAATAAATGTCTGCATTATCAATATAAAACAGGATAGAGCAGCCTCAGCAATTCCAGCCCAGTCTCCCGTCCTGGTAAAAATAGTCTGCATATTATCGTCAATCACAGGTACCTTACCAATGACAAAGGCCTCACAAAACTCAGGAGCAACCCGTTCTATTTTCCCATGCGGATTTATTATACAGCTTACACCGCTTGCCGTACTGCGTACAGAAGGAACTCCGTTTTCTACAGAACGAAAAACCGCCATAGCAAGATGCTGTTTCTGACAAGGTATACTCTCTGACCAGGAATCATTACTAAGATTTATGAAACATCGGGAGCCATTCAAAACCATCTGCCTGCAAACCGTACTAAAGGTATCTTCAAAACAAATAGGTGTAGAAAACTTTAAGCCACGGTACTCAAAAACCGTATACTCATCACCCTTTTCCCACATATGAGTATTGCCGTTCAAAAGCCTTACATAAAGCAACGGGAAAATATGTTTTGCCGGAAAATGTTCCGTAAAAGGCACAAGTTTGATTTTAGAATAAATTCCCGGCTCAGGCGGATGCACATTTTTCCCAGATTCAAAAACAAGAGCACTGTTATATCGAGCTCTGTCACTATGCGGAACATCAACCTCGTGCGAATTACCAATTACGAACACAGCATTATTTTCATCAATAAAATTCAAGAGCTGCGAAATCAGCATAAAGCGGCGTACATCAGTTCCATAATCATAATTATATATAATTGAAGGTGCCACCGCAGTTTCCGGCCACACAATAAAATCGACATCAGGAGAAAGAGATTGAGCCTCCTCCGTCAGTTGAATTAGTTTTTTTACATTACGGGAATATTCTTCAATTCCATTTTTCCACGGACTTTCATTATTCTGAATTGCAGCAACACTTACAGTTTTATCAAATTGATTTTTTGATGAATAAGAGAAACCATAAAACAAAGTTGCAGTCATCAGAGCAAGCCAGACTATACCGCAAACATATGTCGAAGTAAGTGAGTTCTGCCAGAGAACCTGCTCTTTTTTTACATAAGCTGATATATGTGAATGCTTTCCGTCATCAGCTTGATTCAAAAGCCTTTCGCGGGTAATTTTTTTTGTAATTAAACTGAAAAGAAATGATGAAGGAAAAATAACCAGAAGATTAAAACCGAAAACTCCGACAACAGAACAAATCTGAATCAGCGGAATATTCTGCCATTGAGTATAAGCCGTAACTCCATAGTTAATTCCAAAGAAACCAAGGGTCTTTAAATATTCATAGCCACATACACATAAAAACTGAACAAGCCACGCATTTTTTTTGAACAATAAATCAACTGATTTCAGGATAAAAAATAAAAAGGCACAAATAAAAAAATAGCCTACACAAACAATAACAAGCCCTAGCGGATGAAAAGTTTTAAGCCAGTACCCGTAAAGCCCGTAAGAAAGCGCACCATAAAAGCCACCCCATAGCCATCCGGTAGAAAACCTTGAATTTTTAATCAGAAAAAAAACTGGAAGATAGTTTAGCCAGGCCAAAAAAGAAAGACCGTTATTAAAAAAGATATTTGGATTTGAAAGCCAGAATAAAATAACTGAAAGAGCTAAAAAAAATATTCTCTGTATTATCTGCAAAGTCTGACTTGATTTTTTATTTTTCATCTTTTTTATTCAGATTCCAGAGATTATTCTTTAACTGCTGACCTGCCCTGAACGCTGCCACATAATGAGATTCAACAGAAAGTTTTTCTCCCGTTCGCGGATTTCTAGCAACGGCACGTCCCTTACGTAAACGTGGTTCAAAAGTTCCAAACCCACGTAATTCTATTGTACTGCCTTTTTCCAAAGCCTCACGTATACTTGAAAGAAAACTATCTACAACTTTTGCAATTTCCTGTTTTTCTATATCTGTAGATTTGTAAACTGCGTCGATTAAATCATTTTTCGTTACTTTTAAATCTGACATAAATATATTTTAGCATAAAAAAAACCAGTTGAAAACAACTTCAACTGGTTTTTCAAGTGCTAGGAATCAAAAATGTTATTTTGCTGCAAATGTAGCATTGAAAAGGTTCATCATTCTTGACTTTTTGCGTGACACAGAATTACGTGTAAGAACACCCTTGCTGCGAGCGCTGTCGAGTTCCTTCTGAAGCTGCTTGTATTTTTCTTCAGCAAGTTTCTGATCTTTAGCCTGAACTGCTTCTACAAACTGCTTTGCATAAGTTCTGCAAGTGCTTTTGATTGCTTTATTATGAAGTCTGCGAACTTCGCTCTGTGCGTGTCTTTTTTCTGCAGATGATTTTTTGCCTGCCAATTGGAGACCCCCAAAAAATATAGTTAACTGTCTGATATATTATCAAATTACATATACTGTGTCAATTAAAGTTTTGATTTTTATGAGTTGAATTATTGACACTAGAGCCATATCTCATTATTATATTTGATACGAATATTCGATTGGAGGCACATAATGGCTGGAGCTAGTAAAAACTCTCGTACAACTGTTGCAACACAAAAATTCATTTGCCCTGACTGTGGTGGCGAAATCATAATGAAAACAATGATTGAAAATGGCAGACTTAGAAATCAGGCTGAATGCCAGAAATGCAAACGTGTTGAAAGAAGACCAAAGGATTTCAAGTAATCCTAAAAGATTTTACTACTAAAAAGACCGTACGTAATCATGAAACGTACGGTCTTTTTTTTGTAGATTGCTTCGTCGCTTCACTCCTCGCAATGACAAAGGATTAACGTCATTGCGAGCCACAAGCGAAGCAATCCATTATTTCTTATTAGCTGGCAGCTGTCGCCAGTATTCAAGCTGCTGCTGCATAAGGATTCTTGAATCTTCAAGAATCTTATTACACTCCTCTTTTGACTTTGGAGGATTAAAAATCTTTAAGATTTTTACACGATAAGAACCGTATTTAATATTTGTCATAATCTTACGGAAGTCGCGAAGCTTCCATCCACCATCAAGAGCACAAACTACTACAGGAAGCCCTGTAGATTCTGTAAGCTGACGGAAACCTGCAGAAAAGAATTTTCCTACATTACCATCTCGGGTTCGTGAACCTTCCGGAAACAGAATTGGAACCTGATTTCGTTCAATTACACGTTTACCAAAATCAGAAATATAACGCATAGCTTCCATAGGTTTTGCTTTGCGTGGAATTAAACAATGTTCCTGAGTTCTAAGCATTTCAGATACAAGCGGAATATGACGGCCAAGAGCATCTTTTGCAATAAAACGAATTTCCTTGTTAGGAAGAAATTTCATAAAGACTGGAATATCCAAAAGACTCTGGTGATTAGAAATTATAATAAAATTTTCCGGCAACTGATCTTTTAAATTATCATATCCCCAAAAATGAAAACGCTTGAAAGTATAGAGAATTGCAAAAAGACGCGGAGCAAGAACTCTGACAATATAATCAGAAATCCTCATACTTAATTTTTTACTGACAGGATATGCAAAAATATTTGCAATTGAAGCAGGAATTACCATTGAAAGTAAACATAAAACCGTCAGAAAAGACATATAACCACCTATTATTGTTGTTTATTATAGCGCAAAGTTATCCAAAAATAAAGGAATTTATTCTATGAGATATCTCAGAAAGTGGTTCATAAATCTGTTTGCATTCAGGCATACTGGCAGTAAAAATTGTTCCATAACGTTTTTCGTAAATACGACGGTCGAGTACAACAACAACACCCTTATCATCTGAACGACGAATTAAACGGCCAATTCCCTGGCGGAACTTAATTACAGCCTCTGGTACACTTAATTCCATAAACGAACTTCCGCCGCGCTTTTCAATCGCCTCGGCCCGCGCAACAAACACAGGGTCATTAGGTACCGTAAAAGGAAGTTTCACAATTATTACCTGCGAGAGCGACTCCCCGGGAATATCAACGCCCTGCCAGAACGAATCCGTCGCAAAAAGCACACTTTCGTTTTCTTTTTTAAAAGCCTCAAGCAATTTAGCGTTATCATCATCGCCCTGTTTCATGATGCGGCCGGGAAATCCCCTCATACTCGCAACCACAGTGCGGTGTGCACTCTTAAGTGACTCATACGAAGTAAACAAAACCAGTGTTCTTCCGGCCGCCGCTTGAATAAGACGTGGAAGTGCCATTTCTACCCACTGCTGAAACTGAATATTGTCCGGGAAGGGTGCATCACTAGGAACAGCAAAGAGCATATTTTTATTATACGGGAAAGGAGATGGAAACTCGTCCTTAATAATTCTATCTTCACCAGAAAGCATTACACCAGTACGGCGCATCCAGTAATTAAAATCGCGGCCGGTCTTAAGCGTTGCAGAAGTACAAACAACCGTAGACATCTGCTCAAAAACACCCTCATTCATAAGATGCGAAATATCAAGCGGAGTTTGTGTAAGAGTTACATATTCTGCATCACTTCCATCGCGAACCATATCCGGCGGAAGTCTCTTTTTTTGAATCCAGAATACATCGTCCCGCTTTTCATCCCAGACAGAAAAGTTTTTGAGTAAAATTACATAAGATTCAAGATGACGTAAAATTACTTTTGATTCCCAATAACATGGGGCATCTTTATCATCTTCATCTATACCTTCCATTACTTCACGAATAACGCCGGTAAAACTTCCAAGTGCTCGGGTAAGCTCGCCTATAGAAACAAGAAGTGGTCCAAAATCGCGGGCAGTAGCATCATATAAACGCATTGTGTAATCTTTTGAAAGAAGATCCTTTGCGGCAATTTCAACATTTGTTAGAGCAAGCTTAATTTTATTTGTAAGTTCAAAGGCATCTCCGGCTTTTTCTTCATTACTTGAAAGAATGGCCAGACTACACAGATGACCTGATTCCGAGTTTTTTCTATGCCGATACATCTGATTTATCAATTTATTCAGCTTAAACCTGTTTACGCTTTCACTAAAAAAGCTTGTTGCCGCATTTTCAATTCCGTGTGCCTCATCAAATATTATGTGACGATAAGGAGGCAAAACTGCAGCATCTTCATAACCGGCTCCGCTCAGACGTGATTCGATATCAGCAAATAAAAGATGATGATTTACAACAATAAGATTTGCATTTGCAGCTTCTTTGCGTACCTTCATTACAAAGCATTCACTAAAGAAAGGACACTTTTTCCCCATACAGGCATCACTTTCAGAATTTACTTTGGTCCAGACACTTTCAGAAGGCATAAAAGTAAGATCACTTTTACTTCCGGTTGGTGAATTTTGTGCCCAGTCTGCAATTTTTTTGAGTTCTTCTGACTCCCCTTCAAACAAGTCAAGAATTGAAGCAGCATCATTTAAGCGACGCAAACATATAAAATTTTGACGTCCTTTAAGCAAAACATATTTAAATTTTTTACCAATTATTTTTTCAACTGCAGGAATGTCTTTTTCACAAAGCTGCTGCTGAAGGTTTATTGTTCCGGTAGAAACTATTACACGTTCATGATTTAACAAAGCCCAAAGTACAGAAGGAATTAAATAAGAATAAGATTTTCCAACACCGGTTCCAGCTTCAAATACAGCAATTTTTTCTTCATTAAAAGCACGGACAATATGTTGAAGAAGTTCAACCTGAACAGGACGTTCTTCGAATGAGTCAGAAAGTTTAGACAAAGCACCACCATTGGAAATATAATTTCCAGCCTGGAGTTCATCGACCTGTTTGTGTTCAACCTTTTTTTCGGTTTCCTCTGAATTATCCACACCCGCACCTTTTTACTGTAGATTGCTTCGTCACATTCGTTCTTCGCAATGACGTCATTGCGAGCCGACGGCGTGACAATCCATATATAAAAAAAGCCTTGTAAGAAATCTTACAAGGCTTTTTAGCATCTCCTAGCAGAATTGAACTGCTGTTGTCGGGATGAAAACCCGATGTCCTAACCACTAGACGAAGGAGACATATGTCATTGCTGACGTTGAATAATATATCAGACATCAAAATATTAGTCAACACCAAAACAATCAAATTTATAAAATTTTATAAATTTTTTTACATATTCATTCCGAATTTTTTAACCAGTTTTTCCTGGAATGCCTTGCATTCTTCCGGCTTCATACCAAGCTTAAGAGCAACATCAAGGTCATTCATTGCCTGTTCGTATTCACCAAGTTCATAATAAGCCATTGCACGGCGAAAGTTTGCGTGTGCCTGGAATTCATTAATCTCGAGAGAAGTTGTATAACATTCAACTGCTTCCTTATATTTTTTGAGAATTGAATAAACAATTCCCTTGTAATAATATGAGCGGAATGCCTTTGGATCTGCTTCTATACTCTTCTGGAAATCTTCAAGAGCAGCTTCAAGGTTATTCATTGCAAAGAAAGCCATACCTCGATGTTTGTGAATTACAGCAAGTACATTTTTGTCTCCACCTTTTACTGCCTCAAGAATACGTGTATAAATATCAACAGCTTCAGAAAGATGACCATCATTATGAGCTTCAATTGCCTTGAGAATTAAATCATCAATTGTGCCCTGAACAAACGGACTTACGCGATTAATGTCTTCTTCCTGTTTTTCAGGCTTTTCGTTTAAAAAGCCGTCTGCAAGAGAATAGAATGAGCGGCGGCGTTCATCGAGTTCTCGCTGCAACTTATTCTGATAATCACGGATTTCCTGGAAGGTGATATCTGCAAGGGTGAGCGATGCATTGATTGAAGCAAGTTTACGTCGAAGCGGCATATCGAATGGATTAAAATCAATTTTATAAATCAATTCGTGTTCAACTTCTGCCCAGGCATCCTGTAAGATTGTACGAATCTGAATTTCGCAGACTATCTCATCTGATATAGGTGCCAGACCTTCATATTTTCCGGTAAGCTCAGGTTTAAACTCTTCTGGAATCTTTACTAAAACATGAACTGATTCATAGCCGAATTCAGAAAATTTTTTTTCAGCTCCCTTTACTTCTACTTCTTTAATTTCAAACAGTTTTTTAATTTGTTCTACACCAAGATTAATGTCTTCGAGGAAAGCACAAATCATACGGATTCCCATCATATCTGTGAGATAAATCAAGGATTTAGTTTCTTCCATCTGTTCTGGTTTAAGACGAAGAACTTTTTTATAATAACTTTCAAAACTCTTTACCCTGCTTTTATATGTAGGCTGAGCAGAAAGTTTTATATTCTGCTGAAGACGTTCAATGACCTTTGACATAATTTCATTGAAATAATCTGTATAGGATTCGTAGATATCTTTAATCTGTTTTTTAGAAATTAAATTAGCAGTTTCCATAACCAGTTCCGTTTAGTTAAAAAAAATACGCCCTGAAAATTACCATTTACAAATAACTTTCAGGGCGTTGTCATCAACTATTTAAGTTGATTATTTAGCATCAGCAGCCTGTCCGCCGTTGCTCTGAGCGTTTGAACCACCATCTTCATTCAAAGAAGAAGTGAACTCATCTTCAGAAGCAAGCTTTGCTCTTTCGAGGTAGCGGTTAACCTGCTTGTTACCAAATCTCTGCATCTCAGCATTCTGGCGAGCCTTTTCCTTTCTACCAATGATTCCCCAGAGGTCTTCATCAGCAATGTCGCGGTCGCTAGTAAGGAGTGCCTTGTCGTAAATAATCTTTACGTCTTTGAAGTAACCAATGAAGTCGCCACCAATGTGAGCAGCATCACGTGTAATCTGGAATCCTTCGAACTTTACGAATGGAAGTCCGCGTGGATAGATTGGATATACACGAATTTCGCGGTTACGAATTTCAGAAATGTACTGTGGGTTGTTCCAGCGGAGTTCTTTCCATCCGTCGAAACCGAGATAACCCATAAAGTAGCGGCGTGTAATACCGTCGTTATCTGACATAAGAACATAAAGTCCGTGTGGATAGTTCATACCCATTGTTGTTACAGAAACAGCCTTAACTGTTCCAACGTTCTTTACGATTCCGTAGCCATCTTCAAAAAGTGTCTTTCCACTAGCTTTTTCTTCGTCTGTTGGTTCCTGGCGCTCACCATTTTCATCAGCTGTTGCCAATGGTTCGTAAGCAGGAATATCAAACGGAGGTTCGATAGTAGCGTTTGCATTTGAGTTCCATGTAGGGAATACGATGCGAACACCCATTACATTTTTGCCAGCAAATGGAACATCTGCTTCACCTTTTACAGGAGCGGCAACAACCGTAGAGTCAGCCAAGCTTGCAACTGTTTTTGCAGATGAATTCAGCTTAACTTCCCATTCTGGAAGTGCCAATGAAGTTTTCATAAGATCTTTCTGATCTTCTGTGAAAGTTGCACCAGCGCTTACAGAGTAGTCCATAACTGTATGACTGTTCTGTGTCTGATTTCCATTGTCGTCAGCAACACAGTCAGCATCCAGAAGAGTAAAATCGATGAGCATAGCTTCATCAGCGAAAGCAACGCCACCAACAAGCAGCATAGCAGCTGCAATTAAACCAAAAGTCTTCTTCA
>OCVV011349238.1_pt1 | contig 12751 bp, 9 predicted proteins | sample 1539721 | NCBI WGS metagenome assembly OCVV01 (sample SAMN02144230, study PRJEB22623) | gut metagenome | biome: sheep rumen | host: Ovis aries | place: New Zealand
TTGAGAGCGCCGTCGCGGAGAGCGGCGGGGAGTTTCGGCTGGTAGGCCTTGCGGGCCTTGCCGAGGACGGACAGATTGTCAGCCATTGTTTTTTCCTTTTGAATTTTCGCACAGTTAGAAAACCGCGCGGTTCGGGTTAAAAAATTTACGGGAGTAAATATAGTAATAGTAAGGAGATCCCCGCCTGCGCGGGGATGACAAAGTGGGGCGCGGGGATGACAACGAGGGGCACGGGGATGACAAAGAGGGGTGCGGGGATGACAATACCGCTTACCCTTGGGAGGTTTCGGCGAACTTCAGGTTCTCGAAATTCTTGATGGCCAGGTTCAGGCGGTACTCGTTGGGGAACAGACAAACCAGGTTACGTTCCTTGTCCATCATGCAGTCCATGGCGTATTCTTCGGCGAACTTGGCCATGTCGGCTTCGGGGCCAGACACCCAGCGGATTCCGTGGGCAGGCACGCGGTCCAGGGACACGTCGGCGCCGTATTCGCTCTGCAGGCGGAACTTGAGCACGTCGAACTGCAACTCGCCCACCACGCCAATCACGGGGATTGCCGACTTGAGCGGTTCATACAACTGGGTCGCACCTTCTTCACTGAGTTCGGCCAGGCCCTTGGCCATCTGCTTGCTCTTAAGCGGGTTCAGAAGCGTCACGCGGGCAAAGTGTTCCGGAGCAAAATCCGGAATGCCCGTGAAACTCATCTTCTCGCCATCGGTCAGCGTGTCACCGATGCGGAACAGTCCTGGGTCATTGATGCCCACGATATCGCCCGCCCAGGCGTGGTCGATGACTTCCTTGTCCTTGGCGAGGAAGGCGGTGGGAGCGGCCAGGCGGATTTCGCGACCCGTACGCACATGGTAGACCTTCTCGCCACGGGTAAAGCTCCCAGAACAAATTCGCAAGAATGCCGTACGGTCGCGGTGCTTGGGATCCATGTTGGCCTGAATCTTGAACACAAATGCGCTAAAGGCATCTTCGTCGGGGCTCACCGGACGCTTGTCGGTCTCGCGCACCATGGGGGGCGGGGCCAGTTTGGCGAAAGCGTTCAAAAGTTGACGCACACCGAAGTTGTTCACCGCAGACCCGAAGAACACGGGGCACATCTCCCCCTTCAGGAACTTCTCGTGGTCGAAGGGGTCCATGCCGCCGGTGACCATCTCGTATTCTTCCTTGAACTGGTTCACCCAGTTTTCGCCGCACATTTCTACGAGGCGCGGGTCGTCAGGGCCTTCCATCTGGATGATTTCCTGATGGCCTTCTTCCTTGTTGAAGGTGTGGAAGGTGTTTTCGGCGATGGAATACACGCCCTTGAAAAGCTTTCCTACTCCGATGGGGAGCGTAAAAGGGGCGGTCTTGATGTGCAAAACACTTTCAATTTGGTCCAGCAGGTCCAGCACATGACGACCATCCAAGTCCATCTTGTTGATGAAGGTGATAATCGGGGTGTGACGCATGCGACACACGTCCATGAGCTTGATGGTCTGCTTTTCCACGCCGTTCACGCTGTCGATAAGCACCAGGGCGGCATCCACGGCGGTCAAGGCGCGGTAGGTGTCTTCGCAGAAGTCCTGGTGCCCCGGGGTATCCACCAGGTTGAACATGCAACCTTCGAAGGGGAAATTCAGAACGGAACTGGAAACCGAGATACCGCGCTGCTGTTCAATCTTCATCCAGTCACTGACGGTGTAGCTGCGGTTTGCCTTGGCGCGCACGTGGCCCGCCTCGCGGATGACGTTTCCGTACCACAGGAACTTTTCGGTGATGGTGGTCTTACCCGCGTCGGGGTGGCTGACAATAGCAAAAGTGCGGCGTTTCTCGATTTCCGGATTCATGGCGCCAAATATAGTAAATAGAGAGAAGGGGGTATAATCTAGGGGCTAGGATCTAGGGGCTAGGATCTAGAGGCTAGGGAGAAATATCACGGCTTCGCCGTCTGTTATTAACGCACGAAGTGCGTGATTCTTTTCACTAACCTCTATTCTCTAGATCCTAATCCCTTATAAGATTAGTCCCCATATTTAATTTCACCTATGGTGATACGGATGGTTCTGCATCACCATCTGCACGCGGTAGAGTTGTTCGGCCATAATCACCCGTGCGTGGTCGTGGGTAAAGGTTAGGGGCGAAAGGGATAGCAGCAAATCGGCGGACTTTTTCAGTTTCTCATCAATACCGTAAGCGGAACCAATCAAGAATACGATATTGCCCGAAAAACGGTCACGCAAGGTGTCGGAAAGCCTCACCGTATCCATCAGCTTGCCCTCTTCGGAAAGGATGACCCGACGGTATTCCGACTTGGGAAATTTCTTGTCAAAAAGTGTCGCTTCCTGCGCCAGGGACTGGGCGCGGTCATCGAGCTTGGATTCCTTCAGCTCCACCACCTCCAGCGGGTACACTCCCCCACGGAGGCGCTTCACGTACTTGTCCACCTCGTCGGCGATAAACGGCGAGCCGGCCTTACCAAAAACTGCGAGAACCCATTTCATGTTAGACGAGAGACGAGAGAAAATCGTATTTGACGAGAGACGAGAAAAAATCTTGTTAGACGAGAGACAATATAAATATCCTTTTTCACCACAGTCCATAAAAACATCATCAAGCATATCTCTCGTCTGTAGCCACGAAGTGGCGTTCTCTCGTCTAAGCTATCTCCCCACGCTCAGGCGGTCGATGAGGAAATTGGGCATTCCCGCCTTGCGCATACGCTCCTGGGTGATAAAGACATCGTATTCCACGCGAATAATGCGGATGCACTTGGTCTCCGTATCCAACAGGCACCAGCTGGCGCGGCAGTCCCGGTCACGAGGCTGGCCAACGCTACCCACATTCACCAAAAGCCGTTCCGTATTCTCGATGGTGTATTCGTATTCGTCCAGCACCTTGGGAATGGCCATGGGGCGGCTTGCCACAATCACGGGGCTGTGGGTATGACCGATAAAGCAATAAGTTCCAGAAAAATGGTCGAAAGCGTTCAGGGCGTCTTCCAGGTCGGTAATGTAGAGCCAATCCGCAGGGGACATGGGCGACGCATGCACAAAGGTAATGTCGTTTTCTTCGTGAATGTAGGGCAACGAACGGATGTAGGCCACCGATTCGGCATTCATGTTCTCTTGCGTCCATTCCACGGCCTGCTTGGCGTAAGGGTTAAAGCCCATACTGGACTCGTACTTGATAGCCACGCTGTCGTGGTTTCCAATCAGACACACGTCCATGTTTTCCTTGGCGAGCTGTACACATTCGTTAGCGTCGACACCGTAACCCACAAGGTCGCCCAGGCAAATCCGGCGCTCCACCTTGTTTTCTTTCATGGATTCCAGCACGGCACGAAAAGCCGTAGCATTGGAATGAATATCAGAACAAATACCGTAAAGCATGGGTGTAATAGTAGTAAAATAGTTGTGAGTTGTGAGTTTTGAGTTGTGAGGTTCGAGGCTCGTGGTTCGAGGCACGAGGTTCGAGGCATGAGGTCGCAACCTTCGGTTGCTATGAGTCATTTCGGGAATGTCCCCGTATACGCCACCTCAAAATCTCAAAGCCTTGCGACGCAAGGCGAACTCACAACTCATAGCTAAAAATTCTATATTTGTCGCGCCTATGGAAATCGTGGAAGCAAAGACAAAGGTGAGCATCGCCTACACGCTCAAAGAGATGAGCGGTCGCATCTTGGAGGAAATCCCTCCGAGCCACCCATTTGTATATATCCATGGCTACGACAACATCATCCCCGGACTTGAAACCGCCCTGGAAGGCCGCAAGCTGGGCGAAAAGTTCACCGTAGAAATTCCCTTCGACCAAGGCTACGGCCCTTACCGCAACGACCTGCTGCTCCAAGTTCCCAAAGAAGAACTCCAAGACGTAGGGGAACTCTGGCTGGGCATGGAGCTGGAGATGATGCTGGACAACGACATCCGGGAATTCCAGCTGCCCGACACCGCCGACGAGTTCGTAGACGGACTGAACCTGGACGACGAGGACGACGCCGACGGCATCTACATCGTGAAAGAAATCTACAAGGATACCGTGCTGGTAGACGGGAACCACCCCTTCGCAGGCAAGGACCTGATTTTCGAAGTCCAGGTGGTGAACATCGAGGAGCCCAGTTTCACCGAGCTGGAATCGGGATTCCCCGACCGGGACGACAACTACGACGACAGCGACTATCCCGAAAACTACGACGACCGCTACGACGATTTCGACGGGCCGGACAACCATCGCCGCTGGCGCTAGGCAGCACCTGACAACCCCATTTATAAAAACATAAAGCCCCCGGTCCTAAGACCGAGGGCTCTATCAAGCTTTTGGCTTTTCGTGATTATGCTTCGTCGGAGAGTTCCGGAGCCTTCTTGATCACGTTGCGGCGGCCATAGCGGACCTTGGCGGGATCGAAGGTGGTTTCGGCGACTTCCACAGCAGGTTCGGCGGCAACGGCAGCAGGTGCTGCAGGAGCCACGGGAGCGCTGACAGGAGCGGCCGGAGTTTCAACCGGAATGCGCGGAGCCAGGGGGCGGCGGCCTTCGGCGGCAGCAGGAGCGGCCGCTTCGGCAGGCTGGGCCACGGGAGCTTCAGAAGAAGCGGCCTGGGCGTCTGCGTTCATTTCACGACGATTGTTGCGGTCGGGACGACCATCACGGCGGTCACGGCGGTTGCCGCGATCGCGCTGTTCGTTGCGGTCACGGTTCTGACCCTGCTGGGCCAGGCCGTTCTTTTCACCGCGGTTGTCTTTATTCTGACGATCCTTGCGATCACCCTTGTTGTTGCGATCACCACGCTGTGCCATTTCTTGGGCAGAGACAGGACGACGAGAGTTAGGCCTCAGGTTCATGTCCGGGGTGAGCTTCTTAACGATAGGAGTGTGAAGGTTGTCAAGAATCTTGTTAACCTTAGTCAGGATAACGATACAGAGCACGACTGCAAGAGCAGAACATGCGAGTGCGATATAACTTTCCATCTAGGCACCTCATAAGTAAGGGTTAAACCGCAACTGCAGGCTGGAAAAGACCTGCAGAAGGGGTGATTGCAAGTGAATGTGTTAGGGGGCCATCTTAATAACGCCTCGGGGAGACTTGACGGCCAGGTTCGCTCCAAAATAACGGAGCAGGTTTTGCCGAAAAAACGGCAAAAAGAGCAATCACGGCTGCAAATTTATAAAAAAATATTCCACTGAAAGCAAAAAAAGCAGAAAAAAGCACCTTCTTGCCTAACATTTCTAAATTATAGCCCATGAAAAAGTCCGTGAAGATTATCCTGATTGTCGTCGCCGTCCTGTTCGTCCTGGTTTTTTCCGCCCTGAAACTTGCCCCCGGGTTCGTGAAGGACTACATCGTGGCCCACTCCGAAGAATACATCGGCCGAAAGGTCAACATCGAAAGCGTAAGCCTGAGTCCCCTGACCTGGACCGTCAACGTAGATAACTTCGCCCTCCTGGAACGGGACGGCAAAACGCCCTTTGTCTCCTTCGAAAAGTTTCGCATCAACCTGAACCCCACGAGAATCGTTACCGGAACGGCCAGCGTAGGCGAAATCTACATGAAGGGACTTTACGTGCACGTGGTCCAGAGCGGGGACCGTTTCAACTTCAGCGACATTCTGGATTTTCTCTCCCAGTCCGACTCCACCGCCGCAGACACCGTAGCGGTCGACAGTGCCGCCGCCGATTCCACCGGCATGATCAACGCGGCCGAAATCGCCGACGGACTCCCCGTGAGCATTTCCGTCAAGAACATCGTTTTCGAGAACGGCAACATCATCTACGAAGACGCCAAGGTGGGCTCCAAAATCCACATCAAGGACTTTGGCGTGGCCATCCCCGCCGTTTACCTGAGCAACAAGCAGACCGACGTGGGCGTGAGCCTCAAGTTCGCCGACGGCGGCGACCTGAACGTGAAAGTGACCGTCAATGCGGCCACCAATGACTTCAATGTGAACGTGGGCCTCAAGGATTTCGCCCTAGCGGCAGGCAAGCCCTACCTCAACGACTTCGTGAACATCAAGGATTTCAAGGGAAACCTCTCCGCGGACATGGACATCCAGGGCAACCTGAACAGCATCCTCGCTTCCAACGTGAAGGGCTTTGTCAGTGTGGATAGCGTGGTGGTCACCGAGGTGAACGACAAGACCATCGGCGCAGGCCACGTGGGCGTGGGCATTGCCGAAGCCAACCTGGACAAGTTCAAATTCCGCATCGATTCCGTTGTGGTAGACGGAGCCTTTGCCCATCTGGACCTGTACAAGGGCGGAAAGACCAACATCGACGTGTTGCTCACTCCCCCTTCGACAAGCTCAGGGACCAAAGCCGCCAAGGCAGACACCGTAGCCGCCGATTCCAATGCGGTTCCGCTGGATTCCCTGGTAGCCCCCGCACCTGATGCTTCGGCGGACTCTACAAATACCGCCAAGGCCGAACCCGCCAAGAAGCTGGATGCCGTCATCGCGAAGCTTCTGGTGCAGAACACCTCCGTCACCGCCAACGACTACACTCTTTCCAAACCATTTAACTACAAGGTCTCCGCCATCACGGTAAACGGTTCCAACATCAACTTCGACAAACCCTGCAACGTGAACGTGAGCGCCGCCTTCCCCGAAGGAGGCTCCGTGTCCGTCAAGTACAAGGGCGCCATCAACGACATCGGCACCATGGACGCCTACGTAAGCGTCAAGAACCTGGCCCTCAAGCATTTCAGCAGCTACAGCTTGCACTTCACGGGCTACCCCATTACCGCAGGAACCATGGCCTTCGCCAGCGACAACAAGATGAACAACTTCAATGTCGATAGCAAGAACACCATCGACATCTACAACATTGAGGTTGGCGACAAGGACGACAGTGTAGATCCGGAATACCCTGTGCCCATGAAGGTGGGGCTCTACGTGCTCAAGGACAAGGATGACAAGATCCAGTTCGACATTCCCGTGAAGGGCAACCTGAAGGACCCCGAATTTTCTTACCTGAAAATCGTGTGGGACACCATCACGAAACTGCTGGTAAAAGTGGCCCTCTCCCCCATCAAGATCGTGGGCAATGTGGCCAATACGGGAGCCTCTGCCGTGGGCCTGAACCTGGGCAAGGACGACGAAATCCTGATTGACGTTTCCAGCGGAACATTTACCAGCGAACAGTTCGCGAAGGCCTCCAAGATGACCGAAGCCCTGGCCAAAGACCCGAAGCTTACCCTCACCTACACCCAGTACTACAATCCCGCCAAAATCCTGAAGGAACACAAGCTCCACAAGCTGAAACAGGAATACTACAAGCAGAAAGAAGGCAAGGCAAGCCTCAACGAAATTGACGAGAAGGCCGCCGCAGAAATCAAGGACTGGGACACAAACTTCAAGGCATTCGCCCGTGAACACGACAAGGATTTTGACGGCGCCGCTATGGAAAAAGACCTTACCGACCTGGCAAGCAAACGCAACCAGGAACTGCTGAACGTGCTCAAGCAGCAGAAGGGCGTCACCGCCAAGAACCTGAAAGTCCAGACCGCCAAGGGCCTGAACAGCTACCGCGGCAAGCCCATGTACAAAGTGACCGTGGACGTGAAGTAGTTGTGAGGCGTGAGGTCGCTCCCTGCGGTCGCTTTGAGGTATGGGCGACATAGGGACAGGAAAGCGTCGAGAAAGCGAGCATCAGCCCCGTAAATCATTACAAGAGTCTAGTGCGAGCAGTCAGTAAAAGGGGGAAAGAATCCCCCTGATTGCAGCCACGGCTCGACACGAACGTGTCATCCTGAGCGAAGCAGCGAAGATGCGAAGTCGAAGGATCTAGCCGTGTCTTCCATCACCCCCTCGCCTAGGGGCTCCGCCCCTAAAACCCCGTAAGGCGAAATACCGTGACAACCAAGTTTGCACGAATTATCGCGAAGGTTTTGTTACAGAATCGCTTCGCCGAATAAAGGCTTGACCTTGAGCAGGCTTTCCATAACAAGCATGAACAACAGGAACAGGCCGCCAAAAAGCATATAGCGTCGGGACACATTCCAGCAGGCAGATTTCATTCTGGTGGACTCCTCGTTTACCTTGGAACGGACCCCGTTTTCGGCGATAAGGCAGCACTTCACCCCTTTCGACACATCCCCCTTTTCCTGGAGGGCTTTCCTGACGGATTCCTCCATCGAATTGGGAATCAGGTAGGTCAACGAAAAGGATTCTATCAGGAACATAGCGGCAATCACGAGACAGACAAGCGTCAGAGCAGAAAGCGACAGATACAGGCTCAAGATACCCGTTCCGACCATAGACAGAACCTGCTGCGAAAGGTAAAGGAACGCCGAGAACATGGATACCAAGGTCACCGTCATCGATAGGATTGTCTGGTTTTCCTGGCCTCGCAAGTCAAAGGAACTCTTGAGGTTGTTCCGAGCCTCCTCGAGTAGGGGGTCGATAGTCGCACCCGCCCCAGCCATCAACTCGGTGAACTTCTCATTTTCCCTTTCAGCGTCGGCACGACGCTCTTCCACCTTGTCTTTCAGCACCTTCCTGAGCGAACCCCAATCCTCCACTATTTTCTTGCGGCCGAAAAACGCAGCGAGGGCCACCGCACCCCAAAGAACCACAAGCAGAATGTAGGGAATCTGTTCCATATTTTTCAATCCTTATTGGATGTTGGTTTGTGTGTTAACTTGTTACTAATAGGCCATGGCCTACGACCTAGGCCCGTTGCCTATCGCCGTTGGCGATTGGCAACCTAGTCCTGCAAACAACGAACTGAAAACCCTAAGCCCTTATTGTTGTAGTCGTAGTCCAGGCGCCCATAGTCGCTGCCGTAGCGCAAGCCCATGATGTACGCGCTGAGGCTACCGTCCTCCGAAGTCCAGACCTCCGAAGAACTCCAGAAATACGCGCGGTAGCCAACTTCGTCGAAGAAGTCATAGATGTGCCAGCGGCCAGCAGGCAAGGCGGAAAACCCGAAGGCATCCGTACCATTGCCACTGTCATACCAACCCGTCTGCGACTTGAGAACCTTGCCAGCCGTTGACTTGCCGCCCACCGCCGTAAACAGGGTTTCCCATTCGTCGTAACTGGGCAGGTGCCAGCCCGGCGGGCAAATCCCCCGTTTTTCAGGCAGCGTACAGGCCTTGCCGTAACCGCAATCCACACCGTTGCCACCGTTATAGAGCCTGACGGAGTCAATTGCCGCCGCCCAGGTGTATAGGCGACCATACTTGACGCAACTGTCTGGTTTATTGTTGTAACACCAGGATTTGCCCTTTAGACTCGGAGTCGTTACACTATCGGCATAGTCTAGGTTTTCCGCCATCCAGGTCTGCGTCCCTATGGTGGTCATTCTATATATCTTATACTGTGTGGGGCGAGAATCGCAAAAATGGGTTTTGTAGTTGTAACGCTCCGACTCCGATGAACAGATCCCGCTCACTGAGCAGCAGCGGGTAACATCCACAACGCTGCCTCCTTGACACTCGTTGAATCTCACATCATAAGATTGTCCTCCACACAGGTCATAAACCCGGTTATCAGAACAGAACTCGGCTAACACATCATAACTCTCCCCTCCGCATAAATCGTAGAGTTGACTACCCGAACAGAACTTTGCCATCACATCGTAACTTGTGCCTCCGCACTTGCTGTATACCTGATTTCCTGAACAGAATTCCATTGATACATTGTAACTTTCACCACCGCACAAATCGTAGAGTTGATTACCCGAGCAGAACTTTGCAGTCATATCGTAACTTGTACCGCCACACTTACCGTACACCTGATTTCCCGAACAGAATTCCATTGATACATTGTAACTTTCACCACCGCACAAATCGTAGAGTTGATTACCCGAGCAGAACTTTGCCGTCACATCATATTCTTCTCCGCCACACAGGTCGTAAGTCTGGCCACCGGAGCAGAATTTCGCCGTCACATCGTAATCTTCACCGCCACACAGGTCGTAGGTCTGGCCACCGGAGCAGAATTTCGCTGTCACATCGTAACTTGCTCCGCCGCAAAAATTGTAGACTTCGTCGCCAGAACAGAATTCAGTCGCAGTGTCGTATTTTTTTCCGCCGCACAGGTCATAAGTCTGATTGCCTGAACAGAATTTTTCACTTGCGTCATACGTTTCCGTGCCGCAGGTTCCTAGGACTTTTCCGCTTTCGCAACGTTCCTTGTCTACATCGTAAACTTTTCCACCGCATAGGTCATAAAGATTGTCCTTTACGCAGAATTTCTTTGTAGGGTCATAGGCGTCGCCATTGCAAAAATCGTAAACCACATTAGAGGCACAGAACTGCTTCGTGGGGCGGTAGTCCTCGCCACCACACAGGTCATAGAGTTCATCGTCAAAGCAGAATTTCTTCGCAGGGTCAAAAACGCTGTCGTCGCACATATCGTAGAGGGTGTCCCTGACGCAGAAACGCCTGGTGGGGCGGTATTCCTCGCCACCGCAAAGGGCGTAGAGGGAATCTTCGTAGCAGAACTGCATGGCAGGGTCAAAGTCCTTGTCACCACACAGGTCGTAGAGTTTTTCCGCCATGCAGAATTCCTCGGCAGGGTCAAAGGACCTGCTTCCGCAATAGAGTTTGTCTTCGGGTTCATACTCCCGCCATCTGCCGTCGCAGACCAGCATGCTCCCGTCAGATTCCACGAAAACCGTCTCGTCGACCCTATTCGATGTACAGTTGGGCAAATCCTTGTCCTGCTTGTAGGCCTTACCCATTTCAACCCACTCCCCCAGCACGCAGCGCCAGGCAACAGAACTATCCGCCACCAGGACCATCAATCCTGTCAAGTCCCTATTGCATTCGGGTAACTTGTCCTTGGTCTTTGCCCGCTGGAGCACAAAGCCAACAGACTTCCATAATTCGTCATCGCAGCGGAAAATGGAATAGGCAGCCTTGACGTATACAGAATCCCCCTCGTTAGAGGAAACGCAGGCCGTCAGGTCATCTTCGGAGTCCACCGAGTCCATGGCCAGGGCCGGAATGTCGGGCAGGGGCTTCTTGTCGCCACCCTGGTCGGTGGAATCCCGCCCAACGCCATCTTCAGGGTCAGAACCCTTGCTGCCACTGTCGCCACCGCAGGCGGTAAAAAAGGCCGAAACCAGCACGGCAAGAAAGAGAAATTTTTTCATAAAGGTCCCGTTCATTTGTTCTTATTAATTTAAATATATATTATTCGCCTCCATTATTAAACACCTGTATGTTAACTTTTGTTTACAAAACAAGTCAAATAAATCACCATTCAAGTGCATACTGGCCAAATATTCTATATTTGGTGCACTATGAGCGAAGAACTGTGTGCGAATTTTTCCAAGAAGGTGCAGGAAATCGCAAAGGCCCCCAAGTACAGGGGTGCGATTTTCCAGATTGAAGCCGACGAGAAGGGACTTGCCCTTGTAGACGTGAAGGAAGCGAGCCTGAAGGTCTACCTGATGATAGACCCGGAATGCGACAAGATTCTGGAGACCCGATTCTTCACCTACGGCGGGCCCATCTTTACCGCCCTGGCCGACACTTTCTGCAAGAAAATCCAGATGGTCACGGTGGAAGAAGCCTGCGCTATCACCGCCGAAAGTCTGGAACAGGAACTGCGGGACACCCCCGACGTGCCGGCTTTCGATGCCTCCGCTCCGGAACTCAAACAAATGAACACGCTTATCCAGCGGGTGCTGGAGGCCTATCCCGAAAAGAAGGCCACCGCTATTTTGGTCCGCGAGAAGATGGAGCGCATCAAGTACCGCACCCAGACCGCCGAGGGCCGTGCCGAGGCCGACGCCGAATGGAACGCCCTCACCAAGCCGCAGAAAATCGAGAAGATCGAAGCCTGGCTCCATCAGTCCGTGCGCGGGATGCTGCAAGGCGACGGCGGCGACCTGGAAGTGCTGGACCTGACCGACGACAACCGCCTGAAAATCCGCTACCAGGGAGCCTGCGCCGGTTGCGGCTCTGCCATGGGCGGCACCCTTTTCTACATCGAAGACGAACTGAAGAACAACGTCTACTACAACCTGATCGTGGAACCCGAGGACCCGCTGGACAACATCCCGCCCAATCCGAATTTGCCGGGTCTCGACGACAACAACCCGCCGACCAGCTTGTTTTAGAGTGTGAAATGTGTGATGTGTAATGAGAAATGATTAATCTCACACTTCACATTCCACACTCCACATTAATCTCGCCCCCGAGCCCCGTATCTCGAGCCCCAAACACCTCAAGCGGATCCTCGTGATTCTATCGCAGTTTCTATCGCTGCGCTCCAGAATGACAGGCTCCAGAATGACAGCGAGGATGACATTCCTCGCACCTCGAGCCTCGAGCCTCGAACCTCGAACCTTAATTTGCTATATTGACTATCGTAAATCACAAAGGAAAAATCATGTCCGAAGAACTCGTTTTGAAATTCGTTGACCCGAAGCCCATGCGCTACGGTGAAAACTCCCACCAGTCCGCCGTCTTCTACCGCGACCCGACCTGCACCGAAGCAAGCCTCGCCACCGCGAAGCAGCTCTGGGGTAAGGAACTCTCCTACAATAACATCGTGGATGCAGACGCCGCCCTGGAAATGGCCCGCGAATTCGCAGACGAAAATGCCGTTATTATCGTAAAGCACATGAATCCCTGTGGCCTTGCTACCGGCAAGACCCTGCGCAACGCCATGGAAGCCGCCTGGGAAGGTGACCCGGTGTCGGCCTTCGGTTCCGTGATCGCCGTAACCAAGAAGGTGGACCTGAAAACCGCCGAATTCCTGAAGGGCAAGTTCGTCGAAATCCTTCTCGCCCCGGCATTCGACAAGGACGCTCTG
>OCVV011296183.1_pt1 | contig 12747 bp, 12 predicted proteins | sample 1539721 | NCBI WGS metagenome assembly OCVV01 (sample SAMN02144230, study PRJEB22623) | gut metagenome | biome: sheep rumen | host: Ovis aries | place: New Zealand
CCTGTAACATATACTTCTCCTTTACTCGCAACAACTTCACAGGCAACACGGGAATAAGAATCTTGTGCTAAATACGCATCTAAAATCGTATCTGAGATAAGATCACAAATCTTATCAGGGTGTCCACAAGTAACACTCTCACTTGTTCTAAAATATTTCATAAAACCTCCTCTATATATGTTACAAGAAAAAAATCCCCGTACTTTTACGAGGATTTCTAATCATTAAAAAAACGATTATCACTCAAAGTACTTCTACTTTGTCGGTCTTAGCACCTAACTTAAAAGGTTGCTGTGGAGTCATAAAGCCGAATCTCTCGTCCACTCTTGATAACATATATACATGTATTATAAAAACAAAAAAAGATAAAGTCAATGACTTTATCTTCTATTAAAATGCAACTCTATAAAGAATTGAATCATCTCTAAACATACTTGTAGTAGCATCTGGTAAATAAATTGCCATACCTCTTCTTGTATGATTTATTGATATATCTTCATCACTAATATTAAAGTATGTATAACTACCATATCCAGTGTCATCCCAAGTAACATCAACGTTATAATAAACTCCATCAATTCGAATTATATTCCATGCGTGATCTCCATAAGAATCCCCTGTAACATAATAAGTAGGAATACCTAAACGAGTCATTATTAATTGGAATGCTTTAGAGTAACCTGCACATACTGAAGACTTATTAACTAAAGCACTAAAAGCACTTTGATTATAAGATGAGTTAGAATCATATGAAACAGTATCATATAAATAATCATGTACAAATTTTTCTTTTTCATAATCAGTACTATACTCATTAGCCATATTAATAATATTATTAATCTCACTATCAAATTTTAATTTATTAGATTCATAATCACTAACTAAAGAATTAAACTTAATAGTAATTTCATAAACCATGTCAGATGCATTATACTTAAAACTATATCTATTACTTAAATAGAATAATTCAGGATGATCATAAATAACAGCCTCAACTACTTGTGGTAAATCATAACGAGATATAGATACATTAGGCTTAATAACACTATTTAAACTAGATACCTCAAAATATATTTGTTTATATAAATCATGATATCTCTTGTTTAACATTCCATAGTATGGATAATATGTAGAATCAAACTCTAAATCTTTATAAGTTTTAACCTCTTTTGTATTCGCACTAGACACATCGCCATAATCTTCACTCATAAATACACGTGATACTCTAGTACCACTACTAGCTAAACGAACATCATCTAACTTTTTATAAACTGAAGTAAAAATAAATGGTAATGAAATAAAAGCACAAAAAACAAAAATCCAATATAAATACTTTTTCACAAATACCGAACCCCTTCCATATTTGTTGCTATATTATATCATATTTTTATGTTTTTTTCAAGAAAAAAGACCTATATAAGGTCTTCATCTAAATCATTTAACCAATCTTCAAATTCGTATTTATCCATTAGTCTTCCATCTTCGAATTTAAGACTTAGTGGATTTTTTATTTCACTACCTGTTACTTTTGAAATATTTTCTAATGTTCTACCCAGATATCCACCATTAGTAACAACAGGAATAATTGGTTTCTTTAGAAAATCATGAGTATGAATAAAAGTATTAACAGGAGATGCAACACTATACCACCATACAGGTGTTGCTAAAATAATTTCATCATATTTAGAAAAATCAATATCCAGTTCCTCAATATCAGGTTGATAATCCATAGGAACTAACTTCTCTTCAGATTCAACTACTAAGTTATAATCATCTGAATATTCCTTTGTTGGTTTAATCTCAAAAGAGTCATATCCATATTTTTCTTTAATCTTTTCTACAATACTTTTTGTATTCCCAGTATAAGAATAATAAACTATTACTCGTTTCATAAATTCCTCCACTTATGTACAAAATTATATCATATATTTTAAATTATCCAAAGAAAACATCTAAAATCATCATAATTAAAAAACCAAATATAAAGAAATAACTCGCATAACTAGACTTATTTCTACTGTCAGGAATTAATTCATCGATACAAACAAAAATCATAGCACCTGCAGCAAATCCATAACAAAAAGGTAATATTCCATTCGCAATAGAAAAAAAGATAATAGATAAAACACTAAATATTGGTTCTACTACACCAGATGCAAATCCATATAAAAATGACTTACATTTAGAGTTTCCTAAGCATCTCATTGGAAGAGATATAATTGCTCCTTCTGGAATATTTTGTATAGCTATTCCAAGAGACAATAAAAAGGCACTTAAATAAGTAGTTGAACCGGTTAAAAATGATGCAAATATTACACCTACCGCAATACCTTCTGGAATATTATGCAAAGTAATAGAAAAAAACAAATGATTAGAATCATTATAATTATTAAGTAGTTTTAAAAATAAAACTCCAACAATAAATCCGATAGAAGGAATAACAAAAGAATTAGCAAGTTCTAAACTAGGTAATAACAATGACCAAATAGATGCTGCAAACATAACTCCAGCAGCCATACTAAAAAGTGATGGTGAAACCTTATCTATAAACTTACTCTTAAAAAAGAAAACAAATAAACTACCTATAGTAGTTCCAATTAGTGGAAGTAAAATACCCAAAGAAACCATAAATAAACCTCCACTATAAAGTATGAAAAAAAAGAAGTGTTGTTACACTTCTATTAAATTTAAATCTTTAATTTTTTGATCAACTATATTTTTTACTTTCGTTAAAAAGTCAATCGTAAGACCAGCTAAAAAGAAATTAGGTAAATAATTGATCTCATTATATCCTAAAACATCATCATAAGTAGCTAAATGTTCTTCACCACGAATAAACATTAGATAATCCTCATAATTCATATTTTGAATTAATATATCTAATCTAGAATCAATATAATCTATCAATTCATTTTGTTCTCTATTTAATGCTTTCTTCATAAACTTCACCTACTTATATTATAACCAAATATTAATCATCTAATCTAGGTGTTAATATTTCGTATCCATCTTTTGTTACTAATACAGTATGTTCATAATGAGCAGCAGGGCTACCATCTTGAGTCTTAACTGTCCACTCATCTTCAGTAACATACACAAATCTCTTACCAAAAGTAAGCATTGGTTCAATACAAATAACCATTCCTTCTTTTAGTTTTGGTCCAACACCAGGAATACCAAAATTAGGTACTTCTGGATCTTCATGCATATCTCTACCAATACCATGTCCACATAATTCACGTACAACACCTAAGTTATGTGCTTCAGCATATTCTTGAACAGCATGAGCAATATCACCTATTCTATTTCCTGGCTTAACCATTTTAACGCCTTCATATAAAGCTTTTTCTGTATGTTCCATTAAATACTTTTTATCATCATCTACTTCTCCAACAGTATATGTCCAAGCAGCATCTCCTTGATAACCCTTATAACCAATGACAACATCTATAGTAATAATATCCCCATTTTTTAATTTATAATTATCAGGAATTCCATGAACAACTGTATCATTAACACTAGTACATAAAGTTGCAGGAAACCCTTCAAAACCCTTACATGTAGGAACTGCATCATTCTTTCTAATGAAATCTTCACATAAACGATCTAACTCTTTAGTTGTTATTCCAGCTTTAACATATGGCTTAATAAACTGATGCATCTTAGAAACTAACATACCTGCATGTCTCATAAGTTCTATTTCTCTTTCACTTTTTATTGTAATCATGAAATCACCCTTTCAACGCCTAAAATTATAACACTATCTATTTTTAAAATCAATGAATAAACTAAGTACTGGGAATATCTCAAGTCTGCCTAATAACATACCAATACTAAGTACTATTTTAGATAAATCACTAAACATAGAAAAATCACTAACATGGAAACATAATCCAACATTTGCAAATGTACAAATAACAGAATTTAAAGTAGTCTCAAATGAAAATCCATCTAGACTAACTATATAAAAAATAATTACTATTATAATCACATATAAGAATAAAAAAGTATTAGTACTCTTAACAGTAGCTTCATTTACTTTTTGTCCTTCAAATAAAATGCATTCTACTCTATTAGGAGAAATAATATTACGAATACTTCTTCTAATATCTTTAAAACATATTATTAAACGACTAATCTTAAATCCACCACAAGTACTACCGGCACAAGCACTTATTAACATTAAAAGTAACATTAATACTCTACAGTTAGTTGGATATATATTTATATCTCCAATATTATAACCAGTACTAGTCATTAAACTACTAACATGAAATCCGCTTTGTAATAAAGCCTCTCCAATATTATTAAATAATTGATAAGTACTAATAAATACAATAATAAAACTAGCTAAGAATAAACCAACATATACTTTAAACTCTTCACTATGTAATGCACCTTTAATGTCTTTCATAAGTATTAAAAAATATAAGTTAAAGTTTACTCCAAATAAAAACATAAATACCGCAACTACTATCTTCGCAAATACTGAATACGTACCAACCGATGTATTTAACACTGAGAATCCTCCAGTACCAGCAGTACCAAAAGATATAAGTAATGAATCAAATATTGGTAATCCACCTATTATTAATAATATAAATTCGAAAATAGTTAATCCGAAATATATAAAAAATAAATAAAATAAAGTTTTCTTAATACTAGGTACTAGCTTTTCTACTCTAGGTCCTGGCATCTCTGCTTTTAATAAATGCATAGACTTATCTTTTGTACCCAAGGGAATAACTGCCATTACAAAAGCAAGCACTCCCATACCACCTATAAAATGAGAAAAACTTCTCCAAAATAAAATACTTTTATTTAATACCTCTACATCTTTAAATATCGTAGCTCCTGTTGTAGTAAAACCACTTACAATTTCAAATAGCGCATCAATATAACGACATCCTGTAAAATATAATGGTAGAGCACCAATTAGACTAACTAATATCCAAGAAAGAGATACTATAAAAAATCCATCTTTAACAGAAAAATTACGATTATCAGATTGAATTTTATAAAGAAAATATCCCAAAATAATACTAATTACTTGTGGAATAATAAACGGATGTAATGGTTCTTTATGAATCAAACATACAAGTTCAGGAAATAAAAATATAAACGAAAATCCTATTAATACTTTTCCTATAAAACTAAGAGCTAATCTTTTCATAATTATTTAAGAATATCGTTGATATCTAAAACTTTATTTTTAGAGTTAACTACAACGATAGTATCTCCTTCCATAATTGTATCCTTTCCACAAGGAAATATTAAACTCTTATCTCTTAAAATTGCTCCAATAATCATTTCATCTTTCAATTCTAAATCTTTTAATTGTACACCTGTCTTTTTAAAATCATCTTTAACTTTAAACTCTATTAATTCAAATATATCTCTATATTTATAAATTGCTTCACAACTACTTCCACCACGAGATGCCATTGCTCTAACATATTGAACGATTTGGTTTGATGCTACCCTCTTAGGTGCAACAACTGAATCAACTTTTGCACTCTCTATTACACCATCTAGTTTTATATGATTAACCTTTGTAATAATCTTAGGTACTTTAATTAAAGATGCAAACATAGAGTAAACTATATTTTCCTCATCAATACTAGTTAAAGCAACAAAAGCATCACTCTCTTCAATACCCTCTTGATATAAAAGTTTTTGATCACTACTATCACCATGAATAATAATAGCCTTAGGTAACTTTTCAGTTAACTCCAAACAACGATCTTTATCTAGCTCTATAATCTTAACAGACATTCCCATATCAATTAAAATATTAGTTAAATAAACAGCAATTGCAGATCCACCAGAAATAATAACTTTCTTAGTCTTCTCACTAATTAACCCCATATGTTTAAGTAATGTATTAATATCTTTACGAGTACCAGTTATATGTATCTTATCTCCTAATTGTAATTTCGTATCTCCTTTTGGAATAAGTACCTCTCCATCACGTTCAATCGCACAAACAATTATGTTTATTCCTAAACGCTTACTTAATCCTCGTATTGTACTCTTATCTAATTTATTATTTTCTTTTACTTTTAAAGTAACTACTTCAATTTTTCCCTTTAACATAGATGTAGAATCTAAAGCACTAGGAATATTTAAAGTTCTAGCTATACTAGAAGCAGTCATTTGTTCAGGATTAATAACCATTGATAGACCAAGATCTTCTTTTAACAAAGAAACTGAATCAGCATATTCTGGATTTCTACTACGTGCAATTGTATGCTTCGCACCTAACTTCTTACCAATTAATGAAATCATTAAATTTAATTCATCCTTACCAGTAACACTAATTAATAAGTCACAGTTAGATACCCCAGCTTGTTCAAGAACTTTAGGATCAACTCCATTACCCTCAACATAATTAACATCTAAATTATTAATTAAATCATTCTTCTTATCAAATGATACATCAACTAGAGTAACTTCATTTTCATCATTAACTAATTCATAAGCTAAATACTCACCTAGCTTACCAACACCAGCAATAACAATCTTCATGTCCATCACCACAATGTATATTATATCAAATAAAATAAAAAAGAGAACCAAGTTCTCTATATTTCTTTTGTATACTTACATTTAGGATAATTCTTACATCCTAAGAAATCCCCATACTTACCCTTTCGAACAACCAATTCAGCTCCACACTTAGGACAAGTATTTTTCTTTGGAGTACTCTTCTCCTCATACTCATCTATATCTTTTTTAGATACATTATTCTTCTTAACCTTATTACGAATCTCAGTTAATCCGTATTTTAATACTTCCTTACGATAAGTACGAATAGTATCATCCAATAACTCAATACTAGTTAATTTATCTTTAGTATCTATACTTAATACTGCCTCACTTGGAAAACATACCATAGGAATAAAATAATTAGTATCTAGCCCTAAAATCTCAGCTAATATCCTAACACATGCATGATTACTACGAGCAGGATTATCAAAATAAACCTTCTTTTTATCCCTTAACTCAATCCACTCTTCTTCTCTATCATCACCATATATTTTTCCTAAACGATTAATATACTTAATAATAAATATTCCATAAGTAGAAATAATAATAGTATCTATTTTATAACTCTTTCTAGCACTTCTAACAACAATATCATTTAAAATGTAATAATGTTCCTTAGGTAATGTCTTTAAATGCCCTCTACTTCTTAAATAATTACTACTACGAATAAACTCCTTATATAAAATAAAACACACAAAAGAACCTATTAATACAATCCAAAAAATAGGATTATTAATTATATATGTACCAATAAAATTCTTCATGTTCTATCACCTACAATAATTATAATATATATCACTATATCTTTCCATAAAGGTGTCTAGTATTTCCGTAATTAGTGTGTCAACACTATCAGTATCAAATATTTGGAATTCAGTATCAACAATACGTTCCTTATAAAAATAATCCACATCAAGTAATAAGTCCCTAAGTCTATCAGTCACTACTTCAGTAATTGGTACCTCTAACTTAGACTCAACATATGGTAAATAACAATTAACATCATAAGTAAAATTATATTTAGAAATTAAATACTTATTCATACGAGAATATTCGTAATATATTCCGATATTCTTCTTACGATCCCAAAAATCATCAATTGTAAAAATCTTACCATTCTTCTTACTCTTAACAAAAGAATAGTCCCTACTATCAGTCTCTTTATAGTTACTATCTAAAAAGGAAAGCTTATCAGGAAGATAATATTTAAAATAATAATAATCTGCATATAAATGAAAGAAATAACCGAATACTAAAGAATTAGTTTTAACAAGTTCCCCATACTTAGATAAAAATAAATCTAAATCAGGATATTGTAAGATTGGTTTAGGATTAGTTTTAAAATGCGTAACAATCTTCTCTTTAGAAATACTTTCATGTGTTGCATTCTTATGATCACTCTGTTTGGTATCAGGAATTAAATTACCAAGAAAAAACATATCTTTTTCTTTTTCACTAATAGTCATCTTTTTCTCTAATTCTCTACAACAAATGCTATGAATAACAAATGAAGGCATCTCAATCATCTCCAAATCATTATCCATTATAACATGAAAAAAAGACCACATGGTCTTTTTTATGATGCTTTTTTCATAGTACTTGCACCAGTAATTTTTCTCTTTCTTTTTTCAATTACTAATTGTTGAACTTTCTTTTTATCTTTACCAACTTCATCCCAAATATCTTCTTTAGTAAATATTATTTCTTCAGGCATAAAATATTGGATATTACCTTTTTTATCAGAATAAATATCTAAGAAATACGCACCTAAATAATTCGATAATCCTTGTTTTTGTTGAAATTGAGTTTTATCACATAAAGCAGGAACTAATACGCATTGAACATTGCGATAAACAAAAGAATAACTCTTATGATAATGTCCAATTAATAATATCTTAGGCTTATGTTTAGACTCCATTTCTTCAATTCTCTGTTGAGGTTTATAAGATAAGCTCTTTGCACTACCACCACCTGGGTGATCAAGAACAATTTTTACACCATCAAGATCAAATACACCAGTATCTTGTCCTAAATAAACCATATCTTTACGAACTCTTGGAATCCACTCACTTAATGTAGCTTGTCCATTTTTATAATGAGTCTCATCATGACTACCTAAAATATAATATGTTGTAATTCCATCTACTTTTGGATACATATCACAAACATATCGTGCTTGTTCATCAAAGCCATGTAAGAATTGTTGTCTTGGATTTTCTGGTCTAGTAGGATAATTTCCATCTACCATATCTCCAACATGTAATACAATTTTCACGCCACGTTTATGACACTCTTCATAAATACGATTTAGTAAATGAAGTTGATTATGAATACTACCAAAATGAGTATCCGATACAACACATATTTGATTATGAATCATTTTACCATCATTTGGATTCATCTTCTTTAATGTATATCTCTTAACTGGAGTACGTTCAAATACTTCCTTATCATCTTTTTTAACAATATCTACTTCTTTACCATATATCTTACAAGACATAAGTACTCCATCTAACTCTTTACGAGAAAGATCAAAACGCTTCATAAAATCATCTACGCTACTACCATTACGCATATAACGAAATAATTTATTAGTTTGTTCCATACTTAATTTACTAGTCATTATAAACATCCCCCTTCTTTAAAACTTTTGCTGTTTTATAATCATCCTTATTAGTTACATAATAAGGAGAATTCATCGCATTAACACTCAGTAATTTACCCTTTTCATCAGTTTTAACAGTAACATACCAAGCACCTACTACATTCGAATAACGCTTATCATTCATCTTACGAGTAGTTGCACAAACAGAAGGAACAGAAATACAAGATACTCCACGATAAGTAAATTTCTCCATTTGTAAGTATCCACCAATTAATAAAATATCCGGCTTATCCTCACTACGATAAGAATCAATTTGTTGCTGTGCACGATAAGAAACTGTATAAGTTTTACCTAAATTAGCAGCAAGTATTTGCATAAATGTTTTATCAATCATTACATTAGCAGAAACATTACCTAAGTAAATAAAATCGTCCCTAACTTCAGCTAACTTCTTTCCAACAGAAGTAATATTCTTTTTTAAATGTTTAGAATCAGTTTTACCATTTACTAAATAAGTCTTCATTCCAGATACTTTAGGATAATGTTCTTGAATATAATCTATTTGTCTTTGTGTATCATCTAAAAATGAAGTTTCACAATATACATCAGAAATATCATATAAACCATTTGTAATATTTCCACATAAGAATACATTTTTATATCCTAATTCATAAGCTTTTTCATAAATATCATTAAGAATAGATAACTGTTGATATTTTGAACCAAAACGAGTATCTGATATTGCTACAAACTTAAATTCATGATTCTTATCAGTATGAAACTCATAAGGTTTACCATCATCTAATTCAATATCTCCTCTATTGATCATATAAATATCATCATCTTTTAAATTAATAACTATATTAGAACCTTCATCTTTAATCTTTTTAACTAAACCTAAGACTTCATACTCTTCAAGTTTTAAAGCATCACATACTTGAGTAAGACTCTTCTCATGTTTTAAAAGCTCCAAAAGTTCTTTTTCTTGCTCTAAATCTTTTGCATTTCCCATTTTTTTCCTCCTTGAAACAAAAAAAGATAGCACACCTAAAAACAGTGCTACCTTTTGATATTAAACATTAAAGATACAAAAAATAATTGATTCACCGTAACCACTTCCATATCCTAAAATAATTATATAATAGAAAAAATTATATTTCTATAAAAAGACATTTTTTGACAAAAAAAGAAGAGATTACTCTTCTTCTGAATTTGAGTCCATAGAATATAATTTCTTATAAACATTTGATTTTTCAAGCAATTCTTCATGCTTACCAGATGCTGCTAAAGTACCTTTATCAATAACATGGATAACGTCAGCATCGACAATAGTTGACAGACGATGTGCAACTATAATTACAGTATGATCTTTAACTAATTCATCAATAGTCTTCTTAATATATTCCTGAGATACATTATCAAGTGCACTAGTTGCTTCATCAAATAATATAATTTTAGTATTTAATAATAATGTTCTAGCAATCGCAATACGTTGTTTTTGACCACCAGATAAGTTAATTCCACCTTCACCTATTATTGTTTCATACTTCTCTGGTAAAGACATAATATACTCATCTATATAAGCTTTCTTACATACTTTACGTACTTCATCTAATGTTGCATTAGGCTTAACTAATTTAAAGTTATCCATAATAGATAAATTAAATAAGAATGGTGCTTGACGAATAATAGAAATATTATTACGTAATGATTCCTCACTTAATTCACGAATATCTATTCCATCTATTGTAATAGAACCTTCTGTAACATCAAAATAACGTAGTAACAAATTAAATAATGTAGACTTACCATTACCACTTCTACCAACAACCGCAATTTTTTCATTCGGTACTAGTTTTAAATTTAACCCCTTCAAAGTAAGTTCTTCCTCAGGTCTATATTTAAACTTAACATCCCTAAATTCAATTACACCCTTAGTATTTTTAAGAACTTTATCACCATACTTTTCATCACTATATAATCTATTATTAACTATTTCATCAATACGTTTCAAAGATACGGTAACTTTATTATAGTTAACACCAAAATCAGAAATAGACTCTACAACCTCATCAATTCTCCAAATATAAGAATCTAACATCGTAAACAAAGCATATACAATCTTACCTTCTACAAAGAATTTAGCAGCTGTAAATAAAATAATAAATTGTAGTATAAAATAGCATAAATTATTTAAAGAAAAATAAATAACTTCGTAATTTCGAATCTTCTTTTCTTCTTTAAATATACCATCTAAAGAAGAAAAGATATTAGCTTCTATATTACGTTTAATACCTAATGCTTTAATTTCCCTAATACCTGTAATATTCTCAGTAGCTACTTTAACATAATCATCAGATTGCTTCTTAATTTTCTCTTGAGTCTTTTTAATACGAGGGAAAAAGATATAAGAAATAACACCCATTAAGAATGCAAATATAAATATCTCTAGACCAAGAACCCAGGAAATAGAAAATGAAAGAACTAATACAACGATAACTACAAAGCCTTTACAAACTAGTTTTATTAATGAATTTAATAAGTTCATAACACGATCTGTATCATTATATAAACGATTTATAAATTCTCCAACACCGATATCTTCAAATGCTATTGCAGGAAGACAATCAATTTTTTGATATAAGTCTGTCGAAACTTCTTTCATGAATTTGATTTCAAAGTAATTATATAATTTATCTCTAGGGATTTGTAAAAGACTATAACAAACAATGTATATACCTTCCCATAATAATAAGTAAGAAACAAAACCATATAGATTTTTCTCTAATAATAGTTCAACTCCTCGACCCCAAAAATAAGCCGCACATAAAGCAGGAAGGTATGTCATTAAAACAAGAAATACATAAATAATCATTTTTAATTTGTCTTTTTTCAAATAATGAAATAATATTTTAAAACTCTTCGCTTTTTTCATAATAATACACCTCCAAACACAAAAAAGAGTCTTTCTTGTAAAAGACCCTTTCTAACTAATAATAATTTTTTTATACGTTAAAAACAAGTGAGAACATAATCTTCCCAAAGCCATTTACAATATCCCTAATAATATTAAATTGTTGTTTAATCATAATTTCAAATAAAATCATATTCTCACTCCTTTCTCTCAAATTCACGTTAATAATAACACTAATAAAATAATCTGTCAACCCTAAAATGTTGACAGATTATAAATTATTCAATTATTTTTCTTACTATATCTCTAGTATTACCTTTTGAAATAGCATCTAATATTCCAGAATCATAATAAGAATTATATCCAGCCCAAGATTGATTATTAATAACTATATAAGGTACTCCTTCAGCAACATCACCATCTAAATAAGAAGAAACTTTTTTAAATAAAGCCTCATTACTAGAGTTATACCAAGTCTCATATTTTTGAACTACAAATGTATCTTTAACATCTTCACTTAATCTATCTAAGAAAGTAAATAAATCATCACAATGAGGGCATCCATCTCCATAGAAAATATAAACTACAGCCTTTTTAGAATCTCTACTTTCTTTATATTTCATATTAAATGTCCATTCACCTTTAGTATCAGGTTCTGCTAAAGAATAATCACCAAAGT
>OCVV012855649.1_pt1 | contig 12746 bp, 13 predicted proteins | sample 1539721 | NCBI WGS metagenome assembly OCVV01 (sample SAMN02144230, study PRJEB22623) | gut metagenome | biome: sheep rumen | host: Ovis aries | place: New Zealand
TCTCTTACGTGAAATATTCCTCCAAAAGGAGTGACTTTCTCAGATTTTATTTGTACCTTAGCCATGTCATTGATGATTTTGCTTGTCTTGAATTGCAGCACTAAGGCAAGTAAAAAATCTGACATGACAAAATCCCGGGCCGCTCGGCTTTGCCGCTTCGCGCGTTGAAGAACTTTTTGTTGCTCAGAAACTTATAAAAGCTATTAAACTAAAGTGCTGCGGAAATAAGGGTAATTGAAAATTTGAAGGCATCACTTCCATCTATAGATGATTTGGAGAAGATACTCAACGAATAAATCAAAATGGAAGGAAAAAGAGACTAAAATATCACTTTTTCTCAAACCTCTGCTACAGTTTGGCGTACCCTTGTTTTACTTTTGCAGAAAAATCATAGAAAAATGGACAACGATAGAGGACAAAGTTTGATAACCAAATACGTCTGGATGATAGAGACCATCTATCGCAGACGTAAGATCTCGTTCAAGGAACTGAACGAGTTGTGGCTTCGCGATGACATCAGCAGAGGTGTTGATATTCCTAAGCGCACCTTCGACAACTGGCGTTATGTCATTTGGGATATGTTCGGCATCAACATCGTCAATGAGAACCGTGGTGAATACCGTTACTACATAGAGAACGAGGAGGACATCAGCAAGAATGGACTTCGTTCTTGGTTATACAATACTTTCTGTGTAAGCAATGCCTTAGCAAACAGCCAGAGCATCAAAGACCGTTTCATTCTGGAATATGTGCCGTCTGGTCAGTACTACCTTCAGCCCATCATCGAGGCCATGAAGGAAAACCGAGTGCTTAATATTACTTACCATAGTTATTGGAAGGACGAAGAAAATAACTTCGATGTGCAACCGTATTGTGTGAAGCTGTTCCGTCAACGATGGTACATGGTAGCACGTAGTACCTATTCTTATTATTATGAGAAAGGGCCACGCATCTATTCCCTTGATCGCATCAAATATCTTCATGCAACAGACGAGACTTTTGAAATGCCAAAGGACTGGTCGACAGAGGATTTCTTTGATGGTTGTTTTGGCATCATAGCCGAACAGTCTGTCAAGATTCAACCTGTAAAGTTAAAGGTGTCAGCAGGACAGGCCAACTACATTCGTGACCTGAAGATGCATGAATCCCAGAAAGAGATTGAACGCAACGAAGAGTACAGCATCTTCATCTTTAACCTCCGTCCAGAGTTTGATTTCCAGCAGGAACTGCTTTGGAATGGTGAAGACATGGAAGTACTTGAACCCTACTGGCTTCGCAAAGAGATTGCTGGTAAGATAAAGAGAATGTGGAACAAATACAAAGATGACGTGAAATGAAAGATTTTGCAGCTATAGATTTTGAAACCGCCAACAATGAGCGCAGCTCTGTTTGTTCCGTTGGAATCGTCATTGTTCGTAACGGAGAGATAGTGGATTCTTTCTACTCGCTCATCCAGCCCGAGCCGAACTATTATAACTATTGGTGTTCGCAGGTGCATGGTCTCTGTCATGAAGATACTGACGATGCACTTGTGTTCCCAAAAGTATGGGCTCAGATAGAACCTCTGATAGAAGGTCTGCCTCTTGTGGCTCATAACAAACCATTTGATGAAGGCTGTCTGAAAGCCGTATTCCGCGTCTATCAGATGGACTATCCAGATTATGAGTTCTACGACACCCTCGCCGCCGCCCGCCGCAAGTTCCGTTATCTGCCCAACCACCAGCTGCACACTGTAGCCGCAGAATGTGGCTACCAACTGGAGAACCACCACCATGCCCTTGCCGACGCAGAAGCCTGTGCCTGGATAGCAAGAGAGATACTATAAGAACCATTCACAACATACAATATGGAAGAGAACAAGATTATCATCTATCAGACTGAGGACGGACAGACACAGATTGATGTCCGCCTGGAGAATGAAACAGTGTGGCTAAATGTAGAGCAGATGTCGCTCCTTTTTTATCGTGAGGAGTCAAATGTTCGTCGCCATATAATTAATGTATTCAAAGAGGGTGAACTTGAAAGAGAGAATAACGTGCATTTTTTACACGTTAATGGAGTGAAAAAGCCAGTTCCCTTTTATAACCTCGATGTCATCATATCCGTCGGTTATCGCGTCAAAAGCAAACGAGGTACTGCTTTTCGCATATGGGCTCGTAAGATAATCAAGGACTATCTTGTCAAAGGCTATGCTGTCAATGATCGTATTCGCAAGGAACAGATTGGTGAACTTCGCCAACTTGTTGGTATGCTTGGACGCACCATCCAGTGCCAGCCTCTGCTGTCGAACGACGAGACGAATGCCCTCTTCGAAGTGGTGACGAATTACACCTACGCTCTGGATACTCTTGACAACTATGATTACGAGCGACTTACTATCGATAAGACTACCAAGCAAGAGCCCTTCCATGCTACCTACGAGAATGCGATGGAGGCCATCAATGGCTTGCGCGAAAAGTTTGGAGGTTCTGTATTGTTTGGCAACGAAAAGGACGACTCGTTCAAGAGCAGCATTGGACAGATCTATCAAACATTTGGAGGTGAGGAACTCTATCCCAGTGTAGAGGAGAAAGCCGCCATGTTGCTTTATCTTGTCACCAAGAACCATTCCTTCAGTGATGGAAATAAACGCATTGCCGCCACCCTCTTCCTTTGGTTCCTCAATAACAACCACATTCTCTATCGTGAAGACGGTTCCAAGCGTATAGCTGATAACACACTCGTTGCCCTTACTCTGATGATAGCAGAGAGCAAGACAGAGGAGAAGGACGTGATGGTAAAGGTGGTGGTTAATTTGATTAATCAGAGGAATGAATAACGCACTTGCTGATGAAGAAACTCTACTTTCCCACGCAGAAGCATGTTCTTGTATAGTAAGAGATTTGTTTCAATTATCAATAATTGAAAAAACAACCATGAGTAAAGTATTTAGAATTACGCCCAAACGAGTGAAGCGCTCTAATGGGCAGGTGTTGACACCAGACATGTCAATTACCGTGACCACTCGGTCACATACAACCACTCCGTTCTACAATGGAGCAAAGGAAATACAAGAGCAGTACATGCGTATGTATCAGTTTGACTACAAGAAAGCATGTTGCTCCGCAAGTGATTTTGAATTTGAAAAGTTGGACTAAATTAAAGATTTATGATATGACCTACAAAGAACTTGACAATTTAATTACCTTTAAAATGGGGCTTCCCTCTCTCTATCACATTATGCTTGGGATGTCTGTGGATGAAACAGATGAATTCCAAAACGAGTTAGATAATCAACAGACAGACAACTATAACTTGAATGATTTTCTGAAAGAATATGGGGTCATTGTTGAGAGAGAAGGATTTACAGAAAAGATGCTCATCCACGACATGTCTGTCTCTATCCCAGTAGAACATATAACAGAACACAGCATCAAGAGATTATATGATGAGTTAGCAGCACGAATGAATGTCGTGAATAAACAGTTTAGCATCACGACCAATGCAGATGATTCCATTATTGATCTGGATGCTAAGATTCATACAGATTGGTTTGATGTGAAATTCACCCGATTCACTGATGAAGAGAAAGGAATGGACAATGTTGTTATTTCTTTCATTTGTGAAGACGATGTGAATTTAGATAAACTTCGTTGTATAGCTATTATTGCTGACAATGAAAAAGGATTTGCGGAAGAGATTTTTGAGTATGTGAATCAGAATAGTTAGAACTATTTAAACTTAAAGAAATTATGGATATTAAAAGCATTTCATTAGAAAAACTTGTTGAGAAAATCAACAATGACATGGGACACAATTTTTGTGACACGTTTCGTTACAAGCGCAAAGAGCTTAGTAATTCTGGACGTGCTTCATCTGCTGATATATTATTCAAATTTGTAGATGGAGATCGTGACTGGGTTATTAATGAAGGTGGAGGAAAAGAAGTCCAATACCATTTTTATGCTCGCCAAAACGAGGTAGGATATGGCTTGGGGTTTAATGCTCAATATGTCCCTTTTGCTAACGAAAAGAGCCCTGTGGATTATATTATGCCTTTCGTAAAAGCGTTCTTAACATTAAAAAGAAATAAAGACAAAACTTTAGCTGTTGCGGAAGCTGAAGGCTTTTCCCTAATAGAAGGAAACGGATGGGATGGACTTAAAAACATAAAAAATGGCGAGTACTATTTATTTGGCAAAAATATAAAAATACAAGATGGTATTTTTCCTGATGAAGAATATAGTCAAATGTTAGAGTACATAAAAAAGGAGTTGTTTGATTTGTATGTAGCAATTTGGAAACAAAAGATAGAAATGGAAAAGAAAAATGAAACAATAGGGAAGTTAGTGGAATTATTAACTTCTAATTACAACTTGATTTTTACAGGTGCTCCTGGCACTGGTAAAACATACCTTGCGCAGCAAATAGCAAAGGAAATGGGATGCAGTGAGACTCGTATGGGATTCGTTCAGTTTCACCCGTCTTACGACTATACTGACTTCGTTGAAGGACTTCGCCCTAAACAAGATGATAGTGGAAATATAGGTTTTGAGCCTAAAGACGGTATCTTCAAAAAGTTCTGTGAAAATGCATTGCTGGCTTATCTCTCAAATGCTGACAAAGCTCCTAAATATGTTTTCATCATAGACGAGATTAATCGTGGTGAAATATCTAAAATATTTGGTGAACTTTTCTTCTCTATAGATTCGGGGTATCGAGTAACAAAGGAAATGATTGACGATCACCGCTCTGGTAAAAGTCCATTAGTGACTATAAGAACCCAATATTCTAATATGTGTAAGCGCCCCAATGCTTTTGACGAGGCTTTAGGTATTACGGACGCAAATGATTTTGGCCACTTCTTTGTTCCCGATAATGTCTATATCATAGGCACAATGAACGACATTGACCGGAGTGTAGAGAGTATGGACTTCGCCTTCCGTCGTCGTTTTGCTTATAAAGAGATTAAAGCATCAGAAAACTTGGGGATGCTGGACGACCTGGAAGATAAGGATAACATTATTAAGAGAATGGAGAATCTGAATGCTGCCATTGAAAAAGTAGAAGGTCTTTCTTCCGCTTATCATATTGGTGGTAGCTACTTTATGAAGCTCAAGTTATATCAGAATGAAGACAAAAGCTACGACTATGATTCCCTGTGGAATAATCATCTTGAGGGCTTGTTAATGGAATACCTCAGAGGCATGGCTGATGCTGAAAAGAAAGTAAAGGAGTTAAAAGAATACTACGATTTAAAACAAATCGCATCAAGAGATGTGGATAACGAATGAGAATACAGCAATTTCGAATCAAGGATAATCATCAGGGACTACCGTTAGCCGAATGGAGGGACGAATCTGATAGAACATTCTCTGACGAAAACAGGAATGATTTGCAGCTGATAGCCAATACGTCAGTAGAAGAATTGGTCGAGTCAAGTCCTGAGCTACTGGTCTTTCCTCACAACCTCAACCAAAATGGGGATGAGATAGGCAAGCTGCATCTGATTGGTCTTGGAAAAGAAAAAGTTACAACGGGTAATCTTATGGGGTTCATTGGAGTGAATGGCACTCAGATAAATATCTGTTCGCGTTTTTCACACGATGACGGGAACGACTATTTCCTGCATTATATGCTCTGCAAGGTTTTTCGACTCAATCTCTTCAACTTGGATTATTCCATTTCAAAAGACACAGCTTTTGACTTTCTGCTATATCTGTTTCCTCATTATCTGAAGAAAGCGATGCGACAGGGATTATTCAAGCAGTATCAGCAGAAGCGATATAACGATGCAAATGTACGTGGAGTCATCAATGTTAGCAGGCATATTCGGGAGAATATTCCATTTAGAGGAACTGTAAGCTATGATACTCGCGAACATAGTTATGATAATAACATAACCCAACTCATCCGGCATACTATAGAGTACATTCGACAGAAGCCATTGGGAAGACAGATTCTTCAGAACGATGCCGATACTATTTCATGTGCTTCCCAAATCGTGTTAGCGACTCCCTCTTATGCTCAAACAAATAGGCAGAAGGTTATTTATGCGAATGTGCGCCCTACCATCCATCCCTATTTTGTGGATTATACCCCATTACAGCGTCTTTGTATGCAAATCCTTCGTCACGAAACAATCAAGTACGGCAAAGAGAAAGACAAAGTTTATGGTATTCTTTTTGATGGAGCATGGCTATGGGAAGAATATTTGGCAACTTTACTTGCTGAGCTTCATTTTCATCATCCAGAGAATAAATTAAAGAAGGGTGGATTCCCTATGTTCAACAGACCTGAGTACGATGAAGTATTCAGCAAGAACAGCCGCCGTCTATACCCAGACCTCTATCATAAAAACAATGATAGTATAGACTTTATTCTTGATGCAAAGTATAAACATCTTAATAATGGGGTTGGGCGAGAAGATTTGTATCAAGTTGTTTCCTATATGTATTGCTCTAAAGCTCCATTTGGTGGTTATCTCTACCCATTGGAATACAAGCAAAAATCTACACAATACGAATTGAAAGGTTATGGTGGGAATATCATTGTTTATCCGTTCCATGTCCCTCAGAAGGAACAAATAGAGAATAACAAAGACTGGTCTTTTGATCAATTCATTTCTTTAATAAGTGACAACGAAAAAAAACTTAAGTATGATATTAAAGGATATATCGATTGATCTGATAATTATTGGTATGAAACAAGTAATACATATACCGAAAAAATGCATTTAAAATGAATATCGTATGAAAACATTAGCAGACTTATTGAAAGAATTTGACGGCAGACATTTGACGGAACAGCAATTAACAGAACAGTTAGAAATGATTGCAAAGGCTGCCATCTATGGAGGACATTTCCGTGTCAACGATGAATACAACGTCTTCATCGTAGAGGTGGAATTTTATTTCCACTCTGAGGATGATGCCGTCAGCAGTGTTCATGACTTTGCCATGTATCATCGAGGAGCGGTTGACTGGTTCCCTGTTGGATCTCTACATCCACACCGTTCAGGGATTGATGTGACGTTTGAAAGGCAGGGCGCATATCGTGCCAGTTTCCTGATTAGAAAATATGCAATTAATGATGAGATAATCAGTACCCCCAGTTATTTGCCAGAAGACTTGATAGGGTACACTGGTTGCATTTTAGGCGATGGTGCAAAAATAGAATGGGTGGATACAAACTACGATGACACACCGCTGAAAAGAAATCCAAGAATTAAGGTGCGAGCTTATAATGAGCAAGGAATCCCCCTTAATGATGATAATGGTAACAAGCAATATGATAATCGTCCTTGGCGGTTCACGAAAGCATAACTTCAAATGACAGAAACTGTTTTTATCTCTGAATGGCTGAAAGAGAGTTACCCTGTGGTGTATGGCAGTCTGTGTCATGCGTTTGACGTATGTAAAGTTTCGTTCAAAATATTACCTTACTCCAACGACTACTGGTGCCGTGACTTCATGCCTGTTCATATAGGTAATGGCAGATATGTTGGTTATAACTATCGCCCAGATTATTTGTGGGACGATACCTCCCTAAGGCAATACATCACGAATCAGTTAGCGGCTTGTGAAGGTATTGATTTAGAGATGGCTGATAGCATGGACATCATCTTTGATGGTGGAAATTATGTTAGATGTGGCGAGACAGTCTTGGTAACAGACAAGATTTTCATGGAGAATCCACAATGGCGACCATTGCGTCTGATAGAGCGGATGGAAGAAGCATTTCAAGCAGAAGTTATCCTTCTGCCTTGGGATATGGAAGACGAATGTGGCCACGCTGATGGAATGGTGGCTTGGTTAGGTGGTAACCGCATACTCTTGAACAACTTCCGGCAGTTAGAGAAGGGTAAAAAGAAGCCTTTCACGAAAAGAGTCTTGAAAATACTGGAGGCGCATTATGACATCACAGAACTCTGCTACGACTGCAAAGTTCATCCAAAAAGTTGGTGCTATCTCAACTATTTGGAGACCGGCAATGGAATTATCCTTCCTGCTTTGTCAGAAACAATGGATTGCGACAACGACCTTGCAGCACTTGAATGCTTCAAGTCACTTTTCCCCGAAAAAGAAGTGCTTCAGGTCTTTGCGAGGCCTCTTATTAAAGAAGGTGGTGCTATCCATTGCATCACATGGAACTTATTTCAGCAATAGCCTATGACAACCTACATCTCCAAATCCGCCCATTACAAAGAAGTGCTTTCACGGGTTCAATCCGTGAAGCACATGCTTTGGATTGGTACTGCCGACATCAAAGACCTTTATGTGGAAGTGGTCAAAGAGAAGAAACCATTTCTGGCTCTCATAGCCCAACTCATCAGGCGTGGTGTGGAGGTAAGGCTCATTCATGCAAAAGAACCAGGTCCGAACTTTCGTGAGGGTTTTGACAAGTACCCTGTTCTCTATGACCACTTGGAGCGTGTGCTCTGTCCTCGTGTTCATTTCAAGATGCTTGTTTTCGACGGCAAAGAGGTGTACATTGGAAGTGCTAACCTAACTGGTGCTGGTATCGGTATGAAGACCGATAATAAACGTAACTTTGAAGCAGGCATCCTTACAGATGACACAGAAATTGTCGAACAAGCAATGAATCAGTTTGATGAAGTATGGATGGGAAAACAATGCAAAACCTGTAAACGCAGAGAGTATTGTTCTGACCCAATAGTATGTTGACACACTTTCACAAGAAAGACTTAAAAACCATTATCATCATTATGAAAGTATATTTTGCAGGTTCAATTCGAGGCGGGCGCGTTGATGCTAACTTATATGAACGCCTGATTAAATACATTCAGAAGACTGACATTGTGCTGACAGAACATGTTGGCAACCTCAATTTGTCAGAAGAGGGGCAAACTGTAACAGATATATACAACCAAGATACTAATTGGCTGCGTGAAAGTGACGTATTGATAGCAGAATGTACTTGTCCGTCTTTGGGTGTTGGTTATGAACTGGCATACGCTGAGCATTTTCAGAAACCTTGCCATATCTTCTACAACAAGAACAGAACAAGTCTCTCGGCAATGCTGGCCGGTAATGCATTCTACAACATCCATCCCTATGAGGATGAAGCTGAAATATATCCTATAATAGACAGCATATTACAAAAGGAGTGTGATTCATGAAGAAGATAATCTTTCTTGATTTTGACGGTGTTCTGAATACGGAACATTATCAGAATTACCTTATGTACCAGAGGCTGCCCTGGCAAGACAAGCATGGTGCGTTCTTTGACCCAGAAGCTGTGCGGCAACTGAAAAGAATTGTGGACATCACCAAGGCCGACATAGTGATTGAATCATCGTGGAAATACCTCGGTCTTGCTGCTATGCAAGAAATGTTGAAGGAAAGGGATTTGCCAGGCAATGTAATCGGCATCACAGATTCGACAGCCAGCGATAAATGGTTGCTCAACGCAAATCTTGACGATATAGACCCTGCTATGGGGCATTGTAAGGGAATGGAGATAGCATCATGGTTAGCAGACAATACACGGAATGACGTGAATTATGTCATCATCGATGACGAGTACGTATGCCTCGAATCTCAGGTATGCTACTTCGTCCTAACCAATCCTCATGACGGTATAACGGAAGAAATTGCGGACAGGGTAATTGCCATCCTTAACCGTGAATCCGCTTATTTTCAAGAATAATATCATTTTTTTACAACCTCTGCCACAGTTTTGCTGATGTTTGGATTAACTTTGCGGGAAAAAATTATAACATGATGAACAACATGACACTACAACCAACAAGCAACAATCACAAGCCTGAGTTTGCCGGAAAACGTATATGGATGTACTGGCCAGGCGAGAAAGCATATCAGTTCAAGGAGAATGCGGAGAAGGGGTTCATGGCGTGTGGACTTCCCGGCGACAACGAAGTGGGCGATTTGAATGAAGTCATGAATGTGAGGGGCGGTCTGACAGCTGCCCTCAAGGAAGCTTATGGCATGGGAAGAATTGCAGGGGGCGAGAAACTCATGCGGGAATTTGCGAACAAGATGGACATTGGCGACTACGTAATTGCCCGCTGCGATTTCGATTACATCGTAGGTGTGGGCGTTGTGAGCGGTGACTATTACTATGACGCACAGCGGTCGCGCTTCAGGCATTGCCGTAAAGTGCAGTGGATTGACACCAAGAAACGACCTTTCTTAGATGAACTGAAGGCAAATGGCAAATGGCATAGAGTGACCCTGATGGATCAGCACTACCGCAGAATCGGCGAAAGTATTATTTCCCAAATCCTTGAGGGAAACGAGGTTGATGTGCAAAGCCTTCCGTCGGCAGTATCTGAAGCAAGCGGTTCTGGAGCATTCAGACAGCAAGAGCCCGAGCCGTCGCACTCGGAATTCATGAACAGGGCACGGCAATACCAGGAGGCTCTCGTTCGGCAGTGGGCTAAGCAATTCGGGAATGTCCGCATCTGGGACGAGCACCCGGGGCATGGCGTATGGCTGAAGGATGAGTATGCATTGAAGGGACTTGTATTCTACGAGGGCTTTCGGCAGGAAATCATGAACCTCTACCACAGCGGAACCACACGCATGGGCATGAATCTGCTGCGTAACGCCCTCAGAAGTGAGCACATACCCTACAACCTCTTCTTTCCCATGATGAAGGAATGCAACAGAGAGGCTACAAGAGACTTCTTCAATGACCTGCTCGGAACGGATGCCGTCAGCGAGGTGCTGGATGTGAAAATAGAATATGCTCCCCAGCCCAAATACTTTTATCTATGCGACGGCACCTCGTTTGACGCTTTCATATTATACCAGCATCAGGACGGAAGCAAGGGAGGCATCGGCATCGAGGTGAAATACACCGAACGGGAATATCAGATTGGCGAAACAGAATACAAGAACACTCACGATGGGCACGGCAATGTAAAGTTGTCTGAACATTACCGGCGGGCGACGGATGCGTCAGGCTATTATCTTCCAAACAGTGAGGAGAGTCTTGTTTCCGACATTCTCCGTCAGATATGGCGCAATCATATTCTTGGGGCGTCGATGGTACAGCATGGCAATATTAGGCATTTCGTGTCGATGACAGTGTTCCCAGATGCCAACCCTCACTTCCACACGGCTTCTGAGGAATATCGCAAGGTGCTGACAGAAGATGGGCAAGCCTCATTCTTTACCATCACCTACGAGAAGATGTTTGAAACAATGACTCACCATTTCCGCACAGATGAGCAAGTGAAATGGATCAACTATTTGTATCATCGCTACCTGTTTGGTACAGAAATGGCAAAGGTGGAACCCATAACTCCAACAGATAGCCATTTCTCAAAGACGCTTAACCGAGGGGTTTCTGTTGCGCTGATTGACGCATTCAAGCGAAGTCCTCTCTACGCACTCTACCAGCAACATTCTGATGAACTGTTCATTGGTGTTCGCAACAACTACTTGAACATCTATTATCGGCTGAACAATATCGCCGAAGTTCGACTTGTGGGCGATGGGCTCATTTCATGCGGCATTCATCCCTACTTTCTTAGACGCAGCGGGAATAACAACGTGGTGTTGACAGGCGTGGACATCGAAACGCTGATCATAGACCGTTATGAGGCTATCAAGAACCTTGTAGAGAATAAGAAGAACATGACGTCGGAGAAGGTGGCGCAGCAGATGTTGGTCATGCAGAACAATGCAAGTCCTTCCTCCAAGTGGTTCTGTATTGATGTAGAGTGGGCTCGTTCGTTCAGTTGCCAAGCAGAAAAGGATTCGTGTATATCTGCACGCATGGACATCATCGCCATTTCTAAAGAGGCACCACATCGTGTTGCCGTGATTGAATTAAAATACGGAAGCAAATCCATAAGCGGGGATGCAGGAATCCTGAAACACATTCAAGATTTCAAGACATTGAAGGAAGGCAGCATCCACGATGGCACTCGCATTGATTACTATGACGGAATGTGCACCGACATCTGCAACATCCTCGAAGCCTATGACGCATTAGGTATAGCCCTGCCAGACACATTGAAGAACCTCAGTAAGGAGAAGTTCGCTGCCTTGCCAGAATTCTACGTTCTGACAGTGGATAACAATGCCGTCTCATGGGGAGCCACCACTCCCAAGCAGACAATGGCTGCTTACCTTTTCTCTCCCAACAGTTTTAACTATCTGGCATGGGACTGCAGACAACCCGCGAGAGATAATGTTCAAGCGAAACTTGGAATCGATGTTCTTGATGCATCATCTGCGCTCCCTGTGACTTTCATTTTCTCAAAGCAGAATGTGACCAACCTTCAAGTCAATGACATCTTGGAGGATAACAGTTATGAAATCATCCGACCGATAATGCGATTATGAGATGTGAAAGGTGAACCGAAGGTCGGCGGCGCGAAGCGTAAAGCCAAAGGCGAGTAACTATAAACCTAAAATCCGCAACTAATAGTCACGGGGACTAATTTTGCATTCTGGTGCTTCATTTGACGATTCTCTTGTCGTTATAGACGTGATTACGTATGGGTCATGCCCACCTTCCCCTTACCCCGTTAAGCATTGCAAGGGCTTTATGCTGCCGATAACCCTCAAAATTGAATTCTCAGCCGTCAGTGAATGCAAAAGGGTTCTGATATGATTTGTTGTGCGTGTAGATGTTTAGTTCATAGTGCCTTGCTGTTCTTATCCACTTTGCGGGCACGAGTGGCCAGTTCTGAAATACCTCTTAGGATTGTATCGGAACTGCATGTGCGCAGAGTGGGATGAAGCGAGAGATGGGGCATCAGGTGGCTT
>OCVV011305859.1_pt1 | contig 12743 bp, 10 predicted proteins | sample 1539721 | NCBI WGS metagenome assembly OCVV01 (sample SAMN02144230, study PRJEB22623) | gut metagenome | biome: sheep rumen | host: Ovis aries | place: New Zealand
CTGGAAAACTCGCAAAACGCTGACAGGGCAAGGGTTTTGCCCTGGTTTTAAGAGAGTCATCAGGGAGTCATCAGGGAGTCATCACGGAGCAGGTAGGGAGAAAGGGGTGTAAGTGGCTGAGGGAGAGCGCTGGAAGGGGTGTCCGCTGTGAGGCGACTTGGGCGGACACGGTGTCCGCCAAGCGACAGGAGCGGACACACCGGCCGGCGGCGATGGCGAGGTCTCGGCCGGCGCGCTCCCGACGGCGGTGGCAGTTTTCTTCCCTTCGCGTGCGCGCAAATCAATTATTTTGCGTATCTTTGCACCATGAAAATACGACTGCGCAACACGGTACGAACCCTGCTTACGGGTTTGATACTGTTATACTTCGGCGCCGCACAGGCCCAACGCCACCCCTGGCAGGACAGCACTCGCAGCCTCGACGAGCGGGTGGAATGGCTTGTGGGCAACCTGACGCTCGACGAGAAGCTGAGCCTCATGGTACACCAGAACCCCGCCATCCCGCGGGTGGGTCTGCCGGCCTACAGCTGGTGGAACGAGGCGCTGCACGGCGTGGGCCGTGCGGGCCTGGCCACGGTCTACCCCATGCCCATCGCGCTGGCGGCGACGTTCGACCCCGCGCTGGTGCGCGATGTGTTCAGCACCGTGGCCCGCGAAGCACGCATCAAATACCAGCAGGCGCAGGACACCGGCGGCACGGGCGACTACACGGGCCTCACGTTCTTCACGCCGAATATCAACATCTTCCGCGACCCGCGCTGGGGCCGCGGCATGGAGACCTACGGTGAGGACCCCTACCTCACCGCACGCATGGGCCTCGCCTGCGTCGAAGGGCTGCATGGGGGCAACACCGCCGCCTGCCTGAAGCACTATGCCGTACACAGCGGTCCCGAGGGCGTGCGCCACGAGTTCGACAGCCAGGTCGACGAGCGCGACCTGCGCACCACCTACCTGCCGGCCTTCGAGTACATCATCCGCAACAGCGACGTGGCGCAGGTGATGTGCGGCTACAACCGCCTGAACGGCGAGCCCTGCTGCACCAATCGCGAACTGTTTGACATACTGCGCCATGAGTGGCAGTACGACGGCATCCTGGTCACCGATTGCTGGGCGCTGAACGACGCCTACGAGCGCGACACCGTCATTCCGCGCCACAAGACCCACGCCTCGGCGGCCCTGGCCTACGGCGACGCCTTCGGGCGCGAGGTGGACCTCGAGTGCGGCAGCGGCCTCCCGGGACTGCGGAAGGCCGTCGCCTACGGCTACGTGCCGGAGAGCAAAATCGACGAGCATGTGCGCCGCCTGCTGCGGGTGCGCCTGGCGGTGACCACACAGACTGGTCCGACCAGCCAGACCAGTCCGACCAGTCCGACCAGCTCCACCGACGTCGCGGCCCGGACCATGGTGCTGCTGAAGAACAACGGTGTGCTGCCGCTGCGCGGCCTGCCCAACCTCATCCTCGACGGTCCCAACGCCTACGACAGCCTGATGCCCCTCGGAAACTACAACGGCACCCCCTTGCACTGCGTCACCATCGGCGAAGCCCTGCAAGGAGAGCTCAAAAAGAGCCCCCTCAGCTCCGCCATGCCCACCGTCGTCTACTGCGGCGGCCTCAACCCACAGCTGGAGGGCGAGGAGCTGCCGGTGGAGAAGGAGGGCTTCTTCCGCGGCGACCGCACGCGGGTGGAGCTGCCGCGCGAGCAGGTGGAGGCCATCAAAGACTACAAGAAGCGGGGCTACAGCGTGGTGCTGGTGCTTTGCGCCGGCAGCGCCGTCTCGCTCGAGGAGGTGATCGACGACTGCGACGCCGTGCTGCTGGCCTGGTACGGCGGCCAGGACATGGGCACCGCCGTCCGACAGCTGCTCTACGGCGAGCGCGACGACTTCGGGCACCTGCCCGTCACCGTCTACCGCTCCACGGCCGACCTGCCCCCCTTCGACGACTACGACATGCAGGGCCGCACCTACCGCTACGCCGACCGCTCGAAGGTGGAGTTCCCCTTCGGCTTCGGCTACAGCTACAGCTTCTTCTCCATCAAAGAGCCCCGCGCGAGCGAGGCTGACTTCACCGTCAGCGGCACCCTGAGCCTCTGCAACACCGACGCCCCGCAGGCCGCGAGCCACCGTACCGCGGTGCAAGTCTACCTCAAAGACGAGAACGACCCCAAGGCCCCCGCCAAACAGCTGATCGGCACCCTCTCGCTCGCGCCGACCACGGAGCAGCCCCTGCTGCCCTTCACCATCCAGCTCGACCCCTTCTGGTTCCGGCAGTTCAACCCTGCCACCGGCCAGATGGAGGAGCCCGCCGACGGCACCCGCTTCACCCTCCAGGTGGGCTTCAGCAGCGACGACCGCGACTTGACCGACATACCATTCACATACCACAACAGAAAATGAAAAAGACACTTCTGGCGGCAGCCATCATTACACTTTCAACCATCCACTTCCAGTTTGCACTGGCCCAGCACGACTCGATTGCCGAGAGCGACCCGCTGATCGTGCAGCGCATCGACGAGTGGCAAGACCTGAAGTTCGGCTTCATGATGCACTGGGGCATCTACGCCCAATGGGGCGTGGTGGAGAGTTGGAGCATCTGCAACGAGAGCTGGATCACCCGCGAGCGCCTGGGCGCCGACGGCCGGCCGATCAAGGGTACCAAGGACGGCGACTACTACCAGTACAAGCAGGCCTACCAGGCGCTGAACCGCACCTTCCGCCCGCAGCACTTCGACCCGCAGGCCTGGGCCGCCGCCGCCAAAGGGGCAGGCATGAAGTACCTCGTCTTCACCACCAAGCACCACGACGGGTTCTGCATGTTCGACTCGCGCTACACCGACTACAGCAGCACCGGACCCGACTGTCCGGCCCAGACCGACTTCACCCGAGGCATCGTCGACGCCTTCCGCAACCAGAGCTTCTGGATCGGCCTCTACTTCAGCAAACCCGACTGGCACTGCGACGACTACTGGGCTCACGAATGGGCCACGGCGGACCGCAACGTGAACTACACCATCGCCGACCACCCCGACCGCTGGCGGCGCTACCAGGAGTTCACCTACAATCAGATACGGGAACTGACGCATAACTACGGCCAGGTGGACATCCTCTGGCTCGACGGTGGCTGGGTGCGCCCGGAGTGGAGCGTCAACGACGAGACCCGCCCCTGGCTCGGCTGCAGCGGACAGGTGCAGGAACTGGACATGCACCGCCTGGCATCCATCGCCCGCGAGCGCAATCCCCGGACGATCATCGTCGACCGCTCGGTGGGAGGCAAGTACGAGAACTACCGCACCCCCGAGAAGCAGGTGCCGGACACCCTCCTCCCCTACCCCTGGGAGACCTGCATGACCATGGGCGACAGTTGGAGCTATGTGCCGGGTGACAACTACAAGAGCGTCAAGACCCTCATCCACATGCTCTGCGACGTGGTGGCCAAAGGCGGCAACCTCCTCCTCAACGTGGGCCCCGACCCCGACGGCAACCTGCCCCCTGAGGCCCTGCAACGCATGGAAGAGATGGGCCGCTGGCTGGACAAAAACGGCCACGCCATCTACGGCACCCGCCCCCTGGCCCCCTACTGCGAGGGCAACCTGCGCTACACACAGAGCAAAGACGGCAAGCATCAGTACCAGATCACCCTCACCGACGAGGCCCCCTACGCCATCGTCCGCGAGCTGAAAGGCAAGAATCGCAAATAGATCATGAGCGGAAACACCCTACTCGAAGTGCGGGACCTCACGGTCTCCTTCGGCAACAACACGGTAGTCGACCGCCTCAGCTACACCCTTCAGCGCGGCCGCACACTGGGCATCGTGGGCGAAAGCGGCTCGGGCAAGAGCGTCAGCTCGCTGGCACTGATGGGACTGCTGCCCAAACAGGCCACCGTCGGCGGCAGCGCCCGGCTGGGCGACACCGAGTTGCTGACCCTCGACGAGGAGCAGATGCGCGCCATCCGCGGCCAGCGCATCAGCATGATCTTCCAGGAACCCATGACGAGCCTCAACCCTGTGCAGCGTTGCGGCGAGCAGGTGCTGGAGATGATCCGCTCGCAGCACGAGGACCGCGCTGCCGGTCGCGAGCGGGTGATCGAGCTCTTCCGCGAGGTGCTCCTCCCCCGCCCCGAAAAGATCTTCGACGCCTACCCCCACGAGATCAGCGGCGGACAGAAGCAACGCGTCATGATCGCCATGGCCCTCATCAACCATCCCGACATCATCATCGCCGACGAACCCACCACCGCCCTCGACGTGACGGTGCAGAAAACCATCCTCGACCTGCTGCGCTCGCTCCAGCAAAAGCATGGCACAAGCATTATCTTCATCACCCACGACCTGGGCGTCATCGGCCAGGTGGCCGACGAGATACTGGTGATGTACCGGGGTCGGATGGTGGAACAAGGACCTGCCGACCAGGTGCTGCACCATCCGCAGCAGCCCTACACCCAGGGACTGCTGGCCTGCCGCCCGCCGCTCGACAGCCATCCGCACCGTCTGCCCACGGTAGAGGAGTACCTCAGCGGTGAGCGTGCGGCCGGGAAGGCGGAGGATCAGCCCCCCGTCCGGCCCGACAACGCGCAGACTCCCCTCATCTCTGTGCGGGACCTCTCGGTGGACTACACCCTCAAACGCAGCCTCTTCGGGCGGCCGCTGCAGACCCTGCGGGCCGTCGACAGCCTGACATTCGACATCCGCGAGGGCGAGACCCTCGGCCTGGTGGGCGAGAGCGGCTGCGGCAAGTCGACCCTCGGGCGCGCCCTCCTGCGCCTCATCGACCACTCCAGCGGCAGCATCAGCTACCGCGGCACCCCGCTCGACCGCCTCAGCAGCCGGCAGATGCGCGCCCTGAGGCCGCGGCTCCAGATCATCTTCCAGGACCCTTACTCCTCGCTCAACCCCAGAATCACCGTCGGCGAAGCCATCAGCGAACCGCTGCGGGTGCACTCGTCGGGCGCCAGCCGCGCGGAAAGGGAGCGGCAGGTGATGGACCTGATGGAACAAGTGGGGCTGAAAGCCGACTGGTACAGCCGCTATCCGCACGAGCTGAGCGGCGGACAACGCCAGCGCGTCTGCATAGCCCGCGCCCTGATTCTGAGGCCCGAGCTGGTGGTGTGCGACGAGAGCGTCTCGGCACTCGACGTGAGCGTGCAGGCCCAGGTGCTCAACCTGCTCAACGACCTCAAGGAACACTACCGCTTCACCTACCTCTTCATCACCCACGACCTGAGCGTTGTGCACTACATGGCCGACCGGATCCTGGTGATGCAAAAAGGGAAGGTCGTCGAGAGCGGTACTCCCGACGACCTCTTCAACCGTCCGCAGACGGACTATACTCGCACGTTGCTCGACGCCATTCCGCGCATCTAGCGGCGCTTCTTGCTGGCCTCCTTGGCCTCGACGGTCATGGTGGCATGGGGCACGATGCGCAGACGCTCCTTGGGAATGAGCTTGCCCGTGGCCTGGCAGATGCCGTAGGTGCCGTTTTCGATACGGATCAGGGCGGCCCTGAGGTCACGGATGAACTTCTGCTGGCGGGCGGCAAGCTTCTGGTTCTCCTCTTTCAGGAGCACGTTGCTCCCCTCTTCGAGGGTCTTGAAGGTGGGAGCCGTGTCGGAGGCCTCGTTCTCGTTGCCGGCCACAGCCTGCTGCAGCAGTTCCAGGTCCTTCTCAGCCTTGGCTATCTTATCGAGAATCAACTCCTTGAACTCTTGCAACTCTTCGGGCGAGTAGCGGTTCTTTTCTACTTTGGGGGCGATTTCCTTTTCCATAGGTCTTTCGGTTTTTGACGAAGCAAATTTATGTACTTTTTCTGACATAAAGACAGAAAACATTTCAACACTATTTGTTCACATCGTCCAGATACAATTCTATCAACCCGTTAGGAGCCGTGATGAAGATGGTTTTTAACACTCGGTCCACCCGGTCGATCACCTGATCGATGACGGGGATGAGGATCTCGGTGCCGTTTTTCAACACCCGGAAGAGGGGTTGTGCAGGGTATTCGAGCACCTGGTCGAGGATGCCGATGTCGCCATGTACGCTGTCCACCACCCGGAAGCCGACCACCTCGTGGTAGTAGAAGCGGTTGCCTTCGAGCTTGGGCAGCAGGTCGAGCGGCAGGTAGAGCTCGCGGCCCACGAGGGCCAGGGCCTCGTCGGGGCTGAGTTCGTCGAAGGTGACCACGGCCCGGTTGCCGTTGAGCTGGTCGATATGGAAGAAGTGCGGCACCAGCTGGCCCTTGATCTCGACAAAGGCCGAGTCGAGTTCGCTGTACTCCTCGGGGCTGTCCACGTCGAGGAAGAGTTGCACCTGTCCCTTCACCCCCCAGGGTTTGCTGATGCGGCCCAGATAGAAGCAGTCGTCGATTTTCATAACATTCGTTTTCACACAGAACGCCGTTCGGGCCGTTTTATTGCGCGAGGGCAAAAAAGAAGGAAGCGCTTGCGGGCGCTTCCTTCAGAATATGCATGTCGATCGACAGGCCTCAGGCCTCGGCGGGAGCTTCGGTCTCGGCGGCAGGCTCGGCATTCTCGGCGGCTTCGGCCTCGGCCTTGGCGGCAGCGGCGGCCTCGGCGGCAGCCTGACGCTTGGCGGCGACGGCGGCAGCCTTCGTCTCGTTGACCTTCTTCTCGGCCTCGAGGCGAGCCTTGCGGGTGTTGCGGGCGTCGTTCTCGACGTTGCTCTTCTTGCTGTTGATCTTGGCCTCTTTGGCCTGGAGCCACTCGTTGAAGCGCACATCGGCCGTCTCCTGGCTGATGGCACCCTTCTCGACGCCCACCTGGAGGTGGCGGCGCAGCAGGACACCCTTGTAGGAGAGGATGTGGCGAACGGTGTCGCTCGGTTGAGCACCATTCTTCACCCATTCGACAGCGCGGTCGAAGTTGAGATCGATGGTGGCGGGGTTGGTCAGCGGATTGTAGGTGCCCAGTTTCTCGATAAATCTTCCATCGCGAGGTGCACGACCATCCGCAACAACGATGTGGTAGAAAGGCTGATTCTTTTTACCATGACGTTGCAGTCTAATTCTTGCAGGCATAATTGTTTGTTTTTTAGTTAGTTATTACTATTTGTCGTTCTACTGACGAAATGCAAAGATACAACTTTTTTCTCATCTGGCAAAAAATATTTGCAAATTGGCCTCCTTTTCTCCCCGCCCGAGCCGCTCGTCGCGGCGCCATCCCCTCTGCATCCCCTCTGCATCATCTCTGCATCATCCAGACATCAACCAGGCATCATCTAGGCATCAACTAGGCATCATCCAGGCATCGTACCCTGGTTTATGCACCGTCAATCTTTTTCTTCCGCATCGCACAATATTCGGGCCCGGCGTGCGTTATAAGACGAAATATGCGCGTAAAACTAATAAAAAAGATACTAACATGAGTCTCATCAAATCCATTTCCGGCATCCGCGGCACCATCGGCGGACCGGCAGGCGAGGGCCTGACACCCCTCGACGTTGTGAAATTCACTTCGGCTTTTGCCACCTTCCTCAAGGGCGCCCATCCCGGACGCCGCCTGCGCCTGGCTGTGGGCCGCGACGCCCGCCTGAGCGGTGCCATGGTGGACCGTCTGGTCGTTGCCACCCTGCAAGGCATGGGAGTCGACGTGCTGGAGACCGGCCTGAGCACCACGCCGACCACCGAGATGACCGTCATCGACGGCCACTGCGACGGCGGCATCATCATCACCGCCAGCCACAATCCCAAGCACTGGAACGCCCTCAAGCTGCTCAACGCGCGGGGCGAGTTCATCTCCGACGCCGAGGGCAAGGAAGTGCTGCGTCTGGCCGAGAGCGGCGAGGTCAACTACGCCGAGGTGGACGACCTGGGACAGGTGACGGTGGAGGAAGACTGGATCGACCGCCACATCGAGCGCGTGCTCGGCCTGGAGCTGGTCGACGTGGAGGCCATCCGCAAGGCGGGCTTCAAGGTGGCGGTGGACGCCGTCAACTCGACCGGCGGCCTGGCCATCCCGCGCCTGCTGCGCCGCCTGGGCGTGAAGGAGGTGGTGGAGCTCAACTGCGAGCCCACGGGCCACTTCGCCCACAACCCCGAACCCATCCCGCAGAACCTCACCCAGATCAGCGACTGCGTGCGGCAGCACGGCTGCGACCTGGGCGTGGTGGTCGACCCCGACGTGGACCGCCTGGCCCTGGTGTGCGAAACGGGCGAGATGTTCGGCGAGGAGTACACGCTGGTCTCGGTGGCCGACTACGTGCTGCAGCACACGCCGGGCAACACGGTGAGCAACCTCTCGTCGAGCCGTGCGCTGCGCGACGTGACGCGCCGCTACGCAGGTTGCGAGTACAACGCCGCCGCCGTGGGCGAGGTGAACGTAACGACGCTGATGCGCCAGACCGGCGCCGTCATCGGCGGCGAGGGCAACGGCGGCGTCATCTACCCCGCCCTGCACTACGGCCGCGACGCCCTGGTGGGCGTGGCCCTCTTCCTCACCCTCCTGGCCAAAAGCGGCAAGAAGGTGAGCGAACTCCGCAAGACCTACCCCGAATACATCATCTCGAAGAACCGCAAGGACCTGACGCCCGACATGAACGTCGACGCCCTGCTGGCCAAGGTGGCCAAGCTCTACAGCGGCATGGCCGGCGTGGAGAAGGTGACCACCATCGACGGCGTGAAGATCGACTTCGCCGACGGCTGGGTGCACCTGCGCAAGAGCAACACCGAGCCCATCATCCGCATCTACTCCGAGGCCGCCACCGAGGCACGCGCCAACGAGCTGGCCCAGCAGGTGATGCAGCAGATCTAAACAGCTACATAAACAAGAAAGCCCCGCCGGATGGCGGGGCTTTCTTGTTTTACTGATTTTCGATCCGGTTGTCCTCCGGGGCGGCGATCCAGACAATCAGGTAGGCCCAGAAGCCGAGGCTTCCGCAGAGGAGGGCGATGAGGAAGAGGATACGGATCACAGTGGGATCCACGTTGAGATACTTGGCCAGACCGCCACAGACGCCGGCGATGCGGCGGTCGGTGGTGCTGCGGGTCAGGCGGCGATAGGTGTTGTTTTCCATAGGGCAGGACTATTGTTTGATGGTTACTTTGCAGAAACAAACCCTTTGCGCACCAGCAGGGCCTTCGGGCTGGGATCCTGGCCGCGGAACTGGCGGTAGAGCTCCATCGGCTCGACGGTGTTGCCGCTCGCCAGCAGGTGGCGGAACTTGCGGGCCAGTTCAGGGTTGAAGAGGTCGCCGCTCTCGGCGAAAGCGCTGAAGGCGTCGGCGTCGAGGATGGCCGTCCAGGTGTAGGAGTAGTAGCCCGCATCGTAGCCGGTGGTGAAGATGTGCTGGAAGTAGGGGCTGCGATAACGGCTGATGATCTCGGGAATGAGGCCGATCTTCTGCATGGCCTGCTCCTCGAACTGCAGCGGGTCGATGGCCTGCTTCTCCTTGATGCTGTAGTAGTCCATGTCGAGCAGCGAGGCGGCCAGCAGTTCGGTGGTCATGAAGCCCTGGCCGTAGGTCTGGGCGGCGGCTATCTTCTCAATCAGGGCGTCGGGGATGGCCTCGCCGGTCTGATAGTGGTGCGCATACATCTTCATCACCTGCGGATGGCGGCACCAGTTCTCCATCACCTGCGAAGGAAGCTCCACAAAGTCGCGGGGCACGTTGGTTCCGGCCAGCGTGGGGTAGGTGCAGTTGGAGAGCAAGCCGTGGAGGGCGTGGCCGAACTCGTGGAAGAGGGTCTCGCTCTCGTCGAAGTTCAGCAGCGACGGCCGGTCGGCGGTGGGCTTGGTGAAGTTGCACACCACCTGGATGATGGGCATGACGTTCCGGCCGTCGAGGGTGCGATGCTGGCCGCGGAACTCGGTCATCCAGGCGCCGCTGCGCTTGCTGGCGCGGGGGTGGAAGTCCATGTAGAGGATGCCCACGGTGGAGTCACCCTCCATCACCTCGAAGCAGCGGGCCTCCTTGTCGTAGGTAGGCAGGTCGGTACGCTCCTTGAAGGTCAAACCATACAGCTTGTTGGCCACCATGAAGGCGCCCTCGCGGACGCTGTCGAGGGCAAAGTAGGGACGGACTTCGGCGTCGTCGATGGCATATTTCTCCACGCGATACTTCTCGGCGTAGTAGCGCCAGTCCCAGGGCTGGAGCTTGGCACCGGGCTCGTCTTTCTCAAGCATCTTCTGGTAGATGTCGCGTTCTTGCTTGGCCACCTTGAGGGCGGGCTCCCAGATGTCCATCAGACAGCTGTAGACGTTGGCGGGCGTCTTGGCCAGGCAGTCGTCGAGCACCCAGTCGGCATGGGTGGGGAAGCCGAGGATATTGGCGCGCTCGAGGCGGAGGTTGACCAGGGTGTCGATGATCTTGGTGTTGTCAAACTCGCCCTCGCGGCAGCGGTCGGCGTAGGCGTGCCACACCTCCTCGCGCAGCTTGCGGTCGGTGCAGCTCTGCATGAAGGGCTCCCAGGTGGGGACATCGAGGGTCACCTTGCTGCCGTCGGGCAGTTCTTTGACATAGGCGTTGGTGGCCTTGAGCACGTTCTGCGCGAAGCGGAGGGTGAGCGAGGCAATCTGTTCGTTGAGTTCGCGGAAGCGTGCCTGCTGCGCTTCGGGCACATTGGCGCCGCCGCGGACGAAGCCTTTGTAGTGCTCCTCGAGCAGGCGACGCTGCTCAGGGCTGAGGTTGAGGCCCTCGCGCTGGTCGTAGACGGCCTTGATGCGGGCGAAGAGGGCCGCGTTGAGGGCGATGTCGTCCTCGTGGGCCGAGAGCATGGGGGTCACCTCCTCGGCTATTGCTTCCATCTCAGGGTTGTTTTCGCACTCGGAGAGGTTGAAGAAGACGCAGCTGACGTCCTGCAGCAGCTGACCACTGTACTCGTAGGCGAGGACGGTGTTCTCGAAGGTCGGCGCCTCGGGATTGTTGACGATGCTGTCGATCTCGGCCTTCTGGCGGCGCATACCCTCCTCGAAGGCGGGCAGGTAGTGTTCGGTCTTGATGCGGGAGAAGTCGGGAATTTCGTAGGGAGTGTTCCACTCGCTGAAGAAGGGGTTTTCCATTGTCTTTTTGTCTTTGCAGCCAGCCGCCAGCACGAGGGCTGCGGCAGCGACGATTAATGTACGTTTCATTGTTTATAATTGTTTACAGATGGTCTCCAGAAGCGCGGCGTCGAGCTTCTTGGCGATGAACTTATGGGTTTCGTTTTCGATGAGGTATATCTGGGGTGTGGTCTCGATGTCGTAGACCTCGCGCCAGTCGACGTTGGCCTCGCCGCCGTTGAGGTTGATCCACCGCGGGTGGGTCATGCCGTGGTCGGCCAGGAATTTCTTCCACTTCTCGATGGTGTGCTCCTCGGGTTCGCTGAGGATGGCGAAGGCCGTCATGTCGACCGAGTCGGCCACCCGCTCGAAGACCTTGTAGATCTCGGGGATGATTGTGCGGCAGTGGCCGCAGGTGGGGCTCCAGAAGAGGAGCAGCGTGTAGCGGCCCGGCATGTGGTGCAGCGACCACACGCGCCGGGTGGTGTCGAAGAGGATGAGCTCCGGCGCCTCGCGACCCACCAGCAGTCGCTCCCACTTGGTGGCCCGCGTCACCTGCTCGTCGATCACCGACGGCGAGAGGAACGGCACCTTGCCGGTGGCGAAGTAGCGCTGCACCAGGTGCACGTAGATCTCGTCGTAGACCATGATGTGGCTCTGCAGGTACTTCTCCGTCAGCCGCAGCACGAGCCACTTGTAGACCTCCTGGGCCGGTTGCGACCGGTCGATCAGCGTATCGAGCAGCGGGATGGCCATCTCGGGCGAGAGGCCCTGCATGTGCTTCTCCACGTAGTCGTTCACCCGGTTGTAGAACACCATGCGGGGGGTGCGGATGATGAAGTCATCGTCGAGCGGCACGTTGTCGAAGTAGTGGTGCATGAAGTGGAAGTAGCGGTCGTTGCCCTTCAGGCTGTCGGGCGGCATGTCGGGGTCCTTGGTGGCCTTCATCAGGCGCGACAGCATGGCATCGGGGTGGCGGGCGATGAAGTCGAGCCGCACCGTGTCGACACGCTTCAGGGTCCGGTTGCGGAAGTCGAGGAAGGCCGCCGAGTCCATCTCGGCCTGCGCCGCGTCGATCTGGGCGTAGAGCGCCTCGGTCGAACGGTTGAAGTTGAAGAAGAGCGTGTTCTGCTGCGAGCCGCTCACCTCCATGTTGCGCTTCCAGTCGCGATCGTCGGTGTGGAACTTGAAGACGGGCTTCTCGTGGTAGACCACAAAGTCGACGAAGCGACCCCGGCCGTCGGTGAAGTAGTACATACCGGGCTGGAGCTCGCGATCACCCTCGAAGACGAACTTGCCGCGGCCGTTGTTGAACGCCGTGTCGAGCACGCGCAGACTCTCGGCATAGTAGTAGCCCACGATGAGCATCGAGTCCTTGCTGCCATCCACCTGCAGGGTGAACCGGTAGCCCCCCTTGGCCGCCGCACCCAGCGACAGCATCAGCAGCGCGGCACAGAGTGCCATTCTTTTCATTGCTTTCATACAATTTTTGTTAACGTAGATCCGATTTAATTATTGTTCGCACAACCCCTATAAGACGCTCCGAAGGGGTCGGATGGGTCATTCTTTAACATTATTTATGATTTTTCCGCACCCGCCCCCGGACGGCCGTCCGTTTTCCACCCCCGTCGACCCCTCCGAAACGCCCATGGTTCCTAGGTGCCTCCCTGATGACTCCCTGATGACTCCCTGATGACTCTCTTAAAACCAGGGCAAAACCCTTGCCCTGTCAGCGTTTTGCGAGTTTTCCAGC
>OCVV011306360.1_pt1 | contig 12743 bp, 12 predicted proteins | sample 1539721 | NCBI WGS metagenome assembly OCVV01 (sample SAMN02144230, study PRJEB22623) | gut metagenome | biome: sheep rumen | host: Ovis aries | place: New Zealand
TACGTAATCTCTTTCGCAATTTGTCCATTTGCGAAAATATTAGCTTTATAATTAAAGAAGTTATTGACATCATCTATTGATGTCTCAACTCTTCTCTTATAAACAATACCATATGCTTTTCTCTTTAATTCTAAAAATACTGGTTTACCAGTACTTGCAATACCATAAGAACGCAATCTAATCTTCTCTTTAAATTCAGGTTTCTCAAGCGAATTACGAATTAATCTCGAATCAATAGTATCATAATATAATGATGCAATTGAAGTCTTTCCATATTTATCAACAATCATATGTCCATTCAAAGCTTCCACTAAATATTCAACTTGTTCTCTATTTAAAATATATTTTAATTCATATCGCTTCATTACAACGATAGCTTCACTCATACTTCACCTAAATCTCAACCTTAACAAAGAATTCATTATTCTTAGCTTTTGCACTTACTCTTCCATGATATTTATGAGTAATCTCATAAACAATTGAAAGACCTAAACCATTACCACTAACACTTCTAGTTCTCTCATTATCAAGTCGATAAAATCTTTCAAATACTCTTGAATAATCTCCATCTTCAATACCATCAACATCGTTAATAGATTCTAAGATAAATCTCTCATCAACCTTCTCAAGTCGCAAACTAAATCTACTCTTACTATACTTAGCCCCGTTATCTAAAATCTCCTTAACAATTTGTCTAAATAATTCTTTATCCATATTTAGATTGATGTCATCCATAACATCAATACTAATATCTACATTTCTATTTTCAAATAATGGTTTATATTTTTCTAATACCTTATCAAGTTCTTGATTTGCTATAAATGCTTCATCAAGCATTTTCTTCTCATCTTTTAAAATAGCAATTGTGTTCATATTGTTAACGATGTTATTTAATTTAACTAACTGTTCATCGATAACTTTATTCAATTCTTTATCTTCTTTTTCTTTTAATAAATTATTAGATTCCTCAATAATTGTGACAGGAGACTTAAGTGCATATGTTGCATCCTTAATAAACCTCTTCTGTTTATTGTCAGAATCCTCAATTGGTTTAACCATGTATTTTGATACAGCAATCAAAATACCCATTGAAACTAAACTACCAATTAATAAAACCGCTAAACATATCCACAATACATTAAACGAAGGAGTTAATTCCCTAGTCTCATCTACTACAGTGACATACGTTAAATTGTTTTCACCTTGATAAACACGATAACGATAAACCTTATTGGCCCATCCAACATTTTTATCTTGGAGTTTCTTTGCAAGTAGTATAGCATCTTCTTCACTCATTGATGCTTCAGTCAAATTAAATGCTACAATACTTGCATTACCGTTTTTATCAATTGAAACCGTAAAATATCTACTAGAAGCTCTCATCTCAGGTGCTTCCATAAATCCTTTATCTTGCACTTCACCTTGATGTGGACTAGGAGGAGTTAAACTACCAAACTTACCATTGTCATTTGCTATTGCTTGCGTCAAAAGATCTGCATTGTTTGCAACAATCGTAAAATTGATGATGTTAATTGCGAAAAAAGCAATAAACAAAAGTAGAAATATCGAAACTGTTGCATAAGCAACAACCTTAATTCTAAGTTTCTTAATCATTGTATTTTATATCCTCCTTCCATAAATACTATTTTCTTCTCACTGCCAACTTTTTCTAATTTAGTATTGAGTGAGTCAACATATATCCATACTTCTTCAAAGCTTAAATAATCATCAACCAAACTAATTACACCATTTTGTGAATCAATTAGCTTATCTAATATCATCACTTCGCTACTCAATAAATTTGTTTTACCCTTACAAATTAAATTAAAACCATCAATCTTTAAATCCTCATAATCTCTATTTAAACATCTCTTATCTAATTCAATAACACTCTCTATTTTTTTAATTAATTGATTTGTATAAAAAGGTAATACCAAATAATCATTAACTGCTATATCATTATTTAATAATTTCTTACCAAGCACTTCCTTTTTAGTTATAGCAATAATTGGCGTACACACATGATGCGAATAAAGATTGTTAATAAAATCTTTCGTTGAAATCTTTTGAATATGTAAATCAACTAAAATTGCATCATATTTTTTCGTAAGTGCATAACTCAAACCAAGTATTGCATCATTAGTATCATCTACTTCATATTTATTTGTTTCTAATACTTTCTTTAGTGATAACAATAACTCACTATCGTTTTCCACAATCAATATTCGCATTTCTTTCTCCTTTTTTATTCTACTATCGCTTTACTGCTTGCATAAACTGTACAAGTACCATTATAAGAACTAATATTATTAAATTTAATAGTTTGTGATCCAACTGTCACAGTATGTTCTCCCTTACTCAAACCATTAGAACTACTTGTCTTTGTTAGTGAAGTAGATAACCTTCTTGGAGCATAACCAATAATAATCAATACACCATTACTCATACTCATTGTACCATCTGCATCAAATGGAGCAGCCATCTCACTATTAGGTCCTCTAGCAATAGTAACTCCACCAGTTACTGTAATACTTCCATTTGAATCTACTCCATCTACATCACCATTTGCACTAACAGTTACGTCTAACAATCCCCCACTAATATTAATTTGCTTACTAGCATTAACTGCATCATCATTAGCATATACTACTGTAGATCCACCACTCACATTAATAATATTTCCTTCAATTCCTTCGTGTGATTCAGCAACATTAATAATACCACCAGAAATAGTTAGTGTTCCATCAGCATGAATTCCATCATCACTTGCTTTAATACTAATTTTTCCGCCACTAATATTAATACTTGCTTCAGCCTTAACACCACTATCTAAAGTATCATCGTTTGTATGTATTCCATCATCATATGTATACATAAAGATAGTTCCACCTGAAATATCAATTGTTTGATTAGCTTTAATAGCTTTTGCGGAATTATCAGCTTTTTCAGCTGATTTTCCTCCGCTAAATCCTCCGCCATTAAAGCCTCCACCACCAAATCCTCCACTACCTGGTCCTTCAGGTCTACCACCAGCAAGTCTAATAACACTAGCACTACTTGTTGTAGCAGAAACCTCAGTATATGAAGAATATTTATTTGTATAAATATCAATGACAGGAGAATAACTATTTCCTTCACTATCGACACTATCACTAATTACTACAGCATAGGAAGCATCAATTCCATCTCCATATGAATTGATAGTAATTGTTCCACCATAAATATAAATATAACCGTGTTGAGCTTTACTGCCAACTTCGGAATTAGATGTTCTAACACCATTGTTTCCAGAAACAATACCAATTGTTGGATTTTCCTCAATTGTTACCTTATCATTTCCCTTAATACCATTATTCATAGCCTTAACTAACATTGTACAATTTTTAACAGTTACATTGTCTTTTCCATGAATTCCACTATTATATTTACTAGTAATAGAAATAGTTCCCTTACCATTAACCTTTAAATCTCCATTTGCTACATAAATTGCAGCTGTACCGATAGTCTCATCAGTAGTTTCTGAATAATCAATGCTTCGATTATCATAAATATAATTTGAAGAATCCTTCTTAACTTTAAGAGTAAATGTATCACAATCATTTACATAAATTGGTGATACACTACTATTATCAATTGAAACGTTCTCTAATTCTATTTCAACCTCTAATTCAGGAGCATTTACATAAATTTGACCTTCTTCTAATTTACCACTTGCAAAATAAGTACCACCATTACTAATTGTATATACATTATTAGTTGGTGTAACTGCATTTCCATTTTCATCCACAAGTGTAAATGCAGATGTGACAACATCTTCTTTTACCTCTACATCAACAGTATTTCCACTCACATCTTCACCTGATACAACACTTGCATTTTCTCCATTAGTATTTGTACTTGGTGCACAACCAACGAACAAAAACACCACGACTAACAATAAAATTCCAATTAAACTCTTTTTCATAATTTTCATACTTTTCATAATTTTTCTCCTTTAAATAACTCTATATCTTAATTTTACTGATGGATTTTAAGAAAATCTTAAAAGCAATTAACCATTAAGATTGGTTTAAGTTTCAGCTTATATTCAATTAAAAAAGATTTTGACAAAAACCAGTCAAAATCTTTTTTTCAATATTTAGCAAACTTTGCAGGATTACCACCAACTTTAGTATTACTCATAACATCTTTAGTAACTACTGCACCAGTCCCAAGAGCACTTCATTCTATTTATCTTATTACAATATAGACTAACTCAAACTAAAATCCTGATCGTAATTAATGATAATATTGTAACCACTAATTAAAGACCCAACTTCTTCTTTTATTTTACCAATAGTACCAATTGGATCTTCATCATCAAATGATATTACCAAATCAAAATTCACAATTTTTTTCTCTTCATCAATATAGAATCCATGTGTTTGTAAAACATATGGATATTTTTTAATAACCCCTAAAACCTTACTATATAATTCTTTGGTATATTCATCTGAATAATTTTCTGCATAAATTCCCACTGTCATAATAGTATTATATTTCATATAAAGTAAAGCTGTTATATCTCTTTCAATTGCTTGAATCTCTTTTGCTTTTAATTCTTCACTTACTCCAATATGAACAGAACCAATATTCTTATTATGTCCATAACTATTTAAAATCAAATCATAACAACCCATAACACCATCAATTGATTTAATAGCATCTTTAATCTCATTGACATAATCCTTATCAAATCTATCACCTATCATAGAAGATAATGATTCCTTCAAAACTTCAAAACCACTTCTAATGATAAATAAACCAATTACAATACCTAAATATCCTTCAGCGTAAAGATTAGCGTACTTTGCCACAAACATACCAACTAGAGTTGCTGTTGATAAAATTGAATCAAACAAAGCATCCATTCCAGATGCCTTTAATGCATCACTTTCAAGTTTCTTACCCTTACCCTTAAAAACGAGTCCAATTCCAACTTTAATTAGGATTGCGGAAGCAATAATAATAATTGAATACACTTCAAAAGTTGGCATTGTACCATTATTAAAATAATCAATAATTGATTCAATTGATTCATAAACAGCCATACAACCTGCAAATAATATCAACATCGCAATTAAAGTTGAAGTAATATATTCAATTCTACCATAACCATATGGATGTTTCTTATTAGGTTTCTTATTCGATAATTTAGTACCAATAATCGTAATAATACTTGATAAAGCATCAGTAAAATTATTAACTGCATCCATGATAATAGAAACGGATCCTGCAATAATACCTACAAACGCCTTAAACGCTACTAAAAAGAAATTACCAATAATTCCTATAAAACTTGTCTTTATTATCTCTTTTTCCCTTGATACATTCATAACATCACACTCCTAATTATCATTTTATCATAAAAATAATTTTTTTCAAAAAATAGTATCCAAAATAATAGTTAGTTATCTTTATCAATTTTTGATTTGATTTATCAATTGCATTTATTCATAGTGTAAGCAAATAAAAAAGGGTTCATTAATTGATTGACACCCTCTATCTTAATACTTTAGATTTAGGATACCATTCAAAAGAACCCTTTTATATTTTTAACTCTTAACCTACAATACCAATTATTTGTTCGTATGTACCAGGGAAGCAGTGGAAGATAATGAGAACAGCCATTAATACATAGAATATTAAACGGATGATAAAGTTTCTCTTTATAGTTGCTTCTAAGCCTACTACACCAACTAATACTAATAATAACCATTCTTTTGCAATATTAAAAATGTTTACTACTATTTCAGGTAAAAAATTGAAGTTAGCATTGATAATTACAAGTGCCCATGCAAGAGCAGTAACGAACGCTAATACTTCACCTAAAAAATCAAATAACTTCTCAAGTTTTAATCTAAACTCTTTTCCCACAGAAATACACCTCCTATGTGCTTTCATTATATAATAATTAATAATATAAGTAAAATAATTTAAAACTATTTTACTAGTTTTGGACTATTTTCTTATCAGTAAACAAACCATTTACACAATCGCTTATGATATCAACCTAAGATTAATATTAAAAACAAGTCAACAGCTTACAATTCATCTTCATTAAGTACTAAAACATTTATCTTATTTGTTGCTGCTGTACATGCATCTAGACCTATAAGTTTATATTTTTTAGATATAAATATAGGATTAGATTTATATACATCATATTTGATTTTTAGATTCTTCAAATTATTGAAAAAATCAGCTGTATGCCAATGACCACAAACTATAATTTTCCCAGTTTTATTTAACCCTGCTTTAGCAAGCTTCCATGGACAACCCCATGTAGCATTTTCAAATTCTTTTGGTGATGACTCTCTCCAATTTTCTTTATATGATAGAAAGCCAACATCCACATTATACATATGCTTTGAATAAGAGTTTGGACTAATACTCAATGGAATAAAGGCATGAGTAAAAATAAAATTATTAGTTTCAAAATAATCTATCCATTCATCAGATAATATCCACTTTTTAATTTCATTTAATTTTTTATCTAATAATAAATCATACCAATTAAAATATTTGTTATTGGTCAAATCATTTAAAGTTTTAACAGTGCCATTGGTATGATCATAATAATCCGGTAAATCTTTAGACAGTAAATCTATAAATAAGTATTCATGATTACCCCTAATTAGTATTCTTCTATCTTTAGATAATGATTTAATGAAATCATATAGTTTTAAAGTATCTGATCCTCTATCAAATAGGTCACCACATAAAACTAATATATGTTCTTTATTATCAAAATTAAAGCCTTTTATCTTAAGTTCTTCAATTAACTCATTATAGAAACTATGAGTATCACTAGTTATGAAGTATTTTTTCATATTATTTTAAAACAACTTTCCAAACATCATCTTTAACAACATATTGGAATTCACTTAAATTATTAGAATTCATTACTTTTAACAATTCTTCAAAATCATCAACCGTATTAATATCCTTTAATTTTTCATATTCTATCCATTCCATTTTTCCTTCATTTGAAGATACTAATGTACCAGAGTATTCATTTGCTTTAAATAGAAATACTACATATCTACCACATTCAATTGGAAATTGCTTAACACCAACAAGTATAGGATTTTTAATGTCTAATCCTGTTTCTTCTTTCATTTCCCTTATAACTGCATCAACAAAAGATTCATCTTTACCAATATGGCCACCAGGAAGTGTATATCCTTGCCAATCTTTTTTCACTCTATTTTGAAGTAATATTTTATTACCATCTTCAACTAAACATAAAACTGTAAGTTCTACCTTTTCAGTTCTATCTTCAGATATGACTTTAGCGCCTATATCTTTTGCTAACTTATCAAAAAGATCATTGAACTCTAAATCAAATTTTTTAATTAATAATTCAAGCTTATCTTGGCTCATATCATTAACGCCTTTTTCAATTTTATTAACAGTTGATTTAGATGTATATCCAAGCTCTTTAGCAAATTCTTCTTGGCTCATACCATGTTCGAGTCTTACTCTTTTTATTTTATCTCCAAAATTATTGTTCATGTTTAGCCTCTATCTTTTTCACATTATTTTTATTAAATAATTCTTTTTCTCTATTAGCTTCATTATTTAGAATAATTAATCGTTCTTTTTGACTTATATCATCCTTAATTAATAATGAATTATGATATTCAAGATTAGAAAGAATAGCTAGTTCGATTGTTGAAGCATAATCTCTAATATTTCCTTTTTTATCAAGATTATTATCTTTCCATTCTTTAGCTCTCATGCCAAATAGTGCCACATTTAACATATCTGCCTCACTAGCATAAATGTATGACTTTTGTTCTTCTGTTAGATTAACAGGAATTAGATACTTCTTAATTGCATCAGTATGAATAAGATAATTCATTTTGGTTAGTAATCTTTTCCCTTGCCATTCAAGTTGTTCACTTTCTTCAAGTTTTAATCTTTGGAATTCTTTAATTATATATAACTTAACTTCTGGAGATATCCAACTTGCAAATTCTAAAGCTATATCTCTATGTGCAAATGTTCCACCACCATATTTCCCTGCTTTTGTTCTAAATCCAATAGCGTTAGTTTTACTAATCCATTTTGTAGGAGTCATAACAAAAGAATTTCTTCCAGATTCTTTTTTAAGGGCGTCGAATTCGATGCGGTTAAAATTATCATTATTAAGTGTTTCCCATAAGCCTATAAAATCAATAGTATCCTTTAACCTCATCCAGTTTTGAATCGGATATCTAGGATCATCCTCATTTAAGAATTTAGCTAAGTCAGTTAATGATACATAATCATCATCACCTGAACCAGTAATATTAATAACTTTTTCTTTTACAATTATATTTTTCATATTCCACCTCAAACATATATGGCAATTATAGCATACAGTTGACTGTTAGTCAACTGTATGAATATAAAAAAGTGGATATTGTAGTTAATTTAATATCCACGTTTCTTCGTTATATTATAATTCTTTTTTTTTATTTTCGAACAAATCACTAACTTTTAACAATACAACAGACCATTTCAACTGTCTAATGCGACGCAAGTCAAAGTCCATTAAAGAAATAATTATGGTTTCAAAAACAAGACTAGCAATTGATATGCTGTTTTACTTCTCGTAATAATCTATTCTTTGAACTCTAAAATGTATATAATCACCAATTAATAAATCACCAGGAAAATCATCATCAATCTCTATTAATAATCCAAATACTCTTATAATCAATCTATTATTAGATATATTTTCTACACTCCCAATAAAGGAATAAGCATAATAACTAGATTCCTTTATTATTCTATACTCATTTGAATCTGATATAAATATTTCAGAAGTTATAAAGGCTAATAAGCAAAAAGTTTTATTTGAATTATAATCAACAGCATTGCAAATTATATCATTAATTCCATCTGTTATAAGTAAATCAAAATCTCTTTCATCCGAAGACGGCAAAACACATTTTACTTTCATTTTTATTCCTTTATTTTAAAATTTGCCAATACCCTTTTTTTGTTGCACCAATATGTTCTATAAATCCATCTTCCTTAAGAATTCTAATGTACTTTTGTACAGATGTCTTTTTTAAGCCTAGAATACTCATTAACTCCAAAGTTGTAACATTTGGATTATTTCTCATTTCTGATAAGATATTATCCATATGTTTTTGCGACTTGCTTGCTTTTCCCTTGGTTTCTTGCTCACTTATAGTAGCTTTATGGGCAAGAATCCGGTTATATCTAATACTTACTTTTATATAATCATCTTCAATAACAAAAGCACTCTTTCCATATGTGTCAACAATTTTATTAACCCCTCGCCCTGATCTTTCACTAATTCTTAATTGAAGGAAAATATTAGCAAGTTCTAAACATCTAGGTTTACTTTTACCTTCATAGAATCCTTCTAGTGTTTGACCATTTGGAAGAGACCCATATGATAAAACATCAATTCTATCAGAGAATACCGAAATCATTGGTGCACTAAATTCTAACCAATCGTTATGTATAAAAGCATTTAGTACTGCTTCTCTTAACGCTTTGGCATCAAATAATGGTATTTCGTTTCTCTCTACAACCCTATTCGTTTCATCTGCTTGAATTATATTTATAACATCACAATACTCTAGGACTTTATCTATTGCATATAGTAAGCATTGGTTTCCAAATTCTTTAACAGAATATAAATTGTCCGATTTTTTTGTTCCTCTAAATACCGATACTCTTACTGGAATATTATTTTCATCAGCTAGTAAGAAAGCTAATATATTATACTTTTTGGTATTGGGAACATAAAATGATAAATTGTCTCTAAATGTTTTTTCATTGAGTATAATGTTTTTACTTGCATAATACACAAAAAGCTTATTGAAAGAAAGATTTTGTTTAGACGATTCACTGTTTATTATAGTTTTATCAACATTATTTAACTTTGCCCATAGTTCAGCTTCGATTTGAGGATACTTTCTTAATAGTTCTTTACTTGATCCAATTCGAATAAATCTTTCTTTATTGAATTCTGTTGGAACTATTCTTGCAGCAGGTATAGTTAAACACACAACTCTTTTATCATCAATAATCAATTCTTGAAAAACATAATTAATTGAAGGTGATAAATTTCTAGATAGAAAATGTTTAAGTGACTCTCCTTTTTCTTCTTTATCCTCGTTGAATGTAGTTCCTACAATTTCATGTGTCGTATCATCAATACCCCAAATCATATATGCATAATTCTTTACTTTTATTGTGGCAGAATTTGATAGTGCTGAAATGTATTCACCTATTTTAACTCTATCGTACCAATTTTCTTTTAATTCAATGCATTCTATTTCATTTTCTATAGATATTAATTCTTTAAGAAATATTTCATCCATTGCTATAGCCTCTTTTCTTGCTTATATTTTACCGAAAAGTGAGCAAGAAAACAAGATAAAAGAGCAAGAATTTTAATCTTACTCATTATTATCTTTCCCTTTTAATTATCATTACGCATTCTCTTTTTTTGCAAGAACTTGCATTTTTCGTCAATAGATACATTAATTATTATCAGACTTATTCTTTTAAGTTAGCATATATAACAAGATTTCAAGTATGTTCATCACAAATGCAAGTAAAAAAAGAGTTTATAAAATAAACTCTTTATTGTTATAACATATTTTTACCTGTGTTCCCAGTCCGGTTCGTTAAAAGGCAGACACTCTCAACGTGCCTTGCATGTAGAATAGGAACATATTACAGCTATAAGTTACATTTGTTTCTATATTTCTTTTTTAAAACAAATAATTCTATTTTTTTCAATAAACCCTATATTTAAATGAAAAGCTAATGATTCACTATTTGCAAGTTCACAGTCACTAGCAAATTCACTGCATCCCTTACTTTTTGCCCATTTTTCACAGTCTAGACATAATTCTTTTGCGATACCTTTATTTCTATAATCTTTATCAACAAAAATACCTTCGAGATATCCAACAGGACTAGTACTGCATCCTTCAACATAATCATGTCTCAAAGCACATAGTGCTACTCCAACATATTTGCCATCTATGACTTTATAGAAAGCTGTCGATTCTTCATTAGAAATATAACGAACAAGAATTCTTTCTAAATCACTAATACTATGTTCACCCCATAATTCTTTAACAAGTGGTGCTAAGTATTTAGCTAGTTCTTTCACATCTTTCTTATCTTCTACTAAATTATGTTTATTACTGCTAAATAACAAATTAGCATCAACTTCAAATCTTTCAATCAATAGTGATATTTTCCCATTGCTCATTTCACTATCACCATTTTCAATATGAGCTATCATTGATTTTGATGTATAACCAAGTATTTCAGCAAACTCCTGTTGAGTATAGTTATACTTTAATCTAATTTCTTTAATCTTTTCGCCAAATAAAGACATAATTATTTATTGCCCTTCTTTTCAATTAATAATAATTCATCAAAATGAGCAATATAAGTCTTTTCATTTTCAGTTGGATTAACTAATAATCTTTCTTTAAATTTATCATATTCTTTTTTAGCATGTTCCAATGCTTCTTTATGAGATACAAGGCCAGGTCCATTTAAAATATCTTTTCTAGTCATAGTAAGAAAATAATCAAGTTCTTTAAACCAATCATTCATAGTCATAACATGCTCTTCTAAAGCTTGTAATTCCGCAAAATCTAAATAAAGAGATACAATTCTATTTAACATGTTTAACTCTTCTTTTGTTAAATAGTTTTTAGCAATAACCGCATCTTCAAGTAATGTATAATCGCCATTAAAAGAAGTTAGTCCCATAAAATCTTTTTTAGCATCTGCTCGTTCTTTAATTATTTCAGCAACAGTATGCCCATGAGCTGCCCAGTGCATTTTATTTTGCACAGTTTTAAAGAATTCAATTGATACACTGGATGTCGGATCATAATCAGAACTTGTTGCAAAAATATCTAAAACTTGACGCCAGAATACTTTTTCACTACTTCTAATGTCTCTAATTCTTTGAAGTAATTCTTTAAAATATCTTCCTCCACCTGCTTCTTTTAGAATATTATCATTTAAAGCAAAACCTTTTACCATATACTCATGTAAAGTATTAGTTGCCCATTTTCTAAAATTAGTACCAATGTTGCTTCTTACACGATATCCAATTGCAATAATCATATCTAGGTTATAATGCTTAACATTGTACTTTTTACCATCAGAGGCAGTTATTCGGAAATTCCGAACAACTGAATCAACTGATAGTTCACCTTCATCAATAATATGTTTTATATGTTCTGAAATATTTGATTTGCTAGATTGATATAATAAAACAATTTGATCTTGTGTCATCCAAGCATTATTGTCGATTAGTTTTACTTCGACCTTTGGTTCATTTACTTCATTATTATAAATAACTACTAATCCCTTATTATCCATTTTTATACCTCTTAATGCACTATCATTATACCATGTGGTTGAATTTTTTTCAACAATTATAGAAAGAAATAGTTAACTTAAATTTATAAATTAAGTTAACTTCTTTCTTTATTTTTTAACAAGACAAACAATGGTTTAAACGTTGGTGCAGTTATAATAAGTGCTGACTAACCATCATTTTTCAAGGTGTGCGATTATTGTAGTGCTGATACTTTATTTTAAAGCATTATGTAGTTTTAAGAATTTTGTATCATTCATTTGTTCGTTAGTGACATATTTACCATCTTTAAATAATGCGTATGTTGTAATAGGTG
>OCVV011214303.1_pt1 | contig 12741 bp, 8 predicted proteins | sample 1539721 | NCBI WGS metagenome assembly OCVV01 (sample SAMN02144230, study PRJEB22623) | gut metagenome | biome: sheep rumen | host: Ovis aries | place: New Zealand
AAGGAGGGGGGAAGTCTCCCCCTGAGCACCCACTTCGTTGGTTGCTACCCTCTCGCCTAGGGCCACTGGCCCTAAGACCCGGTAGCTCGCAGGCGGGCAGGAAGATGTCACACGGATTCGAGCCGCCTAACGGTGGCTCTGTGAAAACCGTCATCCCGAACTTGTTTCGGGATCTATGAAAAAGAACTACTAAAAAGGATTAATAATGATAACTACAGAATATCGGATAAAAGATATAGGAGAAGTTGTTGGTGGTGGTACTCCACGAACAGATACTCCTGAGTATTGGAATGGAAATATACCTTGGCTTTCTCCTGTTGATTTATCAAATTATTCGAATATTTTTATTTCAAAAGGTCAAAATAACATTACTGAATTAGGATTAAAAAAATCCAGCACTAAACTTTTACCAAAAGATACAGTCTTGCTTTCATCAAGAGCTCCAATTGGCTATTTAGCAATTGCAGAAAATGAGATTTGTACAAATCAAGGATTTAAAAGTATTATTTGTGATAAGAAGAAGGTTGTTCCATTATTTTTATATTATTATTTGAAACTTAATATCGAACAATTAAAAAGCTTTGCTTCAGGTGCAACATTTCCAGAATTATCAGGAAATACTTTAAAGAAAATCAAAATCCAACTTCCCCCTCTCCCCACACAACAAAAAATCGCCTCGATACTATCAGCCTACGACAAGCTCATACAAAACTACAAAAAGCAGATAGAAGCTCTGCAAACCGCCGCAAGCGAACTCTACAAAGAATGGTTCGTCCGCTTCCGCTTCCCTGGCTGGCAAAATGCAAAGTTCGAAAATGGAATACCAGAGGGATGGAAGGTAGAAAGAATACATGATTATTGTAATATAAGAATCGGTGGTGATGTACCAAAAGAAAACTCTGAAACGAAAGATGAAAAATTTAGATATCCAATTTTTTCAAATGGAATTAATAATGATGGACTTTATGGCTTTACTGATACTTTCAAAATATCAGAACCATCAGTAACAATCTCAGCAAGAGGAACAGTTGGATTTGTTTGTCTTCGAAGAAACCCTTATTATCCGATTGTTCGTCTCATTTGCCTTCTACCTAAAAAAGAAATTGGAGTCTTTTATTTGTATCATTCCCTAAAATATGTGGATTTAGATGGTAATGGAACTTCACAGCAGCAATTAACTGCCCCTATGGTATCTAAAAGAAAAATTATTATAGCAGATGAAAAATTAGTTAAAATATTCAATTCGAATGCAGAAATATTTTATGATAAAATTAATTTATTGAAGTCAAAAATACAAAACCTAACCCAACAGCGTGACTTGTTGTTACCACGTCTCATGAGCGGCAAACTGGAGGTGAAATAAGTACTTATGGAAAAAAAGAAAAAAGAATTTATACAGAATTATATTAACCAATTACAACAAGAACTAGATTCATTTTCTGAAGGAAATTCTGATGAATCTTCTGTTTTCGATATTATAGTTGAAATTAAAGGAGTATTCGCAGCTGATTTCCCAAATTTAGATGAAAATCTCTCCTTTAATAATGGCTCAGCAATTAGAGATGCAAAAATTGTACTTGGCTTATTGAACAAAGTTCTGATTGAAGATTTTGATACCAGTAATTCGAGTACAGAACAAGAAACTTTTTTAGAAAATATTAAACAATTAAAGTTGGAAATAGGAAGTTTTAAAAGTACTATTCTATCATGGACTAAAGTTGGAAACATTGGTAATTATTTGGATCAATTAGAAATTGCATTGAATAATATGGATTTGAAATCCATTAAGTATTGTCTAAAACAGGCACAAGATTGGTATAACCAAAATATCAATCAACTAATGAAATCTCCCTATAATGCTCATAAACTTGAACATAAAACTAACTATGAAAAAATAAATCAATTTGTCACAGCTATATCACAAATTCCTGATAATTATGTTTTTCAAAATGAAACTGCTGACTGTAAGAATTCATTTTCACCAATAATTTTTATTAGTCATAGTTCAGCAGATAAAAAATATGGAGACGCATTAAGAAATTTCATAATTGGTTTAGGAGTCAAAAACAAACAATTAGTATATACATCTCATCCATTACATAAGATTCCTGCTGGCCAAAATATATATAATTACTTAAGATCTAGAATAAATAATCAAACTTTTATGTTATTTCTATTCTCAAAAAATTATCTAGACAGTACAGCTTGTTTAAATGAGATGGGAGCGGCCTGGTTAGCACAAACAGAATATCTAAACTTTTATACACCAAATTTCGATTTTGGTGACAATAAATATCTTAACTGTGCTATTGATAAAAACCAAATGGGAATAAAATTAGAAAACAATGATATTTTGAGAGTCTCAATGATTGAATTTAAGAATAAACTTGTAGAACTTTTCAAAATAAATCCAGATGAAGCAACAGTTTCAAATTTAATCGATAACTTCATAAACGAGATTAAATAAAAAAGGAGAATCAAAATGAAAGCTACTGTAATAGGATTTGATATTAAACATTATTCTGGTTCAGAAAATATTGATGAAATGCTTGCTAAAAGAGATGTTTTAAGAAAGGTTTTGCAAAAATGTATAAAACCATATCCAGAAATCGAATCAGGATTTAATAATATAGGAACTCCAGATACCGGTGATGGATGTTATATTGTTATTGATTCGGGAAATTTTGAAAATATTATTAAATTTCTTGAAGATATAAAAATAGAATTATCGAATCAGAATGTTATACGACTTAGAGCCGCTGTAAACAGAGATTCAGTAAAAGTTGATAGTAGTGTAAATACACAAACTAAAACTTGGATAGGAGATGGTGTTAATAATTGTGCAAGAAATCTCGATTCAGAACCATTGAAAACTTTAATTGATATAAATGATAATAAGAATTTTGTCTATGGTTTAAGTCAAGATTTTATCAATGATATTTCAAATGATATAGATCTTTCAAAGTTTGAGTCATTTTGTTTCAGAACAAAGGAATACGTAAATAAGATTTATTTGAATTATACAGAAGATATGAAACTTCCAGGAAAAAAAGAACTCCCAGAATTAATTTCTTTTGAATTAAATGAAAAACATAAAGAGCTGTTAGAAAAATGTGATTTTATTTATCCAGACAAATCAAAACCAAACAATTTATCAACATTCTTTGTATATCCGTATTTATTATACCAAAAAATAGGTAATAAGAATAAAAGTAAGATAGATTCAAAAGTTCTATTAGACAATTATATTCACAAAAAGGGTAAAATATTAATACTTGGTGATGACCAAACTGGTAAGACCGCCTTAGCAAAAAAGTATGTTTCAGAGCTATTTTATTCTAAAAAAATAATTCCTCTCTATATTTCATGTAAAAAAGGGGTACCAAAGTTTTATGATAATTTAATACAGGAAAACTTTACCAAACAATATAATAATTCTTATTGCGAAGAATTAAAAAAATACATTGTTCTAGTAATAGATAATTTTAATCTATGGAATGATACTCAACAGAAAAAATTTATAGATAATCTTTCTGATAATTCTAATGTCATACTTTTTGCAAATTCAATTTTTAATGAGAGCATTGAAAAGATAAACCTTTTAAAAGATTTTTCATTTTATGAAATAAAAACTTTGGGGCATGAGAAAAGAGCTGAATTAATTAATAAATGGATTGATTTTATAGATGATGGTAATCTTAATCAAAACTATCAGCTTTTTGATGATTTAAATCAATTTGTCAATCAAACTCTTTTGTCAGGTTTGATTCCATATACTCCATTTTATATACTAACAATTCTTCTGGCAAAAAAAGACTATACAGAAAATCCAAACGATAAAATCACTTCAAAAGCAAGATGTTATGAAATGCTAGTAAATTTACAACTAAAATATATAAACATACATGATCAAGAGATTTCAAATTATCTTGGTGTATTTAGTTATATTGCATATCAACTTTATACTCAGCAAAAAGAATATTTTTCTCAAGAAGAATTAAAAAATGTTATTTTACAATATAAGGAAGAATACACTTTAAACGGAACACCAGAGATTCTTATTGATACTTTCAATAAATCAGCAATCTTTTGTCTTGATATAAGTTTTGGACAGTATACATTCTCAAATCATTATTCATTTTATTATTTTCTTGGAAAATACATTGCTGAGAATTATAATGAATCTCCAGAAATTAAATCATTGGCTTTATCTTTATTAGATTCTCTATATGAAAAACAAAACTATTATATTTCAATATTTGTTATACATCATCTGAAAGATGAAAGTTTTTTTAATGAAATATGTTCAAGAGCTGATAAATTATATAAACAATATCCTGAGGCAAAATTAACTAGTAACGAATTCGCACTTTTAGAAGATGAATATTCTAACTCTGAAACTTTCATTATTGATAGTATCGATAATTCAAAGCAAAACAGATTAGACGAAGCTAGAGCTATTGATAAATATGAAGAATCTAAAGAAGAAGAAATTTCTCCAAACGAAGCAATAAAAGAATTACAGCAAACTATTAGAATAGTAGAATTATTAGGCCAAATCGTTAAAAATAACGGCCAACTGAAAAAATCAAAATTAACAAATTATTATACGATTGGAATGAATACCTATAAAAGAGTTTGCAGTTATTTTTTGACAACTTTTAAGCAATATAAAAATGAATTCATTGAGGTTCTCAAGCAAAATATTGAAAAACAAGGAGCTGTCAGCAGTGCTCAAATAAAAGCAATGGCATATTCTATGTTCGCAAATATGAACTTTATTAGTGTATATGCAACAATTTACAGAATATCAGATGCTTTAAGTGCTAATCACTTAATAGATGAACTGATTAAACCTATAATTGAGCAGGATCGAAATCCAATTAATTTCTGTATTTATGTACATGGATTAATGTGGTACAAAAAGGAGCTTCCTTTTGATGAATTAAAAAAGGAATTCCCAGGAATGCCAAAGAATGTTCAATTTTTACTACAAGCCTTTTTAAAGGATTATACAGATAAACATCATATATCCCAAAAACAACGTGATAATTTAGCAAACACATTTAAAATGGATAAGAAACAATTGGAATATGATGTTACAAAATAATCGTTTTATTTCGCAAAATTAAAAAAATATTGATTTTGCGAAATAGACGATGTATACTTTTCTTATGAAATTAATTGAACGAGACTTCTATTTAGATAAACTTAAAAACGTAATGGGAACGCCTGATATAAAAGTAATAACAGGGGTTCGCCGTTGTGGTAAGTCTAAATTGATGGATGCCTTTATTGACTGGATAAAAAAAACTGATAAAGAAGCAAATATTATCCATATCAATTACAATCTTTTTGAGTTCGATTCAATTAAAACAGCCCATGCCTTAGATTCCTATGTAGAAGAACGATATCAAAGTAATAAAACAAACTTCCTGCTGATAGACGAAGTGCAACTTTGTTCAGATTTTGAAAAAGTAATCAATTCATTTCATGCCAGAGAAAAATATGACATCTATATAACTGGTTCCAATGCCTTTTTGCTTTCCAGTGATTTAGCGACCCTTTTTACAGGCCGCGTTTTTCAAATAAAAGTATTCCCTTTTTCATTCTTAGAATATCAGAAATATTTTAATAATGTTGATCCTGAAAATGCTTTTGATTCTTATGTAAAAGAAGGCGGAATGTCAGGTTCTTTTGTCTATAAATCTACAGAAGAAAAATATGCTTATATCAAAGATGTTTTTGATACACTTATTACACGTGATATTGTTCAAAAGTATAAAATTAAAAATGAAGTTTTGTTGAATAAATTAAATGATTTTATGCTAGATAATATTTCTTCAGAAGTTTCTGTTCGTAAAATTGCCGACACTCTTACAAGTAACCAGGAAAAAACAAATGATAAAACTATAGGCTCTTACCTTAATTATCTTTGTAATGCTTTTACCTTTTATAAAGTCCGCCGATATGACATTCGCGGCAAAAAATATCTTGCCAGCCAGGATAAATATTATCTTGCCGACCATTCCTTCCGCTATGCAATTCTTGGAACAAAAAACATGGATTATGGCAGAGTTTATGAAAACATGGTTTGTATAGAATTGCTGCGCAGGGGCTACGAAGTTTACACCGGAGTCTTATATAAAAAGGAAATTGATTTTGTTGCAATAAAACAGAGTGAAAAAATCTATATTCAGGTTAGTGACGATATTTCTTCTCCAGAAACTCTTGAACGGGAAGTAACTCCATTATTGAGCATAAAAGATGCCTATCCAAAAGTTTTAATTGCGCGAACAAGACATGAAAAATATTTATACGAAGGTATTAACATTTTAAATCTGGCTGATTTTCTTTTGAATAAGGAGTAACAGTTTATGGCAAATTACATTACCGAAGATGACATTGAAGTTTCTCTTATAAATATTCTTAAAAGCGATGAGCTTGCGTATAACTTCATCCAGTGTGATTCAGATCCTGGACGTAAAGAAAACTTAAACGATGGAACAGGCCGTACTTCTAAAAAACAATGTGTTTTGCCAGAAGAAATAAAAGCTGCTCTCTACAAAATTAATCCTGATATTCCTTCCGAAAATATAGATTCTGTAATCCGGGAATTGTGCCGCGACTTTACCGGAAGCGACATGGTAAAAACCAATTACGATAATTACAATTTGATTCGCAATGGTCGTAAAGTTGAGTTCAAACAAAATGGTAAACAAACTTTTGATTTTGTTAAACTCATTGATTTTGAAAATCCTCAAAACAATATTTTTACTGCTGTTTCGCAAATGTGGATTCAAGGACAATATTACTGGAGACGACCGGATGTAATCATTTTTGTAAACGGTCTTCCTCTTGTTTTTGTTGAACTTAAAAATGCAATAATCAAAATAGAAGAAGCTTATAATAAAAATCTTACGGATTACAAAAAGGACATTCCGAACCTGTTTGCCTTTAATCAGATCTGTGTTTTGAGTAATGGTTTGGAAACTCGCCTTGGTGCCTGGAATTCAGATTTTGAGTTTTTCTTTGAATGGCTAAAGGTTGAAAGCGAAAATGAAAAACCAAACCGCAAAGACATTAAAGCACGCGGTGTTTCCATAGAATATTTTGCACGCGGTCTTTGTAAAAAAGAGCATCTGATTGATTACATTGAAAACTTTATTTTGTTCCAGAATCAAAAAGTCAAAATTATTGCAAAGAACCATCAGTTCCTTGGTGTAAATAATCTTATGCGTAATGTTGAACGCCGCGAAGAGCTTAAAGGAAAGCTTGGTGTTTTCTGGCATACTCAGGGTTCTGGAAAATCTTATTCCATGGTTTTCTTTGCAAGAAAGTGTGCCCGCAAATTAAAAGGAAATTTCACTTTCTTTATTGTTACAGATCGCACAGATCTTGATACACAGATTTACAAAAACTTCGTACGCACAGAGGTGATCGGCAACAAAGAGGAATGTCAGCCAAAAAACTCGGAACAGCTGCGTGAATATCTTAAGAGCAATAAGAAATTCATTTTTTCTATGATTCATAAGTTCCGCTATGATAAGGGAAAGAAATATCCTGTTCTCAGTGAGCGTAATGATATTTTTGTTTTGATTGATGAAGCACACCGAACCCAGTACAAAGATCTTGCGGAAAACATGCACACCGCTTTGCCAAATGCAAACTTTATTGCCTTTACAGGAACTCCGCTGCTTGGTTCAAAACGTCTTACAAATCAGTGGTTTGGAGATTATGTTTCTGAATATAATTTTGCCCAGTCAGTAGAAGATGGAAGCACAGTTCCTTTGTTCTACAGTCGCCGTGTACCGGAAGTGGGGCTTACTAATAACTTCCTTGATGATGACATTGTAGACATTATCGAAGATGAAAATCTTAATGAAGAAGAAATCAAAAAGCTGGAAGATTCAGGCAGCAAGATAATTGAAGTCCTAAAACGCGATGAACGTCTTAATAAAATTGCTCAAGATATTGCACATCATTTTCCTCGTCGAGGCTTCCTTGGAAAGGGAATGGTTGTTTCTGTAGATAAGTTTACAGCTGTAAAAATGTATGACAAAGTTCAGCATTACTGGGAAGAAGAAAAGAAACAGCTTATAAAGGACAGAAATAGTGCTGCCACAAAAGAAGAGCGTGATGAAATTACAGCCCGTCTGGATTACATGAACAATGTAGAAATGGCGGTAATAATTTCTGAAGATGCAGATGAAGAAAAGAAGTTTGCAGAACAGGGACTAAACATAAAACCTCACCGCGACAAGATGAATAAGATTGTCGACGGCGTAGATATTGAAGACCGCTTCAAAGATAAGAACGATCCGTTACAACTTGTATTTGTTTGCGCAATGTGGCTTACAGGTTTTGATGTTCCAAATCTTTCTACTCTCTATCTTGATAAGCCTATGAAAGGTCACACCTTAATGCAGGCAATTGCACGTGCAAACCGTGTTTATCCGGGTAAAACAAGCGGTATCATTGTCGATTATGTAAATGTCTTTAAGTATATGCAGCAGGCCCTTACCGATTATGCAACCGGCGACGATGGCGATGAGTTCCCTGCAAAAGATATTGAATATCTTCTTGAGTTGATTGGACAAAGTATTGATGAAGCAGACGAGTTTTTAAGCGAACTTGATATCAGTCTTGATGAAATCAATAAGCTTCCTGGAGACTTAGAAAAACTTGAAGCCTTACGAAATGCACTGGAAATCATTTACCAGAAAGACGAAGGCAAAGAAAAATTCCGCGTTATTACAAATACAATGCTTAATCTTTACGAAGCAAGTAAACCTGAGATTTTTGAGATGGGCTGGCAGAATGAAAAGTTTAAGCCATTAAAATATCTGAATGATTTGATGAACAACAATGTTGATGATGAAAAACTGGATCGTGCAAAAGCCAGAATGCAGGCATTGCTCGATACATCTGTCAGTTCAGAAAAACCAGAAGATACCAGCGATCCGAATGGTAAAAAATCATCTAACTATCTTATTCACGAATTCAAAGTGATAGATCTTTCTAAAGTTAATGTAGAAGAACTTCGTAAAGAAATACATAAAGCACAGTACAAAGCCATTGAAATTGATGATATGAAAGAGTTCATCCAGAAGATGCTGCAGATTATGATTAACAAAAATACAACCCGTATATCTTTCAGTGAACGCTTCAAAAACATCATTGACCAATACAATGCTGGTGGCAGTGAAAACGAAGATTATTATGAGCAGCTTTTAAAGCTTATCGAAGACATGAAAAACGAAGATAAGCGTGCTGAAACTGAAGGCCTTACCGAAGAAGAACTGGAAATGTTTGACCTTCTTATAAAAGGCCGAAAACTCACAAAAGAAGAAGAACAGAAAGTTAAGCTTGCTGCAAAAAATCTCTATAAAAAACTCACAGAAGAAAAACAAAATCTTTTTGTTGTAGACTGGTACAAAGATGAACAGGCCTCAACAACAGTAAAAGATGCAATCATTTCTTCGCTTGATGCCGACTTGCCACAGAGCTTTGATAAAGAAGCATTTGATTCAAAAATCAATTTGCTGCTTAATCATTTTGTAGATATGTCAGTTCAGCATTATGGATGGCTAGGAGAAGTTGCGTAAAGTATGGAACTATCAGCCAAGATATTTTATCATTACACATCAATTCCTGCTTTATACGAAATCGTAAAGAACAAATCTCTTTTGCTCAGTGGTGTAGAAAGCTTAAATGATATAGAAGAAGCTTCATACAGTATTACAGATTTTGAGAAAGATTTTCGAACCTTATATGAAACAAAAAATGATAAGTTCATCAATTACTTATATGAAAATGCTTTTGTTCCAAAATTAAAAGAATTTGAAGACTTAGCACGTCCTGATATAGAGCCATTTGTTTTTTCATTATCTACAAAATATGATAATCTTGCCCATTGGGATAGATATGCTGATTCTAGAAAAGGAGTTTGTATTGGAATTAATGTTTCAAAATTGCAAACTATTCAATTTATAGCTTCTGGATTTGTTCAAATAAGTCCTATCATTTATGATGAAGAAAGTAGATTAGAATATTTTTGGAAGAACTTAGCAGATAAATTAATAGGTCATAAGACTTTTCGTATTTTTCCAGAAATTCCACAAGATTTATTTTATAAGGATATGGGATATACACTTATTTCTGACAGCTATAGGCAGATGAAATATTTTGTCAAAAATACTGCTTGGAAAGATGAAGGCGAAATAAGACTTGCTTATGAAGATACATTAGCTAAGGATACTTTTTCAAAAATCCCACATTTACAAGAAGTTTATAAGGATTTCTCATTTCCAGATATGAATTCATTATTTAAACAGAGCGGTTTAGATGTTCTAGAATTTAAGTTAATTAACAATAAAATTCGACCATGCCGTTTTTTGGATATTAGTTCAGTATGGGGAGAAGGTCTTATTACAGAAGTAATGCTTGGTCCAAAATGTGAGCAAAGTAAAAAAGATTTGGAATTATTCTTGAAATCTTCAGGTCTTAATGATGCTCTTGTTACAGAATCTAGAATAAAAATACGCTGAATTGATTTTAAATTAACAGTTTAATTCTTTTTGAACAACATGTTGTATTATAAAAAGTGTTAGGGAGCTAAGATTATGGAAAACAAAATCAAAGTATTTGAAAATAAAAATGTCCGTACTGTCTGGAATGAAGAGGAAGAAGACTGGTATTTTTCGGTTGTGGATGTAATTGAAATTCTAACTGAATCTGATAGACCTAGAAAATATTGGAATGACTTAAAGAAAAAACTCACTTTAGAAGGAAGTCAGTTGTCCGAAGAAATCGGACAACTGAAATTACCTGCTGCTGATGGTAAAAATTATTCTACTGATGTGCTATCCACAAAAAACGTTCTACGCCTCGTTCAATCAATCCCATCTCCAAAAGCAGAACCATTCAAAGTTTGGCTTGCACAGGTAGGTGCAGATCGTTTGGATGAAATTGCAGATCCTGAAAAAGCAATTATGCGTGGTGCTGATTTTTATCGTGCAAAAGGCTATACCGAAGGATGGATCAATCAGCGTTTACAGACAATCGAAATGCGAAAAGAGCTTACAGACGAATGGAAAGCCCGTGGAATCGAAAAAGAAAAGGATTATGCAATTCTTACAAATGAAATGACAAAAGCCTGGAGCGGTCTTTCTGTAAAAGAATATAAACAGAAGAAGGGCCTCAAAAAAGAAAATCTTCGCGACAACATGACCAATATCGAGCTGGTTTTGAACATGCTTGCCGAAGTTACTGCAACAACCATTTCAAAACAGGAAAAGCCGGAAGGTTTTGAAGAAAACAAAAAAGTAGCCGTCCGAGGCGGAAAAGTTGCAAACTCTGCACGAGAAAATTATGAAAAAGAAACCGGACAGAAAGCAATTTCATCACTAAATGCAAAAGATAAACCGGCTCTTGAGATTGGAAATAATAAAGAAGATAAGCGCTAGTTTTTTCTCATAAAATATGCAGATTCTTCAGCGATAAGTGTCAAAAAAATGAAGTTATCGCTGAAGAATCACATAATTTTTATATTTTTATTAGCAAAGTATGTTTATGTCCCGAAAACTGTATAATTTTCGGGACATAATAATTTTTACATCTTTAAACTAACAGTTTATATTTTTACCAATTCAATTATGTTATTCTTTTTAAAAGGAGTAACTTATGAGTGGTGGCAGTTTAGATTATTTTTATTCAAGAATAGATGAACCTGTTCAAATAATTTCAGAAAAAATCAAATGGGGAAAGAAAATATGGTCCTTAAAAACGCTTAGAAAATTCAAAATGGCAATAAAATATTTGAAGATTGCACAAATATATACCAAACGAATAGAATGGCTTCTAAGTGGTGATGATGGAGAAGATTCCTTTCACGAAAGATTAAGAGAGGAACTAGAAGACTATAAGAAAAATTATGAGGAGATTGAACCTCAGCTAAAAAAATGCTCTCTTTGTCAAAACTTCAATGGTAATGAATGTGATTATAGATGGAGAATGAATTCATATTATTTTGATCATCCTGAATGGGAAAAAATGGATAGAAAAGCTTTCAAAAAAAGACTAACTGACGCCTCTGATTGTTATGATTTTGAAGAAATCCAAGACGAAGATTTGTAACTATTAAACAAATGAAAAAAAATATTACAGACAAAAACAGATAAAATAGCAAAATCAGGAAATACAATACTTAATCCTTGTTTTATCCGTCTAAAAGTGTTATATTTGTAGTAATCCTACAAATACGAGGTATTTATGCTTTTAGAAATGAGATTTAGTAACTTCTTTTCTATCAAAGATGAAGTTTGCATCGATTTTAAGGCTGGTAATATCAATACAGCTGGAGCAAAAGAATTATCAGATAATATCTTCTCTTTTAATGATGAAACACTCATAAAGGTTCAGGGTCTCTTTGGACCTAATGCTTCTGGTAAATCTAGTATTCTTAAAGCAGCAATGTTCTGTAGACTCCTGGTTTTGGATTCATTCCAGAACAATGAAGGTACTATTTTCAACTTTATGCCTTTTAAGTTTGACGGATATTTTGAAAAGCCAAGTACTTTTTATATTGATTTCATAACAGATGGAATAGAATATGAATATTCCTTCTCGATAACTAGAAATGCGATTCTTACAGAGGAACTGTACTATCACCCAAATAAAAGAAAGGTAAAGATTTTTACAAGAGATGAAAGCAAAGGTCCATCTAAAACCGATATTTAT
>OCVV010983075.1_pt1 | contig 12735 bp, 12 predicted proteins | sample 1539721 | NCBI WGS metagenome assembly OCVV01 (sample SAMN02144230, study PRJEB22623) | gut metagenome | biome: sheep rumen | host: Ovis aries | place: New Zealand
GATGTCCCTGACGGAGCGACGGCGGTGGGTGTTCCCGCCAAAATCCTTGTTCGGGAAAAACGCCAGGAATCGAGATGAAGAAACGAACAGAAACATCGAATTTGAATGGGTTCCCAGTTATTGTCGTGGGGGCCGGTATCACGGGATGCACGATTGCCGAACGGGTCGCTTCGGAACTCAAGATTCCCGTTCTGGTCCTGGAAGCTCGCGATGTCATTGGCGGCAATTCTCGCGCCTATATCGATTCCGCAACGGGCATCGAGGTCCATGAGTTCGGCTCCCATATCTTCCATACGACGGATGAGCGCGTCTGGCGCTACGCGAATCGCTTCACTTCGTTCACACCCTATCGGCACAAGGTCCTCCTTCGTTCGGCGGGCCGGGTGTATTCCATGCCGGTCAACCTGAAGACGATCAACGATTTCTATGGCGCCCAGTTCTCTCCCGAGGAGGCCCGTGCCACCGTCCGTCGCGACATTGAAAAGGCAGGCATCTCGCATCCGGACAATCTTGAGGAGAAAGCGATCTCCCTGATTGGCCGGGGTCTTTACGACCGGATGATCCGGGGGTACACGGCCAAGCAGTGGGGGCGCGATCCGAAGAATCTTCCGGAAAGCATCATCAACCGCCTTCCCGTCCGCTATACCTACAACGACGACTACTTCGACACCCCGTGGCAGGGCATCCCGTCCGATGGTTTCTCCGCGTGGTTCGAGCGGATGCTTGACAACCCGAGAATCGAAGTCCGGACCGGCGTTGACTTTTTCGATGTCCAGGACAAGATTCCCGAGTCAACGCTCGTCATCTACACGGGAAAGATCGACCGGCTGTTCGATTTCCGCCACGGTGCCCTCGAATGGCGCAGTCTTCGGTTCGAACTCGAAACGGTTCCCGTCGCCGATTTCCAGGGGACGAGCGTCATGAACTACGGCGATCCGGACGTCCCCTGGACCCGCATCCACGAATTCAAGCACTACCATCGCGAGTGGCGTGATTCCTTTGACCGGGACTCCACGGTGATCTGCAGGGAGTTTCCGCAGGACTGGAATCCGGACCGAGAGGCGTTCTATCCCTTGAACGACGAGAGGAACGCCGAACGCCTTGCGCTTTATCAAGCCGACGCATCTGCGTGTCGGAACCTGCTGGTCGGCGGTCGGCTTGGCGCTTACCGCTACTGGGATATGGACAAGGCCATCGGGGAGGCGTTAAATCTCTTCGAAGAGGTGAAGGAGAGAATCATCCATGCCTGAAAAGAAACTGGATCTTTGCGTCGTTGTCCCCGTCTACAATGAAGAGGGGGCGATCGAGAACGTCCTCCGGAAATGGACGGCCATGCTGGACGGTCTTGGCATCAGCTACGAGATCCATGCCTGGAACGACGGATCCCGGGATGCGACCGGGGCGATCCTCGCCCGGTGCGCCGCAGCGTCCGGCGGGCGCGTTGTGGCCCGCGACAAACCGAATTCCGGGCATGGCCCGACCATTCTCGGTGGGTACCGCATTGCGGCGGACCTCGCTGAATGGGTCTTTCAAATCGATTCCGACGACGAAATGGGACCGGATTCCTTTCTCGACTTGTGGAATCGGCGGGAGCATTTCGATTTCCTTCTGGGCCGTCGTGACGGACGCGTTCAACCGCTTCCACGCAAGGTCGTTTCGTTTGTGTCCCGCCTTTCCATACGCCTGTTCTACGGACGCGGGGGCGTGTGGGACGTGAACAGCCCCTATCGCCTGATGCGCTCGTCGGTTTTTCGACCGTTTTTTCAGGCTGTTCCGGGCAATACGTTCGCTCCGAATGTCATCTTGTCGGGACTTGCGGCTCGCCATCGGTTGCGCTGCCTCGAGACGCCGGTTCCGCAACATGACCGGACCTCGGGAGAGGTCTCCATCAAGAAGTGGAAGCTTCTCAAGGCCGCCGCCCGTTCGTTCCGGCAGACAATCGCCTTTGCCTATCGACGCATCCCGGGAGTTGTCCAATGAGGACGAGGCGGCTTTCCTTCGCATTGGGCATTGTTGCATGCCTTGCCGCCTTGGCGCTTTGGGTGTCCGGGCGGTCGTTCTGGATTGATGAATGCAACGCGGCGGTCAAGGCAATCCAACCGGACCTTCGTTCGTTCTGGTCGACCTTCTCCGGAATGAAAGGTTCCGACTTTCAAATGCCGCTCTACATGTTCCTTCTCTGGTGCTGGGAGAAATTGGTCGGACACGGCGAATTCGCCTTGAGGTCTCTTAACATCCTCTTCGTATGGGCGGCCATGCTTCTTGTGGCTCTCCGCATATCCCTGCCGCGTCGTTTTCGGTTGTTCTGGTGTCTTCTTGCGGCAGTCTCGCCCATGCTCGCCGCCTATATGGATGAGGCCCGACCCTATGCATTGCAATTCCTGGCGTCAACTCTTGTTTTGCTGGGAATGTCCCCTGAGGAACGAGTGGAAGATGCCGAAAAGTGGAGAATTCCGCTTTTTGCTTCCGGTGTTGTCTTGCTTTGCGCATCCAGCCTGACGGGCGTCCTGTTCGCATTCGGCCCCTGCCTGTGGTTGTGCGTGGCCATCGTTCGCAACCGAAAACTCGTTCCATTTGTCCGCGAGCACTCTGTTTCCATCGTTCTGTCCCTTGTTTTCCTCGTTCCGCTGGCCCTTTTCTACCTTTACACTCTTTTTTCCGGTTCTCGGGCGTCGGGGATGGGCAGTCCGAACGGAAAGACTCTCGCCTTTTGTCTCTACGAATTCATCGGATGCATGGGGGTTGGTCCTTCAAGGCTTGCATTGCGTCGTGATGCCGTTGCCGCCGTTCGGCCGTTTCTTCCCGCGATCATCGCCTTTTGTCTGCCGATGGCGTTTTTCCTCCTTTCCTTCCTTTCGAAACGGGACGAGGACAATCGTACGGACATTCGGTTTCCGGCGGCTTCCATGTTTTGCGCTGGCCTTGGAATCCTCGCGATGGTCATGGTTGGATGGACCACTGGAATGCGTGTGCTGGCCCGCCATTGGATGCCAGCCCTTCCGGTTTTTCTGTTCATTTTTGCATGGATTGCCGATTCGACATGGTCTTGGTCCGCGTGGAATCGAATCTTTTTTGTCATGGTCTTGGCGGCATGGGCTTGCTCGTCGGCAATCCTGCGGTTTTCTGTCCGCCACGACAAGGACGACTACCGAACCGCGGCAGCCATTGCTCGATCACATCTTCAAAAGGGGGAAATCGTGTGGTGGGCGGCCGATGGCGCGGCTTTGGTCGTTTACGGGGTTCCGTCCGAAGGCCTTGTAAAGCTCATGAATCCGTCCGAGGCGGCGTTGGCGATGATGCCGGATCCGGATGTCGTCGTCTTGTCAAAGCCAGATGTTTACGATGCCGGCGGCACTGTGAAGAAGCATCTGCTGGATGCGAACATGGAGGAAACGGCATCTTTTCCGGCCTTTCATGTGTTCGAGAGGGCCGACAAGAAACACCCGTTTGAAGAGGAATGAGCGCCATGCGTGAAATCACCGACATTTCCGAATTGAAGCGGATCGAACTCGATTTGCTAAGGAATGTGTGATTTCTGTCTACGAATGCCCCGCAAAACAACGGGTTGCCAGTTTTGACGAAAGGAGCCGGAATCCGCCAATTCGCCAAAAGGCGAACAACTTCCCGAGAATTGATTTGGGAAATCCGATGTGGTGATATGCCTGCTTCCGGAGGATTTCGACATCTCTGCGGATGGCGGATTCTTCTTGGTTCAACAGATTGAATTGTTTCGCGTCGCGAACAAGCATTCGGGTGACTTGTCGAAGCGCTTGGGCATGTTTTTTCGCCGCCCCGGGTTCGGTTGTGATGGAGCCTTTCCGGAGCCTTCGAATATAGAGCTTGTCCGCAATGGAAGAAGCTGTTTTTGCAGACAAAAGCGCAAGGGGAGAGAAGTATTCATCCTCGTGGATCACACCTGTCGGAAAGCGCAACCACGAAGGGATTGCGTCGTGGCGGAAACACCGAAGCGGCACGGAAGCGAAGAACGAGTTCTCATGGACCAAGCATCCGAACAGTTCGTGGCCGGCCAGTCTTTTTCCGATGACAGCGGGGCAAATCGAATAAAAACGTGCTTTTTCCGCAACCATTTCTGCGGTAGCGGCTCCTTCTTCGACCAAGAGTTCCGTTCCGAATACGAGTTCATCCAACTGAAACCCGTCCATGGTTTCCGTCATCCGTCGCAGCGCATCGGGAACGAGCATGTCGTCCGAATCCAAAAAATAGAGATATGTTCCGTTTGCGGCGTCCATTCCGGTGTTGCGTGCCGCCGAAAGGCCGCCGTTGGATTGCCGGATGATCCGGAACCGGGAATCGCGTTCGGCATACTCCGCAAGGATGGCGGGGGAGCCGTCCGTGGCGCCATCGTCAACGCAGATGCATTCCCAGTCGCCGAATGTCTGGGCAAGTATCGAATCAAGACACTCGCGCAGGTACTTTTCAACGTTATAGACGGGAACGACAAGAGAAACTTTAGGCATTGTCAGTCTCCAATTTTGCCAGTGGGCACTCGGAAAGCCAGGTTTCGAAAACGGCTTTCGTCTTTCCGTAGGAATTGTCGAAGAAGGTCGTCGGTTTTCCGAGGAGAAGAGACAGGATTCCGCCGTGCATTCGTGTTGCGAAAACTTCATCGTAAGGCTCGATGAAATGGACGCCGAGTTTGAGCAGGGTGGGGCGGTAGATATCTTTTACGAAAAGGTCGAAAAGACGCGGGACTCGATGCGTTCGTCTCCTGATCCGGGCCAACCATCGCTGTGCTGGATGTCCCGGATCCATCGTCGGCCAGTCGGATGCATCCACGCCAGAGCAGCCCAAGAGCGACCGGAGCAACGGACCTTCCTTCGCTTCGTGATCCGCCCGGCGAATCAAGAGTTTCCTTCCGTTCGAGACCGTGTGGCGGGATTTCCATTTGTCGACATTCCAGAAAAACGCCATGTCGGGGACGAGGTGCGTCTCGCAAGGGAAACGGGAGCTGACCAATTCAAATGAAGGACTGTCGCGGAGACAGATGACGGTCCGCCCTGGACGATCACAGGCGCGGACAAGTTCTTCCATTTTGCCCGGATCGGCGAAGTGGGCCGTCTGCGGCATGAACAGGACGGGGTTGCGGGGATAACGTCGCAACACATCGATCCAGAAGGTCGGAGATGTCGGCCACAGGTCTCCGAAACTGCCACTCCCGCGGAAGACGAGAAGGTCCTCCTCCGGAAGGGACGGGTGCCTCCGGGCGAACGATGTCATGGAGGTCCATTCCTTGCATCGATAGGGAACTGTTTGCAGGAACTCCCGTTCGCCTTGGAAAATCATCGTGTCGCCGATGTTTCCGTGTTCGGTCATCACCAGATACCGAAAATCGCGATCAACGAGAGGCCCCATTTCACTTGAAATGGTCTTCCAAAGATGTCCGATTGTCTCACGGATTGTCATGCGGTCATTGGTTTCCATTGCGTTTCTTGAGCGCGGATACAAGCTTCCATTTGAAGGCGCCGAGTTTCCGTTTCTGTTTCCGAGCGAACATCTCGGTATCGACCGCCAATCGTCGCAGTGCCGAATAGGATTTCCGGTTGTCGCACAGACGTTGGTGCATGAATGCCTTGAAGCGTGGCTTCAGCCATTCCGATCCGTCGGCGCAAACACGGTTGCGTTCCCAGTCATACCAAGAATCTGCCGCATTCGGAATGATTCCGAATGGTACGAACACATGCGCATTGTAGCAATGGGGGAAAGAACAATGATGTCCGATGGGATTGAATCGGATCGGTTCGTTCGGATTCTCAATGATGTTGCGCGCCCATGCTGAACAATAGCATTGTGTCATGACGCCCGTTCCCATGTTCAAGTAGAAGGCCCAGTCTCCTGCATAACAGAAGAAAGGAATCTTTTTCCCAAAAACAGACATTTTGAAGCGGAATAGTTCGGAATCGAACGTTGACCATGTTTTTATGAAATCTTCGCGCGAAAGATTGGTAAGAATCGGAAGTTTGCTCATGACGCGCTCATCTCGGGCGACGGAAACATGTGGCCACGCACCGACTTCGCGCAAGCAGGTTTCCTTGACTTCGTCAATGTAGGGGATAAGTTCATCGTTGGGCGTGATCTCAAGCGTAAACGAACAACCAAGGTCCCGCATGCGTTTCACGGTGTCGAAATATCGCCTCGTCAGGTTCCGCTTCTCCAGTTCGAGGTGGTGGTACGAGAACTTGAAGAACATCCGTTCGAAAAATTCGGCAGGGAATTTCTCTATTTCTTCGAATGCACGATTGACGGTTCCGTTTGTGACAATGCTCAAATAGTGCCCTTCATCCAAAAGTTCTCGGAAGTAGTCGGGCATTTGTGGAGGAAGGAGCGTCTCGCCTCCGCCGCAAAAATTCAGCAAGCAAACGCCGCCAAGGCGATTAACTGAAAGCGCCGTTCTGAATTGAGCCGGCGAGTATCGAAACTTCGGCAACTCAGCCGAAAACAGCCGATGCGTCGTTATGTAGCAATAGTGGCACCGGAATGTGCAGGACGTCACAGGGACGTGAATGTTGATGTAACGGACGAGTTGGTCCATGAGATTCCTTTCAAGAGAAGAATTGCGTTATCGATTCCACGGCCATTTTGTCGATTCAAAAGCGCTGACGAGGACTCGGTTAAGACAGTTCGCAAAACGAGCCTTGCGACCGGCGAGGTGAATCCGGTCTCCGATGAGCGGAGCCAGTAGGCTTTCCAAGATGGCATGAATCCTCTCTTTTGGTCCGTTTTTGACGATGGAACGATAACGACGCACAGACAAGAGCTCGATGCCATTGACACCTAGACGGGTGTCCAACCGGGAGAGAAGGCGGCTGTCATCCATCTTCAACGAGCGAATTCCGGAATGGGACGCCCAATACCCTTTCCAAGATTTTTGTGAGCGCAAATGGCAGATGCATTGGTAGATGATGTCCAGAGTCAAATAATCCCGCTTCGAGTTTGACAACGAGTCCCAACAACCATGATATTTCAATCTGTCGAGGATTGCTTGAATGGCTGCGAAGAAACAAACGGAAGACTTGGTTGTTTGGATTGAATTGGTTCGCTGACGATAGCCAACAAAAGGGATGTCCGCAAAAATCGGTTTTTGGGAAAGGACCATTGCAAGGGCTGCGAAGGTATAGTCATTAGTGGATGGTTGCTCCAGAAAACGCAAGTGCTGTTTTTCGATGAGATTCCTGGATATGAGCTTGTTCCACGCGGCGCCTCCCAGCGATGCTACGGTTGTCGTCTTGGAGCAATCATCTATGCAGGTGTTCCATTTGATTGTACCGGGAGCCGAAAAGACGTTTGGATGTTCGCCGTCACGGAAGATGACGGAAGAGCATATCGCGATGTCGGCGCCCTCGTGCTCCGCCGCTTCGACGAGCGTTTCAAACATCCACGGGGAAAAGACATCATCGGAGTCGAGGAAAAGGAGAAAGTCTCCCTTGGCTTCATCCAAGCCTGCATTTCGTGCGGCACCGGCGTTTGAATGCGGACGAGTCAAGATGCGGAATCGAGGGTCGGACGAGGAAAACTCCTTGAGGATGTCGGGGGATCGGTCGGTTGATCCGTCGTCCACGCAGATGCATTCCCAGTCGCGAAGCGTCTGGGCTCGGACGGAGTCCAGGCATTCGCGAAGCCAAGGTGCGACATTGTAAACAGGAATGACAACGGAGAGTTTCATGGTCTCTCCCTTCGTTGTTTCGATTGGATTCGTTTTCCCAATTGAACGGCGAACTCCGCAATGGCGGTCAGTCCACGCAACAGAAAGCGGAAGGGGGGGCATCGCCAGAGCCCGGCCAAAACATCGGTCGAGCGCCGCAAACATCGGGCGAGGGATGGATCGTGGAGCGCGGCTTCGGCGACGGGGCCGCGAATCCATGGCTTATTTTCGTTCGGAAAAGCGGCTCGCCGAGCGACGGCTTCTCCGAAGAACGGAACGAATGCGGTGAATTTCTCTTCGCGCATTTTTCGTTCGAACGCCGGATTCGTCGACAGTCCTCCGACATCGAATTGCGAAACGGTGACGGGGATGTGGTGAAATGCGATACCGTCGACGGCGCATCCCATCCAGAACTTCCAGTCGGCGACGATTTTCAGGTTTTCGTCGTAGCCGCCCCGTCCTTCGTGGAGTTTGCGGGGGACGAAGGTCGCCTGATGCTGGATGTTCACGAAGAGGAACATCGCGGGAGAGAGGTCCTTGTCTTCGAGAATCTGGTAGGGGCAGACATGTCCATCCAACAGGCGGATAACGTCGCCGTGGACAACGGCGTTTCCCTGCAGTTCTGGCAAAACGCGTGCGAGGACGCCCGGAAGAAGAGTGTCTCCAGCGTTGAGGAAGAGAAGCCAGTCTCCGCGGGCGTGTGCAGCGCCTTTGTTCATGGCGTTGAAGATGCCGTTGTCGGGTTCGGAGACTTTCCAGCCAAGATGCGGGTTGTCGCGCCATTTGTCCACGGCGGCGAAGGAGCCGTCAGTGGAGGCGCCGTCCACGACAATCTGCTCCCAGTCGTCGACGGCGGCTTGCCCGACGAAGGTGCTTTCGAGGGTTCGGGCAAGACCGGCGGCGTCGTTTCGGCAAATGGTGACGATGGAGAGTTTCACGATGCGAGCCTAAAGCGAGAAAAAAAGGCAACCCAGCTGATGTGAATGAGGTGTAAAACTTTGTTGTACAACACTCGGAAGGCTCATGGACGAACATAAGAGATAGTCGTGCTTTCTCCCGTCCGAAGAATACAGGCCAGCCGGTGGGTTCGTTGCAAGCAATGATTGGATGCGAGAAACCGCAAAGGGCCATTGAACCGAACAAACTGAAAGGATGCGCAAAGGGGCGATTGTTTCGCCGTCGGGGAGGAGTGTTGAAGACATGTCGAAAAACTTGTCGGAAACTGTTCTGCGAAAAGTATCAGGCGAACGGAACGGACCGACGCCGCCAATCTTCACGGCAAGCTTCAATTCCGAAAGGCAAAGATGCCCGTTGGACTTTAGCGTGATGATGTCGACGGCCTTCCCGCCATATTTGGAATAGGCGGCTTTCATGGCGATTTCCCCCTTCGCGGAATTGCGGTAAGGGGGTGCGGGTATTCCAGACAAATTCTGGGCATCCACGTTCAACGCGCGCAGACACTGCGTTGTTTCGCTTGCCGTCCAATTTCTTGCAGAAACCTGCGTGGAGTTGTCGGCGATTTCGGCTTGCAGAAGAGAAACGATGTCCGTTGCTGCATAGGTGGTGATATATGCTGACATCGCTTTCATTCGGATAAGGCCTCCTCCGAATCTTGCGCGAATTCGCCCGACAGATTGCTGATGTCATCGTATGCGCGGTTGAACGAAACCATGATGGATGAGGCAAACTGCTTAAGATCGTCGAACGTGCAGTACCCGGGACGAGTTTCGTCTTGGCGCGACATATAGAAGTGGGTCTTGTCCGCAACGCCTTCGCTAATCACGAAACGTTGCAATGCCGAGACAAAGAATTGGCTGTGGGTGGTGACGAGGAGCCGCAAGTCAAAGGCCTTTTGGAGCAAAATCAGCAGTTTTGCATAGGCAACTTGCCATGCGGGGTGGAGATGGTTTTCCGGTTCGTCCAGAATTAGGACATCCCGCTCTGAAAGGACTCGAGACTCAAGCATTGTCCGCAACAGGACGAAAGCCTTGAGTCCTGAGGAAAGGTTTTCGGCTTTCGTTGGAATGGTATTCCCTGTTTCTGTCAGGACGAAATCGCCGTGGTCATCCTTGGTCAATGCCGTTCTGCCGCAGACGCCGTCCAATTCCTTGACAATTGAATCGATCAGATCCTTCCTCCCGACCTCGTTGATGACGGTTTCCGGTTTTTTCTCCTTGACTAGTTCCACCGCGAGTTCGTAGGTTTCCTTGCCAAGAGCCTTTGAGAGGGTGGACGCCTGCTCGAGGCCGCGGATGTTCAAGAGATCCAGCACATCTGGCGTTTTGACGAGCTGCGCTCTGGCATACAGCCGCGTGGGGCGGTCTAGTTCAGCGCGGTCGTGAAAAAAAACGATTTTATTGGAGTCGCCGCTGATTTGTAGATCGACTATGGCCGGTCGTTCGTCGGATTTCAATGGATGGTACTGGCCATGGAACACGCATTCGAGAACGCGCCTGAAAATGTTCCAGGAAACACGCTCAAAGGGCATAGTGCGAATCTGTTCCACTTTTGACGAGAGCTTGTCTGCAAATGAGGAGAGAACCGACGAAGCATCAATGGAAATCCGAATTGGTCCGCTTGAAAGATCTTCTGCAACGTCATTGTTCGCCAAAAGATCGGACAGGACGGAAGTCGGATTTTGTTTTCCTTCCAGAACGGCTTCGCATGTTTGCAAATCGATTTCAGCGGGAACGATCTGGCGAAACGCTTCTCGAATGGATTCAAGGCGCGCGTCTTTTACCCGGCGTTCGATGTCGGATTGCCCTCTGAAAAAGGAGTAGAGAATCTTCCCAATCGTGCTTTTGCCAGTGTTGTTGTCGCCAGCAATAACGGTGAGGCCGTCAAACAATATGTCCGCGATCGAAATCTTTGCGAAGTTTTCAACATGCAGTTTCATGATTTCGTTTTGGTTGCTTAGCTTTGTTTTTGATTGGCGCTAAAGACTGGCTCGGTATTCGGATGCGGATGGGATCGCACTGGTTCACCCGGGAACGCCATTAGTCTAGCAAAGTGATTGGGATGTTGCAAGGAACGGTCAAACGGCCAGTATTAGTGTTGCGGGGCGCAGTGAGCGACTTTTGAAATCAGACGCCAGAGCCATCTGGGGAACTTGAAGAGTATGTGCCGTCCGAAAAGAAGAACTTCCCGAAGCTGCGTTTCGCCGCGGCGGACGCGGCGCAAAGCGAAGAGCGTGCGGCCGAACAGGCGGACGCGGTGGTCCGGGCGGAGCGGTGCCGCGACGGGTTCGAACGAGCCGTCATGGCCGACGGCGATCGAGTTGCGGGCCAGGGAAAGGCGTTCGGCGTCTTCGGGGCCCTGGTTGTCGAAGAAAGCGTCGCACCAGTCCTGCCAAAGCGGATGTGTCGCGGGGGCGCCGAAGCGTTCGAGGGCGATGGCGGTCGCGACGGCCCCTTCGGCGATTTCGTCGCACACCGACATCTTGAAGCGTTCGAAGAAGGGGAGTTTTTCCTTCCAGACCGGCTTCCCGTCACGGACGGTGCGGACGGGCGGTGTCGGCGCCCCGAAGAGGAATTCGGAAAAATGGTGATAACGCGGCGCCCAGTCCGCGCGGTAGAAGGACGCTCCGTTGGAGACGGGGCCGAGCGTGAAGAGGTAGTATGCCGGGACGGGCGCTCCGACAATGCTTTCGACGAAGCGCTGGGCGGTGAAGTGGACGGAGTTCCCGTCGACCACGGCGGTCGTTCCCGGTTCGATCCCGAAAGGGGCGAGGTAGCCGGCGGCTTCGGCGCGCATTTGTTCCGAGATCCGATCCATCGCCTCCCGGGCTTCAGCGGGGAGATCGCCGCCGGAGAGGTAGCGGGCGCGTGCGTCGGGGTCGAGGTCGATGCCAGCCGTTTCGTGGAGGACGGAGAGGGCGCGTTCCCGGCGGAGCGAGACACCGAGGGCGGTCCGACCGAAATAGCGGGAGGCGAAGAGAGCTTGGTCTCGGGACGCGAAAAAGTAGTCGGTGCGGAGGTCCGGACGGAGGACGCGGAAGATTTTCTGGATGATGTATCCGTCTCGCGCGACGAACATCAGGTGTCGGATTCCCCGTTTTTGCGCATCGTCCGCCACGAAACGCATGTAGGCGGTGCCGAGAACGCCGGCGAAAAGAAATCCGATTTTGTTCCAGTAGGACCCGTCGGGGTGTTGTGCCCGGAACTGTGTCCAGCCTGACGCCAGAGCTCCGGCGAGAAGGCGTTTGTCCAACAAGGGGCGCGGACCGAGGAAGTTTCTGACAAAGGGGTTTTCGGCGAGGAAACGTTCGAAGGGGGACGGTAGAAGAACCGACACAAGACCTTCCGCGACAGCCCGATCGACATCCGAGTCCCGGTTGTCCCCGATGTGCAGGATGCGCTCGGGAGAAATGGCGGGAAAATCGGCACAAAGCCGTTTGTACAGCGTGCCGTTTCCTTTTCGGGCCTGTCGCGAACAGCTCAGGTAGAAGGCGTCCCATCCATCAAACCCGTTTTCACGGAGAACGGATTGGATGAAGTCTTCCGGCAGGTACATGTCGCTTGTGATGACGACTGTTTTCCCCATTGCCTTGGCTTCGTTCCAGAGAACGAGGGCTTCGGGGACGGCCGACAGGCAGGCTCGTTCGGCGGCCAACTCGCGGGCGGCCATGCCGGACCAACGCGGAATCTCGGCGTAGATTTCGTCGAACAGGGGCTCTTCCCGGCCTTGCCGCCGGATTTTCCGGCGAACGTGGGTCTCGGCTTGGATGCGCGCTTGCGCGAAGCCTGGGGCGTCGAAATCGCGTTCCATCTTCCGGAATAGGTCCGACGGACGGACGAACGGCCTCATCAGCAACGTGTCGAAGACGTCGAACGAGATGACGTCGAAATGAGGGAAAAGGTTGGACAGGGCACTCATGGCGTGTCGGTGATCCTGCGTCCGAGGACGGGTTCTTTTCCACGGCGAACAGCGCCCGTCGGTGACGGGGACGCTTCCGCGCGTTTCGGCTCGAAGAGAAACTTCGGGATACCGGACCGGGAAGGTGCGTTCATCGGGAACTCCTTCCGTTTTCCGATTGCAGGACCTCCACGGTCCGCCGGACGGCTTCGCGGAAGCCG